>ERZ1034719.976-NODE-976-length-14509-cov-11.306835_pt1 | contig 14509 bp, 8 predicted proteins | sample MGYA00520703_ERZ1034719 | MGnify/ENA primary metagenome ERZ1034719 (study PRJEB33766, sample SAMN09781716) | gut metagenome | biome: gut microbiome | host: Homo sapiens | place: Madagascar | study: EMG produced TPA metagenomics assembly of the PRJNA485056 data set...
CAGGTATGTATAAGCTGTTCTACGACAAGAATCAGGACATCCGCGGTTGCGATGCCTTGGATCTCGAAAATTAAACCCTATAAGAAAGTAGTAATATGAAATATATGAATAAACTGACATTAGGTATCGTTCTCGCTGCCGGGCTTTTCACAGCCTGCAGCGATAAGGATGATGTCGATATCCCAGGAGGACTGGCGCTCGATAAAGAGGAGATAGCCATAGGCCCTCAGGGTGGAACAGAGCAGATTGCCATCGCTGCCTCACAGGACTGGGTAGCAAATACCTCTGAGCCTTGGCTGATGCTTTCGCCTGCCAACGGCGTGGGTTCTGTTGAGGGTACCATCAAGGTGGATTCTACTCTTTCCAACAAGCTCCGCAGCACAGAACTCTGCTTCCAGGGTGCCAACGGACAGAGTCGCAAGCTTACCATCACCCAGTTCGGTTATGGCAAGCAGATCTTCCTGAAGGATCCTGTTGTAGAAATCGAAAACTCCGATTCTTACGATAAGCGTGCTTTCGAGAGTCTCATTTCTGCCAACGTGGAATGCAAGATCGGTAAGATAGAGTATTCTTTCGAGGGTGATCTGACCGATGCAGAGAAGGCAGAGAACGAGAGCGAGCGTGAGGGCTGGCTTCTGAACAGCAAGGATGAAGATAAGCTGACAGGCACTAACCTGGGTATCGTGCTGGACAGAAAGTATCGTCCTCGCACCGTGAACTTCAAGTTCCGCTGGGCGATGAACGTGGTTCCTGCCGTTCGTGTGGCTAAGGTTCATCTCGTGCCAGTCAAGGCTGAAGACCAGCTGGTAGATGCAGATGGCAAACCTACAGATGATGTTATTCTGACCGTTCGTCAGAAGGCAGCACCAAAGATTGAGGACAACCGTGCCGGTGACTCTCTCTCTGTCATCATGATCAACCAGAAACTGGGTAGCATGGCTACCTTCGATTCCAGCGATAACATGCGCAACTGGAGCGGCGTAACGCTCTGGGAAGCTACTGATGATTTCGTGAAGACTCATCCTGAGGCTTTAGGACGTGTACGTTCTGTCAAGTTCAGCATGTTCAACCTCAAGAGTGGCGAAACTCTTCCTAAGGAAGTGGGCAACCTCAAGTTCCTGGAGTCATTCTCTGTTGCAGCTAACGAGAACAACCAGATTCGTGAGGTGAAGCTCGGTGATGAAATCTGCTCGCTGAAGTATCTGAAGAATCTTACCGTTCAGGCTTATGGTCTGACTCAGTTGCCTGCTAACTTTGTTAATTTGGGCAAGAGTCTTGAATCGCTCAACCTGGTAAGTAACAACTTCAACAAGTTGTCGGATATCACCAATATCGTCAACGAGAAGAACTTCCCTAAGTTGCGTAACCTCATTCTCTATGCACAGCGCCGTACGGATGTTGTCATCAACATCGCTTCGCTGGGCGAAATGAATGCATCAGGCGTCTATGTTTATAATAACTATCCTATCGGACTGTATGGTAAGGTAAATGCCGGAACCGCAGACCGCCAGGCGCTTCTCAAGCTCCTGACATGGGATAAGTTGAATACACTGGAGTTGTCTTACTGCTTCCTGGAGGGTGAACTTCCTACCGATGATGAGATGACTGAGGCACTGGAGGCTGCCGGCAAGGCTACCCGATACAGCAAGTCTGACTTCTCTACCAACAAGAAAGATTATCTCGACAAGCTGGTAGGCGATACCTGCAAGTGGTTGCTCTCAGGCTGGGATAATCCTGTAACCTGCAAACACAAGGATGGTTCTGTAGTTTATGAGGATGTTTATCCTCTCGAGGTGCCACGTGTATTGCCTAACTGCCGTCAGTTGTCGCTCAACCTTAACTTCCTGACAGGTGCGGTGCCAAAGTGGATTCTTTATCATCCACATCTGGTAGAATGGACTCCTTCTATCATGATCTTCAACCAGCAGCCTAAGGGTAAGAACAGCGATGGCGCTGCCGTTGGTTTCTCTAATATGACAGAAGACAGCTACAGCTATGACTACTATTACGGCACCAGCGACCCAGGTAGCAACTGGAAGGTTTCGGGTGTAGCTTATCCGCTCTACTACCGCAAATACGTGGCAGCAGGTGATATTGATGAAGCTGCGCTGATGGCTAAGTACAGGAGAACTAAGAAAAAGTAAGATAAACATAAAAACAATATAGAAGCAAACAATGAAGAAAAAGTTTTTCTATATAGCAATGGTCGCATTGGCATTGACGGGCTGTTCTGACAGCCTGTCAACCATCGGCTCTTCTGACGGCAATTCAGAAATCACCATCCCTGCAGATGCTGAGGCGGGTGAGTTGCTGATTAAGTTCAGTCCGGAAATGAGCGATATCCTCGACCAGGCACAACTGAGCAAGACTCGCTCCGGAAAGGCTACCCGTTCGGGTATTCCTTCTACCGACGAGGTGCTCGACATCCTGGGAAGCTACAGCTTCGAGCGTGTGTTCCCGGTTGATGCAAATACTGAGGCAAGAACCCGCGAGGCGGGACTCCACCTCTGGTATACGGTGAAGTTTAATAAGGGAACCGACCTGAAGGCGGCTGCCGAGCGACTGAAGCAGTTGGGTGAAATCTCAAAGGTTCAGACCAACGGTCGCATCAAGCGTGCTTACAATACCGACAGCAAGCGCATCTATCTCAGCGATAAGGCACTTCAGCAGAAGTCTACCCGCACAGCAGCAGCCGAGGGCGAGCCAAACGACCCAGGCTTTGCCAGTCAGTGGCACTACCGTAACCTGGGTGAGGGCAACTATGATTTTGAGAACCTCAACAATAATCACGTGGGTGCTAAGGCAGGATGTGATGTGAATGCACTTGAGGCATGGAAGACCTGCACAGGTGATCCTTCTATCATCGTGGCTATTCTCGATGAGGGTGTGATGTATACGCACCCTGATCTGGCAGCCAACATGTGGTGCAACCCGGGCGAAAGTGTTCAGGGTGCCCAGACTGACGGCGACGGAAACGGTTATGAGGGCGACCTCCATGGCTACAACTTCGTTACAGAGAGCGGCGATATTACCTGGACTGATGCCAATGACACCGGTCATGGTACTCACGTAGCTGGTACCATTGCAGCCGTAAATAATAATGGTATCGGTGTATCTGGTGTTGCTGGTGGTGACGGAACTCCTAACTCTGGTGTCAAGATCATGTCTTGCCAGGTATTCTCCGGTCAGAACAGTGTAACCTTGGCAGGCGAGGCGAGAGCCATCAAATATGCTGCCGATAATGGTGCTGTCATCCTGCAGTGCAGTTGGGGTTACAACTCTTCAGAGTCTAGCATCATTAACGGTTATACTCCAGGCCCTGCTACCGAGAAGGAATGGGCTGAGACCTATCCGCTGGAGAAGGAAGCTCTGGATTACTTCATCAACAATGCCGGTTCGCCTAATGGTGTCATCGACGGTGGTATTCCAGTCTTCGCAGCCGGTAACGAGTATGCTGGCAATCCTGCTTTCCCAGGTGCTTACTCTAAGTGCGTCTGCGTATCTTCAGTAGCTGCCGACTTTACTCCAGCCTGCTACACCGATTTCGGTTCGCTCGTAACCCTGAGTGCTCCTGGTGGCGACTTGGAATATTACAGCAAGATTGGCGAGCAGGAAGATGAATACTGGGCAGAGACCACCGAGCAGAAAGGTGCTGTGCTCTCTACGATGATCAAGAACGGTCAGCCTGCTTACGGTTACATGGAGGGAACCTCTATGGCTTGTCCTCATGTTTCGGGTGTGGCTGCCTTGGGTCTCGCTTATGCTGCCAAGACGAACCGTCATTATCGTGCTGCCGACTTCGTAGCCCTGATGAAGAAATCTGTGAAGGAACTGGATAGCCATTATGGAAATGGTGCAACTAAGACCTACTACATGAACCATACTACCGTAGGTGCTTCGCCTGAGATCGTACAGCTCTCTAAGTACATCGGCAAGATGGGTGCTGGTCTGATTGATGCAGCTCAGCTCTTGAATAACATTAAGAACAAGGAACTCAGTTCTGATATGAAGTTGCCTAACGTGTATGTGGGCATCGAGAAGACTGTTTCTCTCAACCTCGCTGCATATTTCGCAGGCCAGACAGAGGGATTCTCTTGCTCAGTAGCGAATAGCGGCGTAGCTTCTGCTTCGGTAGATGGCAAGACGCTCATCGTGAAGGGACTCGCTGCCGGAAGCACATCGCTCACTGTAACAGCTGCCGATGGTACCAGCCAGACTGTAGTTGTGACCGTTAGAAAGAGTGCCGGTAACAATGGTTGGATGTAATTGGATGTAATATGAAGATATTTGCTTTCCTATCGCTTTTCTTCCTGGCTTTGCCTGTTACGGTGAATGCGCAGAAGGAACTGCTGAAGTTTGAGCATCCACTTATCGATGCAGGTACGATGACCGAGGACGATGCGCCTCGCACCTTCACCTTCGTAGGTAAGAATGTGAGCAAGAAGATACTGCACATCACACAGGTGAGAACCACCTGTGGATGTACCAGTTCTTATGTCAGGGGCGATGTGATGAAACCTGGCGATACCTGTCAGGTGCAGATCACCTTTACGCCTAACCGCTATCCGGGCACCATCAATACGGGTGCTTATCTCTATCTGAAAGAGGTAGAGGGACAGCCTGCCGTTAAGCTTGCCTTAACGGGCAAGGTGCTGCCGGGTGCTGACCAGTGGGCACGCTATCCGCACAAGATGGGCGCACTCAGACTGAAACAGGCGAAGGCAAGTATCACAGAGGTAAAGCCGGGCACAGAGCCTGAGGCACGTATCCTCTGCGGAAACAGCGGTGACAAGCCGCTCCGTATATCCAGCCTCCTTCTTCCTCCTTATGCCCGTCTTACGACAGAGCCTGAGGTGATAGAACCGGGTGATGAGGCTGACCTCGTCATCACCATCATAGCCGATAAGATTCCGGCTACGATGCCCGAATCCTTCACCTTCCCTGTTATTCTGGAGGGCTTGGATGCCCGTCCGTCTGACAGAACGATACAGGTTGTTGTAAAGGTAAAAAGGTAAGAGGGTAAAAAGGTAAAAAAGGAAAAAAGTAAAAAAGAAAAAAATATCAAGACAATGAAATATTTGAAAAAACTCTTCACCCTTCTGGTGATTGCTTTGTTTGCCTGCGGCTTTGCTGCCTGCAGCAGCGATGATGATGAACCGGAGGAGCCTTCTCTGGAAGTTACTGCTGCCAATCTTCATGGCACATGGAAGTTGGCTGAGTGGAACGGTGAACCTCTTGCTGAGGGCACGTACTGCTACATCGTTCTCAACCGCAAGGACCAGACTTTCGAGATGTATCAGAAGTTTGACAGTATGTATGGTCGCCATATCACCGGTTCGTTCGCTATCAAGAACGATCCATACCAGGGCTACATTATCAGCGGAAGCTATGATAACGGTATGGGCGACTGGAACCAGAGTTATCTTGTAACCCGTCTCTTGAAATCGGGTTCCATGATATGGACCGCCAAGGACGATGTTACCGACATCAGCCGCTACGAGCGTTGCAATGAGGTTCCTGCTGAGATACTCAAGGATTGTAAAGATCTTACAGAAGAATAAAAAAGAAAACAGCGAATTAGATGCATTCCGATGCAAATAATTCGCTGTTTTTTTTATTTATTTATTAGAGCCTCTTTTTTATTTACTTGTTAGAGAATCCGTATCCGTTTACGAATCCACCTGTTGCGATGATGTTCGGTGTGAATGGCCACAGATAGATAGGTGCTGATACGTAGTCGTAATCATAGAAGAGATACTTGTAGTACTCATCATCATTATCTACGAGCGTCTTTCCCCAATTTACCTTTTTATAACCATCCTTTGTCAGTTCTTCAGCTTCTTCGTCAGAAACCGGTGCAAACAAGCCTTTGATGGCAAGATTGGTCTTTGGAGTCTTGGTACCATAGTCGAGGCCCAACTCATCCCAATTGTCCTTCTGGCCGCGCCAGGATGGATAAAGAACAGGATCATTCTCTTTGCCTTCAGGGCATTGGGTTGTCAAGCGGTAACCATACATTGTATTGCCGTTGGCATCTTTCATACCTGCAGCATCTACGCTCTTGGTATAGATGTAGGCAGAGATGGTATTGCCATTCTCGAAGGTGTATGAACCATTTGTCTTCAAACCGTCAAGCATCTTGCGGGTAAGATCCTTAATCTCCTTGATCTTTTCAGGCAACAGGCCAGTACGTATCAAGGTGAAGCGGCGGTCGCCTTCGCCGGCAAACTCGAATCCGCGCTCGTCAATGATAGCCTTGAGCAAGGAACCTTCTTTGTTGATGAATCCTTCTACGTTTGCCTCATCAGCTGTGCGGAAGGCACGGTTACGAACCTTTGTAAGATAGGTCTTTGCTTCTGCGTTGTCGCCTGTTGCTGCGCAAGCCTCTGCATAGCCAAGATACATTTCTGACAGTCTCATGTATGGAGCATTGATACCTGAACGACGCTGTGCCTGAGTCCAGACCGTAGTCTGTCGGTTCTCATCAAACTTGTTGCAGCTGATACCGCCTGCACTTTGCTTGGAACCCGGTGTGAATGGAATCAGAGCCTCAATGCCCTTTCCGGTACTTCCTGTTACGGTGCATGATACGTCTCGGCGCAGGTCCTTAGGATCGAAATCACCATAATAGAAGGCTGGGTTGATACGTCCCTGACCATAGTTCTTGCAAGGATATGCTATCTTGGAACCACCATTTGAAGGGCGACCTAAAGAGTAAGGGCGTGGGTCGTTGCCTGTCGATCCCTGAGTGAATGGCTCCTCGTAGATGCTTTCGTCAGCATAGGTGGCGTCAGCATCATGTAACTGCTGGAAGAAGTACTGGTATGGATTGTTGTAGACACGTCCATTCTTGTCTTCTGAGCGAGGGTCTGTTTCGTGGAATACGGCAGTACCTGCGTTGTCGATGGCCTTCTTGAAGTATTCCTTGGCTGTGGCATAAAGATTCTTCCAGTCTGAACGGCGGCCATAAGTGGCGTTCTGGTTATCAGTGCCGAGGGCTTCGAAGGTGAGCGGATTGCCCTTGCCATCTACTCGCTTGATGTCGTTTCGGCGGGTCTGGTAACCACCGGCTTCCAATGCCATGCGGCCAATGAGGCCATCTACATAGGTGCGCGAATAATAGTTCTTCACGTTGTTGGCATAGGTAGGACAGGTGCCCAGAACGTACATGTGAGGCTCTACCTTCTTGAGTTGCTCGATGCAGACGTCATAGATAGAATCGCGGCTTACCAATCCGCCGGCTACCACGCCGAATGTTGACTGGAACTGAACGTCGCCGAAATACTTGATGAGTTCTCTGTAGCAGGTTGCGCGGATGGCTACGGCTTCACCATAAAGCTGGCTCAGCTCTGTAGGTTCCGACTGGCTCATCATCTCCTCGAAGTTGTCCTTCTGTTCGAAAGCTGTAGTAATGGCGTTGCATTTACCGATTACGCTGAAGAGGTAGCCGTATGTACCGTCTGTTCCTTCTTTCATGTACGAGGTAAGTGCGTAGGCACCGGTCTCGGTTCCGTTGCGGTAGAATGCTTCAGCCGGATGGCGGCCAGGCTGCTTGGCGTATCCTTCCGGATGGCGCATGATGTCGGAACCGGCAATGTCGGCTGCATAGTAAAGTCCGTCGCCGAAGATGTGTGAACTGTAGGCACCATGCATGGCTGCTTTGGCTCCTTCCAGTGCTGCCTTGGCTGTGGCTGTGCTGGAGAAGACGAAATCTGCATCTACGGTAGAAGGTGATTTCGTTTCCAAATAGTCGCTGCATGAGGTAGCACCCAGCATTCCTGCAGCGTATAGAGCGATATATAAAAATTTATTTTTCATATCTGTTTCCTTATTTGTATATTAGAATGATAAGTTTACACCGAATGTCCAAGAGCGTGTCTTTGGATATGCCTGGTAATCGTAATTAGGGGTAGGGAATCCGTTGCCGCCAGCATCGAAGTTGGTGTTGACGTCTGGGTCGATACCACTATAACCGGTGATGCAGAACAGGTTGGTTGCTGTTGCATACACACGGAGATTACTGATTCCGAGAGGTTTCATCCATCTCTTTGGGAAGGTGTAGCCTATGGAGAGATTCTGCAGGCGAAGGTAAGAGGCATCTTCTATGAAGTCGGATGTTACCAAACCTACTTCAGCAAATGGCAGAGCATACTTGGCGCCGGCATTGAGAGCCTTCAGCTCGGTTGGGTCTGTCACGGCGTAAAGATCGCCCTTGCTGTCTACATTGTACATCTTCCAGCAGTCGCTTACGATATTAAGCTTGGCTGCACCATACCAGGTGTCCTTACCACCCATCATGTCATGAAGGGCATTGGCATTATAAACCTTGCCGCCTATCTGATAGGTGAAGTTGGCGGTGAAGTCCAGGTTCTTGTAATGACCGGAGAAGTTGAAACCGCCGGTGTGCTGAGGCTTTGTCTTGCCGATGATGGTTACATCACTGGAGGTAATCTTTCCATCACCATCTGTATCTGCAAACTTAGCCATACCTGGGAATGCCTTCTGGTCTTCTGGACGCTTATAGTTCTCGGCACCGGCAAAGTTACCGATGTTGTCTACGTTGTCTGGAATACCTGGCTTCAGAGTCCATACGCCATCTGCGCTGACGTTGAAGTCATCTACAGTATAGATTCCTTGTGACTTGTAGCCTTGGATCAGACCCACTGGGTTTCCCTTGCGGATTACGTAGTCGTAGTATGGAAGACGGGTGGTTGAGCCCCAGTTGGTATGAGTATCTGCCAATACGCCGTCGAAGAGATCGTCGATGTTGTTATGGTTGAAGTTGTAGGTCATACCGAAGCTCAGGTTAAAGTCCTTGTTGCGTACTATCTCGTAGCTGAGTGCAAGCTCTACACCCTTGTTGGATGTCTTACCTACGTTCTGGAACTGATAGGTGTAACCTGTAGAAGTATCGATAGGCACCATCATCAGGATGTTCTTGGTGGTGTTCCAATAGAAGTCCAGTGTACCGCGGAGTTTTCCGTTCCAGAAACCGAAGTCAATACCGGCGTTACGGGAAATAGTAGTCTCCCATTTCAGGTCCGGATTGCCCATCATGCTTCCTGGTACGTAGGTGTCAACGATTTCTCCATCTACGGTAGTGGTGCTCTTCTGCCATGTATCCTTCCATAGGGAAGAGTTGATGTTGTCATTTCCTGCTGTACCATATGAGAGACGGAGTTTCAGGTTGCTCAACCAGTCTTCTGTACCTTTCATCCATGCTTCGTCTGAGATACGCCATGCGGCTGCGGCTGCAGGGAAGTAACCCCAGTGATGATTAGGGGCAAACTTGGAACTGCCGTCGGCACGGAAGGTGGCGGTAAACAGGTAACGGCTCTGATAAGAATAGTTGGCACGGCCGAACCATGACAAAGAATGCTCTGGTATGGCAATGTTGTTGACGTATGTATCCTTATCTATTTTCAGGTCTGGGTCCTTATTGGTCATGTCGAGCATACCGAATGCGGTGTTCATATCCCATTCTTCAGGATAGCCATAACCATCGAAGGTGGTAGAACTGCTCTTGCTTGCCAAAACCTCATTACCGGCGAGCAGGTCGAGTTTATGGTCTTTGCCTAAACCTTGTACGTTGTAGTTGATGGTAGAAGTCCACTTTACATGATATCCGTCAGACTTCTTCAACTTGGCATGGCTGTAGCCTTCTTCGAATCCTCCATCCCATGTTTTCTGCTCACTCCAGTTGCGGCCCAGGGTCAGCTCTGTCTTTCCTGTCAGCCCCTTGATTGGTGTCCAGATCAATGAGTTGTTGGCACGCATTCTGTTGCGGGTATGGATGCTGGTATAGTTGTCATAAATTGATACAGGATTGAAAGACTGCGATACGTGTGAATCTCCCAAACCGAGCAAGCTGCCGTCATCTTCTCCGAGTGGAGTGTCGATTGGGCGGAAGTTGTATGAACAGGTGGCATATTCAAACTTGGCTCCCTTGAACTGCATCTCGCTGTAGCGTGCATCCAGGTTCCATTTCAGTTTCTTGTTGATGTCCTGGGTCAGTTTCACGTTACCGTTCCAACGGCGGAAACCGGTGTTCTTCAATGAACCCTTGTCGTTGATATAGTTCAGGGTAGCATAGTATTTGGTACGCTCTGTACCGCCGCTTATGCTTACGTCGTGGTTCCAGGAGTGTGAACTGCCCAGAAGGTCGTCCTGATAATTGTGGGTTCCCATTGATTTGTATTCGTCCAGATGGTTGCCGTTCTCACTGCCCACGCCAAAGTATTTGGCAATATCCTGTCCGTCTTTCGCATTGTATGCGGTTGCGTAGCTCCAGTTGCGCAGCACGTAGTCGTAGGCACTTTCCTGCTTGTATGTCTCAGGCTTTTCCTTTACGCTGAAATACATGTTGTATTTTACGTTTACCTTTCCCTCTTTGGCATTCTTGGTGGTAATCAGGATAACACCGTTGGCACCGCGGGCACCGTAGATGGCTGTAGAGGCTGCATCCTTGAGCACGTCGATGCTTTCGATATTGTCGGCTGGGATGTCATCAATGCTTGATACCTGTACTCCGTCTACGATGAAGAGCGGATCGTTGCTCTGGGTGATGGAACCGCCACCACGTACACGGATGCTCATGCTGGCTCCCGGACGACCGTCCTGAGAAGTAACGGTTACGCCTGGAAGCTGGCCTTGCAGCGCCTCGGCAATATTGGATACTGGGTTCTGAGCCAGCTTGTCGCCTGTTACTGATGCTACGGCACCTGTCAGGTCGCGGCGCTTCATCGTACCATAACCGATGACAACGACTTCATCGAGCGATTTGTCTGATGACTCCAGAACGATGTTCAGCGTAGGATTGTTGCTTACGGTGACAATCTTGGTCTTGCATCCTACATAGGAAATCGTAAGCTTTTCGCCTACCTTTAGATTGCTAAGGCTGAAGTTTCCATCATAATCGGTTACTGTACCACCGCCTTTTGCTGTTTGGATGGTAACGCCAATTAATGGTTCTCCAGTTGCATCTTTTACTGTACCTGTGATGGTCTTCTGTGCGAATGCACCGACACAGCACAAGCTTAATGATAAGGCTAATGCGCCTTTCTTGATTTGTAGATCCATAAAAGATTTTTTTGTTTAGTTATACTTAGTATTCTACTTGATATTTCAATACATGCCAGAGGCTTCTGAGTCTTGCCTCCGGATCCCATTTGCCCATGAAGGTCCATTTGGCTGTAACGGCATGGAATGCCGGTGAACCGGGTGCAGTGCTCAGGTTGTCGCTGAGCCAGCCGCTGTTGCCACCCTCACGCTCACAGCCGTAATAGTATACTCGCTGTCCCCATGGGCATGGGTCGAGCACCTTGTCGGTATAGGCATAGCTGATGTTACTGTCCAGTATGTTCTTCGACATCTTGCAGTTGATGAGGTAGAACTGGTGGTCGTGATGATATCTGCCCAACTTGGTAGGCGATAATGCATCAAACGATGAGTTCGTAATCACAAACTTGTTGTTGATGTCTCCTCTGCCGTCGTGCCAGATGATGGCACGGCTGTCGCCCAGGAACTTGCAGCGGGTGGCGTAGCATGTGCCTCGAGGACAGATGAAGTCTACTCCCGGACAGCGCAGAAAGAGGTCGGCATGATAGTACATTCCATCCTGCTTGCACCAGAGCGACAAGGCATCATTGCCGTCTGCATAGATATTGCAGTTGGTGATGATGGTGCGTGTGCCTCTGCCGAAGATTGCCATCTGATGGGTGGTAGTCTTCTCTACGGTAGAGCCGTAGTTGTTGTATACGGTGATTCCGCTGATAACGCAGTCGTTGGCGTCTTCTGTCAGCACGATGACTCCCTGGTGAACATCCTTGCCTTTGTATTGCCTGATGGTTTGCGACTGGGCAGTCTCCGCATATTCTATGATGACGCTGTCTCTGTTTTCGCCTACCAGTACGATGTTTGGCTTGTCGATGATTACTTTTTCGTGATATTTGCCGTTGCGTACATATATAATATAAGGTGTAGCGCTGTTGGTTGGAGCCTTCTCTATGGCAGCCTGTATCGTTTCACCGGCTTTTACGATGGCGTTGAAGTCTGAAAGGCTTGGCTTGCTGAAGTGGGTGAGGTCCAGCTGTCCGGTTTCGTTCTTGCCTTTTGTGTTGAGGCTGATGTTGAGCAGATGGGCTTTGTCATATTTCTCAGCCCATTTCTGATAGAGCGGGTAGAGCATGGCTGGTGAGTCCTGATACCAGCCGTATCCGTTTCGGCGTTCGGTTCCTATCTCCTGCATACTCTTGCGTGGAATACCATCGCGGTCGCAGACGAATGGTTCGCAGTTCTTCAGGTCGTAGAATCTTGCCCACAGAGGTGTGCCTGCAGGGTCTTTTACCAATGTGGTGTTGCGGTAAGGTGAGCCGTATTCGCCCGTTCTTACTACCTTGAGTCCGGTCAGTTTATAATTATCAAACCATTGCATGGCTCCTCTTACGGCTTCCTTTATCTCTTCTGAAGGGTTAGGAATTTCGAGCAGGAGTTTAACGATACTGGCACTTTCTGATGAACAGAATGAAGCCAGTTCGAAGGCGCGGGCTGGGGCAGGAGCAAAGGTTTCACGGTCGTGCTGCTGGCACCATACGGTAGGTTTGCCGTTCACTCTTATCTGGCAGCGCAGGATGCAGTCTACTCCCTTGTCAAAAGCCTTTCTGGCTTTCTCTCTGAGGTTCTTGTCTGTAAGTCCTTTGTTAAATGGTGCTTTCTGCTGGTAAACGTCGCGTAGCAGTTTCATGGTGTTCACCATGGCATTGTCGTTGAAGGTGATGTGTATCTGGTAGTCGCGCATCTTAGGCCAGAACTGTGGCCATCCTCCGTTGGCATACTGTCCGCTCAGGAGATATTCCACGCCTTTGCAGAAGGCTTCCTTGTATTTCTGTGTCTTGGTAGCCTGGTAGAGTCGTGCCAGATAGAGCATCTGCATGTTGGTGGCATCGTTGTCGGTGGTGGAGTCGTCCTGGCGGTTCTTCTCGCCCAATACTTTCTCTATCTCTTCATGGCTCATCGGTTTCACCATGTCGATGTTCTTGGGCCATCCGCCGGTTACTCTCTGGTAGGCAAGAATCTGGTTACCCACCTGCTTTGCCTGTTCCGTTTTGTAGAAAGCCATGTTGGTTTCGCGGAGCACATTCTTGTACCCCTTCTGTGCCTTGGCGGTGAAGCATGTAGCCAAAACCAAGACAATCGTTATGTAGATTATTTTCATGTTGTTGTTTAATTTATTTGCTTTATTAGATTCTTATTGTCCTTGCAAAGATAAATAAAATAAGCTGAAATACAGAACTATTTTACATGAAAATATCGTTTTCGGTCATTTAATATAGAAAATAAAGCATTTTTCCATGTCTGAGAGCGATATTCGTTGTTTTTTTTGTATCTTTGCCATCGGACTTATCATCGGCTTTCAAGTTCAATGTTTCAAGTTCAGAGATTAAAGTTCAAAGTATATGATATTAACGATTACAGGTTCAGACAGCACCGGAGGCTCTGGTGTACAGGCAGACATCAGGACGATTTCCGAGTTGGGCGGTTATGCTGTTTCGGCAATAACCAGCATCACTGTGCAGAATACGCTCGGTATTCAGGAGTTCTTTGATATTCCAGCCGAGATAGTTTCGGGGCAGATAGAGGCTATCATGAACGATATGCAGCCCGATATTGTGAAGATTGGTATGATACGCAGGGTGGAAACGCTGAATGTGGTCATCGATGCGCTGACCAGATACCGTCCTGCCCATATCATCTATGCCCCTGCCATCTGGTCGAGCCAGGGCGATGCGCTGATGACGGAAGATGTGGTGAGCCAGATTAAATACCGCCTGCTGCCGCTCTGTTCTGTCGTCGTGGCACGCAAGAAGGAGAGCGACATCATTCTGCAGAATTCCAAGCTGCTGAGCCTTGCCGAGAAGCAGGGACTGCAGGTTTACAGGCTTGACAATGCCAATTCTCATGGTCTCATCAACCGTTTCTCTTCAGCTCTTGCCGTTTATCTGAATCAGGGCAAGAAGATGGGGGAGGCACTGGCGAAGGCGCAGGATTTCATCAATGTAGAACTCGTGCGCCAGAGCAATCTGCAGGGCAGGAGTTCCGAACTCTACAACCAGTTTATCTCGCAGGTCAATAACTTCTGCCGCACTTACAGCGATGTTCATTTCTATGCCGACCAGCTGAATGTGAGTGGCCGTTATCTGGCTCAGGTTACCCGCCGCATCTCCGGCAAGACCCCGAAGGCAATCATCGATGAATACATCGTGAAGGAGATAGAGCGCGAGCTCTCTACCACTACGCATACGGTTCAGGAGATAGCCAATACCTTCGGTTTCTCATCCCAGGCTCATCTCACCAAGTTCTTCAAGAAGATGAGAGGGGTTACGCCTTCTGCTTTCAGGCAGAAAGGATAAGTTAGTTTATAGTTGAAAGTTTATAGTTTATAGCAATCTTGCTAACGGCTACGCCCTATCAACTATTAACTTTTTTATTGGGGGGTTAACAGGGTTAACAG
>ERZ1034719.978-NODE-978-length-14491-cov-4.999861_pt1 | contig 14491 bp, 12 predicted proteins | sample MGYA00520703_ERZ1034719 | MGnify/ENA primary metagenome ERZ1034719 (study PRJEB33766, sample SAMN09781716) | gut metagenome | biome: gut microbiome | host: Homo sapiens | place: Madagascar | study: EMG produced TPA metagenomics assembly of the PRJNA485056 data set...
TTTCTACGCCGTCCAGGTCGATCTGGAAGGCCTTGGTATCCGCCTCCACCACCACAAGGCGGCTGCCGGAGGACTGGGTAAAGGGCCGGTACTCCGGGAAGAAGGGCGCGATGGCGATGATCTCGGTCTCGCTGTCGATATGCAGGGCACGCAGCACCGCCATCAGGGCGGGTGCCGCGCCGCAGGTGAAGAACAGATTCTCCGGGCGGATGGTCATGCCGCTGCGCTCCGTCAGATCCTCAGCCACGGCCTTGCGGACGCCGTCATAGCCCACCGCGCTGGTGTAGCCATGGACCTGAATGCTGTCCTCGGTGGCCAGAATGTCGCGGATGGCGTCGGCCACTTCAGGGGGTGCGGGGATGCTGGGGTTGCCCAGACTGTAATCATAGACGTTTTCCGCGCCCACGACAGCCTTCTGCCGCAGGCCGAATTCAAAGATCTCACGGATGCAGGAGCTGTTGCTGCCCAGCTTCATGGCGGTATCGTTAAACATGTTTTCTCCTCCTCGTTGTTCCTGTTCTTCCGTATGACAGGGGCGGTGCGTCCGCCCCTGCCAAAGAGAAGAGAGGTGGTATAGGGTCTCGCTGCTGTTATTTACTGTAACTTTTTTCTTGACATTTGTGAAACGGGGAAATATGATAGCTCATAAGAAAATCCTATGAGCCACACAAAAGGAGCGGATGACCAATGGACGTGCAGAAGCTGGTGGCGCTGGCCGCTATCGTAGAGGTAGGCAGCATAACGCGGGCAGCGGAGCAGCTGGGGTACTCTCAGGCGGGGCTGACCTATATGATGAACAGTCTGGAGGACGAGATCGGCCTGTGCCTGCTGGATCGCAGCCACAGCGGCGTGCGGCTCAGCGAGAGCGGACGGCAGCTGATGCCGGAGATCCGCCGGTTTCTGCGCAGCTACGATTCGCTGGACGCCGCCATCCGCGGCTGCAAGCAGGCTCAGAGCAGCACCCTGCGGATCGCGGCGGTGGACACGGTGTCCCAGCGGTGGCTGCCGGAGACAATCGCCCGTTTGCGGGCGGAGTATCCCCATGTCCGGGTCAGCGTGGTATCGGAATCGCCGCTGGTCATCAACAACTGGATGAAGGACGGCAGCGTGGATCTGGCGGTCACCGACCGGGCGTGGACCAGCAAGGAGCTGGGCTGGGGCAGCGTGTTCAAGGATCTCTTCCGGGGTGTGTTCCCTCTTGGCAGCATCAAGGGGGATTCCGTCCCGCTGGAGCGCTTCAGCGGCGAGGCCGTCATCATGCCGGACTACGGGCAGAATGTGGATGTGCCCCGGATATTCAAGAAGCACCATATCGACGTGGCCTATACCGACGACCGGATGGGCAACCGCTCGGTGCTGGCGGCGGTTGCGGCCGGGCGGGGCGTCACCATCATGCCGCAGCTGGAGCTGGATTACTACGCGGTGCAGAACGTGGTGACGCTGCCGCTGGAGCCACGCCAGTACCGGGAGATGGGGGTCGCCACCCCACGGGGCGGCCAGCCCGATCCCATCGCGCAGGAGTTTGTCCGCTATCTGAAGCAGGTGGTCAAAAAAATCGAAAAGCCTCCGGTCTGCCCGGAGGAAGCATAAAAAGAGGGAAGTCCGCTTGGACTTCCCTCTTTTTACTATGCGATTTTCAGAACGTCTCCCGGATATAGCGGCGGAAGCTCTCCTGCAGCCCTGTCAGGGGCTTCTTGGCCCGATAGGCCAGAACGGTCAGCATCTCCTCCCTTGGGGCAAGGGGAACCGCCGCCACCTTGTCGCCGGTCAGCGCCGCGCCGGTGTCCCCGGTCACAAAGAGATAGCCCCGATCCTGCTCCACCATCTCCACCATCAGCTCCACGTCCGTGGTGTTCATAAATCCCACGTCCGGACGGCTGTTGCCCCGCTGGAACAGCTGCTGGGCGTCGTTATAGTAATGGGAGTTATCCGCGCCTGTCAGCAGCTTCATGCGGCTCAGTTCTTCGGTGGTGATGCTCTCCTGCGCGGCGCAGGGATTGCGGCGGCTCATCAGGGCCATCAGCGGCTCCCGCCGCAGCACGTCGTAGGCGATACCCTCCTCGGCACTGTTGCGGGCGTTGATCTTGATGATGGCCATATCCAGCTCGCCGGAGTGCAGCAACTCATAGGCCTGATAGTTCTCCACGATCTTGATGCAGCCCAGCGCGTCGGGATGGCGGTCAAAAAACGCACTGATAATGGCGGACAGGCCCGCCGCCCGGTAAAAGACGAACACGCCCACGTTCAGCCGTTGCCGCTTTTGCTGCCCGCCGTCCTTGAATTGAGCCTCCAGCCGGGCCACCTGCTCCAGGATCCCCTCGGCGGCGGCGCAGAAGCGCTCCCCCTCCCGGGTCAGGGACACGCCGTGGGTATCCCGTGCAAACAGCCTGGTCTCCAATTCCGCCTCCAGCGCCTGGATCTGCTGGGAGATGGCGGGCTGAGAGACGAACAGCGCCTCCGCCGCGCGGGAAAAGCTGTGGCACCGGGCCACAGTCAGCACATAGCGTATCTGTCGGAGTTCCATGGCATCTACCTCGTTATCAGCTGGTTATAATTTTCGCTTATATGTGCATTATATCTGAATATTTCCCTATTGACAAGAAAAAGTTTACACTTATCACAACAACTGTCACACTTTGACTTGAAAAAGAGAGAGGAGAATCTACATGGCGCAGTATTTAGAAGAAGCGCAGGCCATGCGGGATGAGATCGTCGCGCACCGCCGCTATCTGCACCAGCACGCCGAGTTGGGCTTCGAGTTGGCGGAGACGGTGGACTACGTGTGCAGGACGCTGCAGGGCTACGGCTATGAGCCCCGGCTGCTGGGCGGCGGCGTGACCTGCACTGTGGGCAGCGGCGCGCCGGTGATCCTGCTGCGGGGCGATATGGACGCCCTGCCCCAGGAGGAGGTATCCGGGCTGGACTTCGCCTGCCGCAATGGCGCGTGCCATTCCTGCGGCCACGACGCCCACACCAGTATGCTGCTGGCGGCGGCCAAGCTGCTGAAAGCCCACGAAACGGAGCTGCGGGGCACGGTGAAGCTGTGCTTTCAGCCGGCAGAGGAGCTGCTGAAGGGCTCTCAGGCCATGATCGACGCCGGGATCCTCAACGATCCCAAGGTGGACGCCGCCATGGGCCTGCATCTGGACTTTGGCCAGCGGGAGGGCTATTCCCCCACGCCGGGCACCATCGCCTTCAATGACGGCCCCATGATGGCCTCCGCTGACGCCTTCCATATTGAAGTCACCGGTAAGAGCGCCCACGGCAGCACCCCTCACATGGGCGTGTCGGCGCTGAATGTGGCGGTGTCCATCGCCGACGCGCTGACAAAGCTGCCTACGCTGGAAATGCCCGGCGACGAAACGGTGATCCTGTCCGTATGCCGTCTCGTTTCCGGCACCGCCACCAACATTATCCCCGACAGCGCCGTAATAGAGGGCAGCTTCCGTACCTATGACCGAGGCTGTCGGAAAAAGATGAAAGCCCGCATCCGTGAACTGGCCGTCGATCTGGCCCACGCATGGCATGCGGCGGTTACGGTAGACTTCCCTCTTAGCACCGCGTCGCTGCTGAATGACCCGGACATGGCCCATGAGATGGCCGGATACTGCAAGGATGTGGTAGAGGAGATCCACACCGCGCGGCCCCAGAAGGGCTCGGAGGATTTTGCCAACTTCTCTGAGCATGTGCCCAGCTTCTTTGCGCTGCTGGGCGCCGGTGAAGGCCCCTACGGCTGGCACGATCCCCATGTGCAGATCAGCGAGGACGCTCTGCCCTACGGTGCCGCGGTGCTGTGCACCTGCGCCTCCCGTTGGCTGGAAAACCACGCATAACATAAGCTTCCCCGATCACACGTCAGATACCCCTCAAATTATTTTGTAAAGGAGAGATCACTGTGACCCCGTTGTTTGCTTTGACCATCATTTTCGTTGTTTACGCGCTGGGCGATATCATCGCCACCAAGACCCATGCCATTGTCTCCATGCTGCTGGTGGTTTCCGTGATGTTTGCCGTCGGCTTCTGGAACCACTGGATCCCCGAGACCATTTTCACCGACTCCAACCTGAAGGCCTTCGGCGATGTGACGGTGGGCCTGCTGCTGGTACATATGGGCACCACCATCAAGATCCGCGACTTTATTGAGCAGTACAAGACCGCCGTTATCGTGCTGTGCTCTACGCTGGCCATCTGCATGGGTGTGTATTTCATCGGCCGGTACTTCATTGACCGGGAAATGGCGCTGGTGGGCGCACCCATTGTAGGCGGCGCCATCGTGGCTTTCATGATTATGTCCGAGGCCATGAAGAACATTTCCTCCGACGCAGTGCTGTTTGGCTCTCTGATCCTGGTGACACAAGGCGTTATCGGCTTCCCCATCGCCTCTCTGCTGTGCAAGAAGGAGGCCGTGCGCATCAAGAAGGCCTATCTGGCCGGTGAGATCACCGTGCCCGCCGCGGCCGCCGCGCAGGAGGAAAAGCCCCGCCGCCGTCTCATTCCCCAAATCCCCGAAAAGTACAACGATCCCAACTTCATCATCGCCAAGCTGGGACTGGTGGCTTGTCTGGCCTTCTGGCTGTCGGGCCTTACCAACGGCAAGGTGAACTTCCTGCTGCTATGCCTGATCCTGGGCGTGGTATTCACGGAGCTGGGCTTCCTGGACAGCGGTTCTCTTACCAAAGCAAACGGCTTCTCCTTCGTCATTGCCGCCACTATCGTCAATGTGGTGATGAATCTGCCCGGTACTACCCCCGCCATGATCCTGGGCATGATTAAGCCCCTGCTGATCGTCTATCTTATCGGTCTGCCCTGCTGCGGTCTGGTGTCCATCCTCGTGGGCAAGATCTTCCACGAGAGCTGGTATCTCTGCTGCGCCCTCAGTGTCACGGCGCTGTTCGGCTTCCCCGGCACGCTGATCGTCCCCACCGAGGTCTCCCGTGCCGTGGCTGAGAACGACGAGGAACGTCAGGTGATCCAGAGCCGCATCATGCCGAAAATGCTGATCGCCGGTATGGTATCCGTCTCCGTGGTCTCCGTAGTGGTGGCCGGTATCATGGCCGGCTGGGCATAATAAAGCTTTCTTTCACCTCTATTTTCTCCTATAAAGGGCATAGCCCTTTTTGACAAAATTAGGAATCGCTCCGCCCTGCGTTTTTTGCCCATAAACGCGGTTACTAACACGTTACTAACAAATGACAAAAAGGCAGAAAATGAAAAATCCTCGTAACCCGCATGGTTACGAGGATTTTCTTGGTGGAGACTGCTGGACTCGAACCAGTGACCTCCTGCGTGTGAAGATACGATGAGAGGCGGAAAGCGTTGGTATTCAACGCTTTCCGCCTCTTTTGTGCACTTTCGGCTCAGTGGGACGTCCACTGTGTCCACCCCGTACTGCCCGGTCGTTTTCGCGTTTGGGTCACGGTTTGGGTCAGGCTGTATGGCGGCAAAAATGACCACGCTGTAATCAAAGAGTAGGGATCAGACGTTGCCTTCTGCAAATAGAATTCACTCCCCGCACCCGTATCACAAAATCATACATCAAGCGAATCTCTATGGACGGAGAGATATTGTAGCCGCCGGAACGCCGCGCAGAATGCACTGATCTCCCGGTCAGGTAAACAGCGGCAGGAGCTTCTGGATAAGCGCCACGCAGCCGTCCTCGCCCAGCTGCTCGGAGTCCAGCGACAGGTCGTACCCTGCGGCGTCCCGCCATTCCTCGCCGGTATAGTAGCGGTAATAGGCGGCGCGGCGCTTGTCCTCGGTGCGGACATACTTCGCCACCTCGTGGCCGCTCCAAGCCAGGGAATAGGACGCCACGCGGGCCAGACGGGCCTCCAGCGGCGCGTGGACAAACAACCGCAGCAGCCTGACATTGGGCTGATCCATCAGAAGATAATTGGCGCACCGGCCCAGAATGATGCAGTCCTCCGTGGCGGCCAGCTCCTTGATGATCTTCGCCTGAAAGCTGAACAGGTTCCGGGTGGAGATGAAATCGTTGCTGTCCGGCGGCAGGATCTCGCCGGTATAGACCTTTTCCGCGGCGGAAAGCATCTCCTTCCAGCCGATACGCTCATCCGCCGCTCCGAAAAGACGCTCGTGGATGCCGCTGACCTCCGACGCCTTACGCAGCAGGTCACGGTCATAATAGGGGATATTCAGCTTCTCGGACAGCTTGCGGGTAATATCGTGGCCGCCGCTGCCGGTCTCCCGGGCAACCGTAATGACAAAATGATCCATAGCTACTCCTCCCTTACGCGCCCAGATAGGCTTTGCGGACCCGGCCATCCTCCGCCAGTTCCGACGCCGCGCCTTCCATGGAGATGGTCCCGGTCTCCAGCACATAGGCCCGGTCGCTGACGGCCAGTGTCATTTTGGCGTTCTGCTCCACCAGCAGAATGGTGATGCCGCTTTTATGCAGCTCCTCGATGATGGCAAAGATCTCCTTCACCAGCAGGGGACTCAGGCCCATGGAGGGCTCGTCCATCAGGACGATGCGAGGGTTGGTCATCAGCGCACGGCCCGTGGCCAGCATCTGCTGCTCGCCGCCGGAGAGGGTGCCCGCCAGCTGGCGGCGGCGCTCCTTCAGCCGGGGGAAGTGGCCGTAGACCCGCTCCATGTTCTCCGCCACACGCCTGGCGTCGGAAATGGAATAGGCGCCCATTTTCAGGTTTTCCTCCACCGTCATCTGGGCGAACACATGGCGGCCCTCCGGCACATGGGCCAGGCCCAGCCGGATGATGGAGTTGGCGGGGACGGACTGGAGATCCGTGCCGTCCAGCGTGATGGAGCCGGAGGCGGCCCGCAGCAGCCCGGAGATGGTGTGCAGTGTAGTGGTCTTGCCCGCGCCGTTGGCGCCGATCAGGGACACCAGCTCGCCGTCGCCCACCGTCAGGGAAATGCCCTTGAGGGCGTGGATCGCGCCGTAAAATACATGCAGATCTTTGATTTCCAGCATATGTGTTCCCTCCCTTACTCGCCCAGATAGGCCGTGATGACCCGGGGATTGGCGGCGATCTCCTCCGGCAGGCCGGACGCGATGGTCTGGCCGTAGTCGATGACCTGTATCCGCTGGCATACGTTCATCACCAGCGACATATCGTGCTCGATCAGCAGAATGGCGATACCGAACCGGTCCCGGATGGTGTTGATGCAGGCCAGAAGCTCCGCCGTCTCCGTGGGGTTCATGCCGGCGGCAGGCTCGTCCAGCAGCAGGACCTTCATATTGGTGGCCAGGGCGCGGGCGATCTCCAGCTTGCGCTGCTGGCCGTAGGGCAGGCTGGCGGCGGCAACGTCCGCCTTGTCCCGCAGGCCGCAGATCTCCAGCAGCTCCAGCGCCTTTTCCGTGATCTCCCGCTCCGCCTTCCAGAACTTCGGCGTGCGGAATGTGGCGTCGAACAGGTTATAGTGGAGATCCTTGGTAAAGGCCACCTTCACGTTTTCGATCACCGTCATGTCCGTAAACAGGCGGATGTTCTGGAAGGTTCGCGCGATACCGGCCTCCACGAACTGGTGGACTTTTTTCCCGTTCAGGGGAACGCCGTTCAGCAGGACGGTGCCCTCCGTGGGGACGTACACGCCGGTGAGCAGGTTGAATACGGTGGTCTTGCCCGCGCCGTTGGGGCCGATGAGGCCCACCAGCTCGCCGGAATAGATGGAGAGGTTAAAGTCCTGCACGGCGTGCAGGCCGCCGAAGGAGATGCCCAGATGTCTGGTCTCCAGCACCGGCGTTTTCGTTGCTTCAGACATGATGCCTGGCCTCCTTCTGTACGGATTTTCCCGCAGAGCGGGCAGCGCGCCACGCCCGGAGCCTGGCGGGCCACCGGGAGATGTCGCACAGGGCAAATTCTCGGCTGCCCATGATGCCTCTGGGCCGGAACATAATCACAATGACCAGCGCGATGGAGTACACCAGCATGGGATAGGTGAACACATTCTGCAAAATCGCAGGCAGCGCGGACACCCACGCGCCGTTTTTGATGGTATAGTTCAGCAGGAACAGCACCACGGCGGCGATGACAGAGCCGGTAAGGGAGCCCATGCCGCCCACCACCACCATGACCACAATGAACACGGAGTTCAGGATGGAGCCGTTGGTGAAGGCAAAGGACGTGGTGGAAAGGGCCGCGTTGCAGCAGGCGTACAGCGCGCCGGTGATCCCGGCGAAGAACGCGGAAACGGTAAAGGTCAGCATCTTGTAGTAGCTGACATTGATGCCGGAAGCGGCGGCGGCGATCTCGTTGTCCCGGATGGCCCGGATGCTGCGGCCGTACTTGGAGCGGACGAACATGAACATGCAGGTCATGCAGAGGATGATGGCCAGCGCCGCCACCCACAGATAGCGCATCTTTTCATCGTTGGAAAAGCCCAGGCCGGTGGCATACAGCGAAGAGGAGGCGGAGCCCTGGGCGAGGCCCTGCTGCCCGCAGAAGGGCAGGTTGTTGATCAGGTTGACGATGATCATGCCGAAGCCCAGGGTGATGATGGCCAGATAGTCGCCCTTCAGCCGCAGGGCCGGAATACCCACCAGCAGGCCCAGCAGGGCGGCGGCCGCTCCGGCGGCCAGCACGCTCAAAAGCAGCACCAGCAGAAAGACGGGGCTGGATTTTTCCGCATAAACGCCCGCACGCTGGAACGCCAGAGAGATCAGCGCCGCCGTATAGGCGCCGACGGCCATAAAGCCGCAGTGGCCCAGGGACAGCTGTCCCAGAAAGCCCAGCACCAGGTTCAGCGACGCCGCCATGATGATCAGGTAGCTGCACTGCCAGATGGACGGGGTGATCTTCAGCTTCATGGCGCTGCCGCCCAGCTGGCTCATCAGGATCACGGCGGCAAACAGGATCACCAGCGCGATGAAGTTCACCAGATAACGCAGTTTCGTGTTTTTCATACTTTTTCACCCACATTCTTTCCCAGAATACCGGCAGGCCGGATCATCAGCACCACAATGAGGATCAGGTACACAAAGGTGTCCGACATGGAGGAATTGATATAGGTATTGGCGCCGGACTGGACAATGCCGATCAGCAGGCCGCCCAGCATGGCGCCGGGCAGGGAGCCGATGCCGCCCAGCACCGCCGCCACAAAGGCGTAGATGCCCAGCGTCGCGCCCATGGTGGTATACACCTTGGGATACTGGGCGATGTACATCAGGGCCGCCACGGCGGCAAGCCCCGCGCCGATGCCGAAGGTGGTCAGGATGGTGTGGTTCACGTTGATGCCCATCAGCGTGGCGGCCTCCTTGTCCTCGGCCACGCACCGCATGGCGCAGCCCACCTTGGCCTTTTGGGTAAACAGGTACAGGGCCACCATGATAACGGCGGACACCGCCACGGTGATGATGGTGGCATGGCTGACGGACACGCCGCCGATGGTGAAGGTCTTGGCGAACAGGGTGTAGGGCACCTTGGGGTCCGGGCCGATGGCCGGCATGGCCTGTGCCAGATTCTCCAGCACAAAGCTCATGGAGATGGCGGTGATAAGACAGGTCAGGTTATTGCCAGTCTTTCTTACGGGCCGGTAGGCCAGCAGCTCCACCAGCATGCCCACGCAGGCGCAGATGATGATGGCGGGCACCACGGCCAGCCATCCGGGGATCCCCGCCGCCATCAGCACGGGAATGGTGAAGAACAGGGAATAGCCGCCCACCATGATGAAATCGCCATGGGCGAAGTTGATGAGCTTGATGATGCCGTAGACCATGGTATAGCCCAGAGCGATCAGGGCGTACACGCTTCCCAGACGCAGCCCGGTTATCAGGAATTGGATAAATGTAATCATGGAAAAAGTTCCCCCTCTCGGAAGCTGATCAGAAATAGACACACCTTGCTTCGCCGGTGGAACGGCAGGGTAAGATGCGGATGGGGGCGGCGCAGGCTCCCTGAAAATCAGGAGGGAGGCGCTTGCGCCTCCCTCCCTTTTATGGCGCGCCGCCCGCGCACGGAGCGGTCAGCTCTGGCTCAGAGCCTTGACGGTGATCTTGGTCACGGCGGCGTCGCCGTCCGTGTAGGTGTAGCCCATCAGAACGCCGTCCTTGATGGGCGTACCGGTCCCATCGAAGGAGAAGGTGCCGCAGGTGCTGTCATAGGCGGCGCTGGTATCGGCCAGAGCGGCCTGCACACTGGCAGCGTCGGAAGAGCCGCAGGCCTCCATGGCGGCCTTGTAGACATACACAGCGTCGTAGGCCAGTGCGTCAAAGTTGTTGGGGGTCTCGCCGTACTTGGCCTCGTAGGCGGCAACGAAGTTCTTGGAAACATCGCTGGTAGCCAGCTCTGTGGAATAGTGGTTCACAAAGTACACGTTGTTGTAGACGGACAGATCCGCACCGGCGGGGATGGTGGTCTCGGTGCTGTCCACACCGTCAGCGCCCAGCAGGATGCCGGTAAAGCCTGCGCTGCGGGCCTGAGGCACCAGATAGGGGCCCATAACATCATAGTAGAACGGAGTGAACACCAGCTCGGCACCGGCGGAGACCATCTTGTTGAACTGGTTGGTGTAGTCCACCTCGGTCATGGTAGCCACGGACTCCTCGGCCACTACCTCCAGACCCTTGCTCTGGCAGGCCGCGATAAAGGCGTCACGCAGACCGGCGGAGTAGGTATCGGCGGAGCAGTAGACCACGCCCACCTTGGTGTAGCCCTCGTCCAGCGCGTACTGGGCGGCCAGCTCACCCTGGAAGGAATCCCGGAAGCAGGTGCGGAACACATAGTCCATGGTGGTAGTCAGGGAATCCGCCGTGCCGGTGGGGGTAATCAGGACCACGCCCTCGGAGTTGGCGATGGAGGTGATGGCGGAGGTGCAGCCGGAGGTGGCAGAGCCTATCACCAGCTGGATACCGTCGGAGATCAGCGCGTTCATGGCGTTGACGCACTCGGTGGAATCGCCCTGATCGTCCTTGACCTCCAGCGCCAGCTGATGGGCGCCGTCACTGAGCATCACACCGCTGGCGGCGTTGATCTCCTCAATGGCCAGCTTGGCGCCATTTTCATTGTGGGTGCCGTAAACGGCCAGACTGCCGGTCAGTGGGCCGATCAAGCCAAGTGTGATGGTGTCGCTGCCGCCGGATGCGGCACCGTCAGACGCGGCGTCATTTTCAGAGCTGCCGCCGCAGGCCGTAAGACTGAAGGCCAGACAGCAGGCCAGCAGCAGCGCAATAACTTTTTTCATTTTCATCAGAATGCCCTCCTTGTTTTGATTTTGGTCTGATAAACAGAAAAGGCGTGTGTCCGGACTATCCCGGTCACACGCCTTTGTGTTGCGCTTTATCATAAGCGCAAATTTGGAGTTTGTCAATCGCCATAACTCTACAAAATATCCTGCCGAATCATATGCACATTTGGTACATCAAACGATTTTGCGGGGCAGCGGGCGAAAACGTGTAGAATCCGTCCCGCACACACAAATGTCCGTTTGTGGAATTTGTGCAAAGCAGTCAGCGCAGGTATCCGCCAGTCTGAGACAGCGGAATCCCCATCGCGTTCACACTGCTCTCCCGTCGTTTCCGCTGGTTGGGGCAGGATTCTTTTATGGCATCCGATGCTTTCAAAAAAATGCTCGGTGGTATTTACGCAAACGGATTCTCCGCGGGATAGGGCAGGCTCCTAGGCTGGTTGTAGACGATATCCGTCACACCCAGGAGCTTGAATACCTCAAACAACGTCTTGCCGTAATGGCCGAAGGCCACCGCGCCGTGGTGGGGATAGCGCTTCTGCACCAGCACATGGCGGTAGAAGCGGCCCATCTCCGGAATGGCAAAGATGCCGATGCCGCCGAAGCTGCCGGTGGGCACATCCAGCACCTCGCCCTGGGCGATATACGCCCGCAGCTGGCCCTCGCTGTCGCACTGGAGGCGATAGAAGGTGATATCGGAGGCGGCGATGTCGCCCTCCAGCGTGCCGCGGGTAAAGTCCGGCGTACCGCCATTCTCCAGCAGACGATTCTGGATCAGCTGATATTTCACAGCCCAGTCGGCGCACATCTTGCAGTTGGGGGTGTTGCCGCAGTGAAAGCCCATAAAGGTGTCAGTCAGCTGATAGTCATAGCGTCCCTTGATCTTGTCGCTCCACAGCTGGGCGGGCACGGAATTGTTGATATCCAGCAGCGTGACGGCATCCTGCGAGACGCAGGCGCCGATGTACTTGCTGAGAGCGCCGTAGATATCCACCTCGCAGCTGACGGGGATGCCCCGGGAGGCAAAGCGGGAGTTGACATAGCAGGGCTCAAAGCCGAACTCCTTGGGGAAGGCAGGCCAGCACTTGTCGGCAAAGGCCACATACTTCCGGGCGCCCTTGTGGGCCTCGGCCCAATCCAGCAGCGTCAGCTCAAACTGCGCCATACGGGGCAGCAGCTCGGGATAATACCGTCCCTCGCCCATCTCGGCGGCCATCTCCTTGCCCACGCTGTCGATGCGGGGATCGCCGGCGTGGGCCTTATAGGCCACCAGCAGATCCAGCTCGGAGTTCTCCTCGATCTCCACACCCAGCTGGTACAGGCCCTTGATGGGCGCGTTGCAGGCGAAGAAGTCCTGGGGTCTCGGGCCAAAGGTGATGATCTTCAGGTCCCGCAGGCCCAGAATGGCACGGGCCACCGGCACGAAATCCGCCATCATGTGGGCGATATCCTGGGCAGTGCCCACGGGGTACTCGGGGATGTACGCCTGGATATGGCGCATGCCCAGGTTATAGGAGCAGTTCAGCATGCCGCAGTAGGCGTCGCCGCGGCCATTGATCAGGTCGCCGTCGCCCTCGGCGGCGGCCACGAACATGCAGGGGCCGTCAAATTCCTTCGCCAGCAGCGTCTCCGGCGTTTCCGGGCCGAAGTTGCCCAGGAACACCACCAGCGCGTTGCAGCCGACGGCCTTCACATCGGCGGCAGCCTTCTGCATATCCTTCTCGTTTTCCACGGTCACGGGGCACTCGTACACGTCCCCGTCATAGGCCTTGGCAATAGCGGCCCGGCGGCGCTCGGACAGAGCGATGGGGAAGCAGTCGCGGCTGACGGCCACAAGGCCCAGCTTCACTTGGGGAATGTTGTCAAACATGGGATTTTCCTCCTAGCCCAGTACAGCGTCCGTCCAGCCGTCGCCATTCCGCACCAGCAATGGCCGGATCGCCGCACCATATTTCAGCAATTCCACACACAACACATCACTTTTGCCGTATAGATATCCACCGGTTCACCCGCTTTTGTGATGCCGAACCGCCGCTTTTCCACAGTGATCGCCACAATGATCCCCCTCCTTCTTTTGCAGCACCGTTTTTTCCATTATATCGATACCCTGTAAATTTGCAAGCCCCGTTTTGAGGGGGAGGCGCTATCCTGCACTTCAGCTGTGCGTGATTCTTGCTCAGTTGGCAAAAGCGCCGTACCTGTGGCAGCTCAAATTTGACCACGCTATAATCAAAGATAACCGTGACCGACGGTCACACCTCTTCTTTCTTCAACCACTCGATAAACTCCACTCGCGGCAGCTTGCCGGTCTCGCAGGCTTCCTTTTTCTCTCTGGCCTGTTCACTCCATGCGTAGAACTGTTCCTTCGTGGTGCGGCCTGTGCGGATGCGGGCAAACCGCTTTTTGTACTCGCGGCGGTACTCCCGAAACAGCTCATCCTCGTTGTGCTTGATCGTCCACACACGCACCGCGCCTGTTTCCTTACAGGTACGCCCGCCATTGAATGACCGGTCGCAATACTCCGCGCCACCGTGACCTGACACCACAAAGTACCGTCCGCAGTTCTTGCACTTCCGCAGCTTCACACCGCGGCGCACACATTCCTTCAGATGATAGTCAATGAGGTCGTAAATGCTGTCAGGGTACAGCACTTCCGCAAACGTGTCACGGTCATACATCTCGTAATATAATTTCTGCGGCTGGAACTTGTAGACCATGATGCAGTACTCCGGAACGTCTGCATAGTACGCCGCCATCCGCTGTTCCGGCGTCTGCTTGTCCAAATCGGTGTTCAGCACGCGGTCAAAAAGCTCCAGAGCCTGCCGCTGGAGCCGCGCTAATTTCTTCGGCATCGTCTCTAACTGCCGCATCCATTGCTCGACGCTTTCACACGGACGGCGATGCTGCCAGCTCCATAACAGCAGACCATAGTAAGCGTTATTCCCTGTAAAATAAGAAAGTATTGTTTCAACAGTTGCACATTCCCGTTGTGCTATCACAGAAAGCTTATGCAAGTCTGCTTCTACCTTCTTCATATCCCAATAGAGAAAGTCCAGCAGGCTCTCCGGAAAAGTGACACTCCTTTCTTGTCCATCCCAATATCGTTCCCTGCCGTTTGAAATGCAAGTCTTGAATTTCTCTCGCATAATACGCCCTCGCTTTAGACACATAATATTTATATGATTGATGTGACTTGACAAAAATAGCAAAATCTGTTACCCTTTATTTGTGGGACATATGAATCAGATTTTTTAATATAAGTCTACATCATTCGCGCGATCATGTCAACAAGAACTGGAGGTGTTTATTGAACTTACAAAACAACAAA
>ERZ1034719.980-NODE-980-length-14485-cov-6.169369_pt1 | contig 14485 bp, 17 predicted proteins | sample MGYA00520703_ERZ1034719 | MGnify/ENA primary metagenome ERZ1034719 (study PRJEB33766, sample SAMN09781716) | gut metagenome | biome: gut microbiome | host: Homo sapiens | place: Madagascar | study: EMG produced TPA metagenomics assembly of the PRJNA485056 data set...
ATTTTTTTGTACATCGAGCCAAAAAAACAATCTTTGTATCGATAAAGAAATATTTCTATATTTCCGCGCCGTCGGAAATGACGTTTTTTAAGTTCTTGAAGTTTGCGGAAAAACAATGTAGAATATATATGTTATGGGTATTTTTAAGTTTTCGCTGCGGAGGTAGACCGATGAAAAAAAGCTCAAAGAAGCCGGTTGCCGTGCTTTTGTGTGCGGCGGCTGCGGTTTTGGTCGGTCTTGTGGCATATGACGGCGTAAAGCAGAACTGCGAGTTCTCGTCCTCCTCCGCCATGATGAACACCGCCGTCAGCGCGGACATAGAGGGAAAGGACGCAAAGATGGCGGGCAAAGAAGTTTTCGCCTGCATCTCGGAGCTTGAAAATAAGCTCCTCTCGCGCCATATCGGAACCTCCGCCGTCAGCGAGATAAACGACGCGGCGGGTCAGAGCGTTCGGGTAACGCTCTTTTCGTCCTCTGCGGGCGGAGTGATAAACGACCCCGAAAAGAAGCTTGAGGATATTCTCGAAAGGTGCGAGGAGCTGCGAAAAATCAGCGGCGGCGCGTTTAACCCTCTGCTCGGCGGGCTCAGCGACCTCTGGGGCTTCGGCACGGAAAACGAGAGAGTGCCCGAAAAAGCCGAAATAAGCGCGGCCTTGAACGGCACGGATTCAGCCGTAGAGATAAACGAAAACGGCATAAAAATACCGTCGGGCACGGTGCTGGATCTCGGCTCGGTGGGCAAGGGGATCGCCTGCGACGAGGTGCGCGGGGTGCTCGAAAAAGCGAAGATAAAACGGGCGGTCGTCTCCGTCGGCGGGAGTATACTTCTTTACGGCGACGGCGAGAAATTCACCGTGGGGATAAGAGACCCGTTCTCCGAGAGCTCTGCGGAGAGCTTTGCCAGATTAATTCTGCCCGCCTGCTGTGTCTCGACCTCCGGCAGCTATGAGAGGTATTTCGAGCGCGGCGGCGTGCGCTATCATCATATACTCGACCCGAAAACGGGTTATCCCGCAGAGAGCGGACTTGTCAGCGTGACGGTCGTTTGCGACGACGGATTTTTGTCCGACGCGCTTTCAACGGCGTGCTTCGTGCTCGGATATGAAAAATCGCTGCCTCTGCTCGAAAAATACGGCGCCCGCGCGGTGTTCGTATTCAATGATAAGAGCGTCAGAGTCACAGGCTCCCTTGCGGACAGCTTTGAGCTCGAAAAGGACGGCTTCAAACTTTTATAACGGGGGAGACAGATGCAGCGCAGATTCATAAAAAAAGCCGATATCGCACTGATAGCGGTCATACTCTGTGTCGGCGCGGCTCTGTTGATATGGCGCTTTCTGCCGTCAGGGGGAAAGACCGAGGCGGTAATATATGCGGGCGGCGCGGAATACTGCCGCGTCCCGCTCGACGGGGGTACCGATATGACGGTTACTCCCGAGACAGACCCCGAAGTTGTGATAAAGATAAAGGACGGTGCGGTCTGGTTTGAAAGCGCCGAATGCCGCGACAAGCTCTGTGTGAAGTCCGGCAAGCTCACCCGCCCGGACGATACTGCCGCGTGTCTGCCCGCAGGAGTCGTTATAAGACTCGAGGGCTCGAAGAAGCGCCACGACGCCATGACCGGGAGGATATGCCCATGAAAGCGAGAAAAACGGCTCTTTTAGGCATCCTCTGCGCCCAGGCAATCGCGCTCTCGTTTCTCGAGAGCCTCATTCCCGCCCTGCCGTTTCTGCCGCCCGGAGCGAAGCCGGGATTTTCAAATATAGTGACGATGTTCGCCGTGCTCACCTTCGGTCTGCCGCAGGCGATGTGCATAACGGTTTTCAAGGCGCTCTTTGCGCTGGCGACCCGCGGCGCGACGGCGTTTTTTATGAGCCTTGCGGGCGGAGTGCTCAGCACCCTCGCCATGTGGACGATGACAAAAATAAAGTCCGACCCCTTCGGCCTGCTCGGCGCGTCGGTGATAGCCGCCGTGTGCCATAACGCGGGTCAGCTCGCCGCAGCGGCGGCGCTCACGGGGACAAAGGCCGTGCTCGGCTATGCGCCGGCACTGCTGATATTTTCGCTTATAACCGGAACTGTAACGGGAACGGTGCTGCGCATAGTTATGCCGGCGCTCGAAAAGCAGACTCGGTTTATAATAAAGAAGCAGCAATATAATCATAAGGAGTTGAAAAAATGAGCTCGGTTAAACTTGACGGTGTTCTGAAAGCGGTCAAGCAGGTGCGCGGAGGCGTGCACGTGAACCACAATAAGAACACCGCAGACTGTGAAGTCGTAAGAATTCCGGTCCCCGAAAAAGTGCTCCTGCCCATGCAGCAGCACATTGGAGTACCGTGCACACCCACCGTAAAAGTGGGAGACAAGGTCTCGGTCGGGCAGATAGTGGGCGACAGCGACAAGTTCGTCAGCGCACCTATCCACGCCTCGATCTCCGGCACTGTCAGCGCCATCAAGCAGACGACGCTTGCAAACGGTGTTATCACTCAGGCGGTCGAGATTGAGTCCGACGGCGAGATGCGTCTTTTCGACGGCATAGAGCCGCCGACGGTGACGGGGAAGGAGAGCTTCCTGCGCGCCGTCAGAGATTCGGGTCTCGTGGGACTCGGCGGAGCGGGCTTCCCCACCCATGTTAAGCTCCGCATTCCGCCCGACAAGAATGTTGACACACTCATAGTCAACGCCGCGGAGTGCGAGCCCTACATAACGGTAGACTACCGCGAGTGTCTCGAAAATTCGTGGGATATCCTCTCGAGTATCTATACTTTAAAGGAGCTTTTCGGCTTCAAGCGCGTTGTTATCGCGGCGGAGGATAATAAGCCCGAGGCATTCAAGGTGCTCAAGAGAATAGCCGATCAGGATCTTGAGGATGACAATGTCGTGCGCCTCATGACGCTCAAATCGAAGTACCCCCAGGGTGCGGAGAAGATGATGGTCTATTCTGCAACGGGCCGAAAGGTACCGCCCGGAAAGCTGCCCGCCGATGTCGGCTGCGTAGTTATGAATGTCGCTTCGGTAGCGTTTATAGCAAGATATCTCAAGTCCGGCAAGCCGCTCGTCAGCCGCTCGCTGACCGTTGACGGCTCCGCGATAGCCGAGCCCAAGAACGTGCGCGTGCCCATAGGCATGAACGTCGGCGAGATAATCGACTTCTGCGGCGGCTTCAAGGCCGAGCCCGGAAAGATAATAACAGGCGGCCCGATGATGGGACTTGCCGTTATCAATACCGATATACCCGTCCTCAAGCAGAACAACGCCATCCTCGCCTTTGCCGACGATGCGTCCAAGGTGAAAAAGGAGCGCGACTGCATCCGCTGCGGCAGATGCGCGGCTGCGTGCCCGCTGAGCCTTATGCCCACGCTCATTGAGCGCTACACGAAGGCAAAGGATGTTGAAAGACTCGAGAAAATCGGCGTCAATGTCTGCATGGAGTGCGGCTCATGTGCATATTCCTGCCCCGCGGCCAAGCCGCTCGTCCAGTATATGCGCCTTGCAAAACAACTTTTGAGAGAGGAGAAGAGCAAAAATGCCTGAAAAGAAACTCACAGTCAGCGCGTCACCCCATGTGCGCTCGGCTCAGACAGTCAGCGGAATAATGCTTAATGTTATTATCGCGCTGATTCCCGCCCTCGCGGCGTCAATTTGGCTCTTCGGCCCACGCGTTCTGCTCGTCTGCCTCGTAACGGTGGGCACCTGCATGCTCTCCGAGTATCTGTCGCGCAGAATCATGAAGCGCAGCAACACTCTCGGCGACCTGAGCGCGGTTGTCACCGGACTCCTGCTCGCGTTCAACCTGCCCGTATCCATCCCGCTGTGGCAGGCGGCTATCGGCTCTGTTGTTGCGATAGTCGTTGTAAAGCAGCTCTTCGGCGGTATCGGACAGAACTTCGTCAACCCCGCGATAACCGGAAGAATCATACTCATGGTTTCGTTCCCGACCGCGATGACAACGTGGATAAAGCCCCTCTCGTGGCTCGACAAGGGCGCGGAGGCGGTCACTGCGGCAACTCCCTTGACTATGATGACAAAGGGCGGCGAGCTCTCCGACGAGCTTCCGAGCCTCGTTGATATGCTCATAGGCATACGCGGCGGCAGCCTCGGCGAAACCTGCGCGGTGGCTCTTATAATCGGCGGAATCTATATGATGATAAGAAAGATAATTTCTCCCGCCATTCCGCTTTCGTTTATCGGCACCGTCGCAGTCATAATGCTCATAGCCGGCAAGGGCGACTTCCGTTTTGTCGCCTATCAGCTGCTCAGCGGCGGTCTCATGCTCGGCGCATTCTTCATGGCTACCGACTACACCACCTCGCCCATCAACTTCAAGGGCAGGATAATATTCGGTATCGGCTGCGGACTGCTGACCTCGTTCATCAGACTCTTCGGCTCACTTCCCGAGGGAGTCTCGTTCTCGATAATCCTTATGAATATACTTGTTCCCCATATAGAAAACCTGACCACTCCGAAGCCCTTCGGCACGGTCAAGGAAAAGAAGGAAAAGAAAGAAAAGGGGGCTGAGAAGGCATGAAAAATTTCAAGGAATTTGCCATCCCGACTGTAGCGCTCTTTCTGATATGCCTCGTTGCCACAACGCTTCTCGCCGTCACCAATAATGTCACGGCTCCGAAGATAGCGGAGCTCGCAGAGCAGACCGAGGTTGAAACAAGGCAGAAGGTTCTGCCCGCCGCGACCGGGTTCGGAGAGACGCAGAAGATGAAAAACGGCAGCGGCACTTACGCCGTGGGCAAGGATGCAAACGGCAATGAAGTCGGTTATGTTTTCGTCACGGTCTCCAAGGGCTACGGCGGAGATGTGAAGATAATGACCGGCATAGACAAAGACGGCGCAGTCACCGGCATTTCGCCGCTTGAGCTCAACGAGACGGCAGGCCTGGGCATGAAAGCTCAGAACGACAGCTTCCTCGACCAGTTCAAGGGAAAGGTCAAGGATATCGCCGTCAACAAGAACAGCGCTTCCGGCAACGAGATACAGGCGCTCACCGGCGCCACGATAACCTCAAAGGCCGTTACTGCGGCAGTCAATGAGGCGCTGAACTACTACGATTCCAATTTGAAGGGGGCGGAGTAAAAAATGGCAAAGAAAAAGAGTCTTTTTCAGGAGTTTACCAAGGGCATTCTTGTTGAGAACCCCGTTCTCCGTCTGGTGCTCGGCACCTGCCCGACGCTCGCCGTTTCGACCTCGGTCGAGAGTGCTCTGGGCATGGGCGTTGCGGCTTCGATAGTCCTTGTGTGCTCGAACATCGCTATTGCGGCGCTCAAAAAAGTGATTCCGCAGAAGGTCAGAATTCCCGCTTATATCGTTATAATCGCTTCGTTCGTTACAATAGTCCAGATGCTCGTCAAGGCGTTCGTTCCGCAGATCGACGCTCAGCTCGGCGTTTACCTGCCGCTGATAGTCGTCAACTGCATCATCCTCGGCAGAGCCGAGGCATTCGCCTGCAAGAACTCCGTTGCGGCCTCCGCCGTTGACGGTCTGGGCATGGGCGTCGGCTTCACTGCGGCGCTGCTCCTCATGGGCGCGGTCAGAGAGCTGCTCGGCACGGGCGCTATCGCCGGACTCCAGATAATCCCGGCTTCCGTCAGCCCCATGCTGATATTCATCCTGCCTCCCGGAGGCTTCTTCGTGTTCGGTCTGCTCATGGCTTGCGCCAACAAACTCGCCGACAAGAAGGGACTTTCAAAGGCGGAGCTCAAGGGCTGCGAGGCCTGCCCGATGGCGGCGTCCTGCTCGCTGCGCGGCGAGGTAGAAAACAAGGATAAGAAGGACAAAAAGGAGGCCGATGACAAATGAAAATAATGCTTTCGATTCTGCTCACCGGTATCCTTACCGAAAACTTTATTCTCGCAAAGTTCCTCGGCATCTGCCCGTTCCTCGGCGTGTCGAAGAAGCTCAATACCGCAGTCGGAATGAGCGCGGCGGTTATATTCGTTATGCTGCTCGCCACCGCGGTCACCTATCCTATCAACGCAAAGCTGCTCGTACCCAATGACCTCGAATACCTTCAGACGATAGTGTTCATTCTCGTCATAGCGGCTCTCGTTCAGCTTGTCGAGATAGTCCTCAAGAAGTATATACCCTCCCTCTATAACGCGCTGGGTATCTATCTTCCGCTTATCACAACGAACTGCGCGGTGCTCGGCGTCGTGCTTATAAACGTTGAGAACAACTACAATTTCGGTCAGTCGATGATGCGCTCGCTCGGCGGCGGACTCGGCTTCATGCTCGCCATGGTAATGTTCGCGGGCGTCAGAGAGCGCCTCGAGAGCTGCGACGTGCCGAAATTCCTGCAGGGTCTGCCTATAACGCTCATTGCCGCATCGCTTACCTCGGTCTCCTTCCTCGGATTCTCGGGCGTTGTCGACGGCATATTCGGTTGAGAAAGGACGGGATAATATGCATCTTATTATAATTGCGGTTGTCGTCGTCTCCGTCATCGGACTTATAGCCGGTCTCGGTCTCGCCGTTGCGTCAAAGGTCATGGCCGTTCCGGTCGACGAAAAGGCCGAGGAGATTCAGGCGGCGCTGCCCGGCGCAAACTGCGGCGCGTGCGGCTTCTCCGGCTGCTCCGGCTATGCGGCCGCGCTCTCCGAGGGCAAGACTACAGATACCGGTCGCTGTATGCCCGGCGGCGCGGAGGTCAGCCAAGCCATTGCGAAGATAACCGGCCTTGCGGCGGGCGATGTCATCCCCATGACCGCCGTCGTCCTCTGCCAGGGCAACAAGCATAATGCAGACACGAAGCTCAACTATGTCGGCGTCAAGAGCTGCAAAATGGCGACTCAGCTTTTCGGCGGCCCTAAAGATTGCGTCTACGGCTGCATCGGCTTCGGCGACTGCGTTGAGGTCTGCCCCTATGATGCCATTCATATCTGCGAGGGTGTTGCGAGAATAAATCCGCTCGCGTGCCATGCCTGCAAGATGTGCGTCAACACCTGCCCCAAGGGCATAATTGACCTTATGCCCCTGCATGAGACAAAGGCTGCCGTCATGTGCAAGAACCATGACAAGGGCGCGCAGACCAGAAAAGACTGCAAGGCGGGCTGCATCGGCTGCATGAAGTGCGTCAAGACCTGCGAATATGGCGCGGTCACGGTCGAAAACTTCTGCGCGAAGGTCGATTACGACAAGTGCGTCGGCTGCGGCAAGTGCCATGAGGCGTGCCCGGTCAAGTGCATCGATGTTATCGAGCCCGGAGTGAAGATAACCGAGACGAAAGTCAATTAATTGAATAAGTGAGCACCCGGAGCTGTGAAAAAAAGCAGCTTCGGGTGTTTTTTATAGTTAAATTTTATTTGCAAAAAAGATTGACGATGCTTGTGATATTTGTTATTATTTGGTTGTAGGAAAATCTTTCAATTAAAAAGCAGGCGGTGATACCGATGGTTAGTTAAACTCGATAATCGGGGGAAAACAGGGCGGAAAAAATAAATGCCCGGAGGCGAAAGCTATATGAAAAAAGCAATAATTATATTAATATCGGTTCTGCTCATAACGAGCTTTGCGGCGTGCCGAAACGGGGATACGCCGGAGACGGCGGGAACGACCGTTCCGGAGAACACTTCGGCAGAAAGCACCGCCAAAATGAGTTCAGCTCTGCAGACAATTGAAAAAACTCTCGACGGAGTGACGCTGAAAGTTTATATCGAAAATCCGAAGGTCAAATCCGGCGGCGAAGTGCATATCACGGCGACCGTCACGAATAACAGCGGAAAAGATATAGTTTCAACGCTCCCGATATATAACCGGCAGCACTATGAGATACGCACGAAAATTCTGACGCAGGACGGAAAAGCGTTCTACGACAAAGATTATCCCATAGAAGTGACCGAGGATGCCACGCGTCAATTTATCGTCAAAAGCGGGGAGAGCTATGTTCAGGATATGTATCTCGTCGCCGCCGAGATGAACTCCGGCATGAGCGGCACCGCCGACGCAGTGCCCTACGGCGCGGGAAAATGCGCGGGAACCTCGACTTTCAAATGGGACGGCGGCAACGGCGCAGAGAAGTCGCTGACGGTTTCGTTTGAGATAGAGATAGCCTGAATTTTATAATGAAAACCGACTCGAAGATATAATTTTTCGGGTCGGTTTTGTGATTCTTTGCTGTAAAGTGGTATGACTTTACATTACGGCAGAACAGTATTTTGACTTAAACGGCAGCGGCTCAAAAGACATTGAAATTATTGACATTTGCACAAAAGAGCCGTATTGCGTAGACTGATATAACAGAAAAGCGATATGTAAAGCTAATATACTTTACATATCGCTTTTCCTGATTCATTGCCATTTATTCTTCCGGGTGGGGATTATACCCACTCTTTGATAACTTCCGGGTGCTTGAAAGTCTCATCTATAGACTTCAGGAAGGGGACTACGTCGCCCATGTCGAGCGCGCGGTGGTCGAAAACGACGGTGAAAACGAGCTTCTTGCCGACCGTTACCGTGCCGTCGGGATTTGCAATAGCCGTGTCGCGCGGAGCGCCTACGCCTATCGCGGCGACCTGCGGAGGGATTATCTCAAGCAGAGCGCATATGCCGTCCCAGTCCTTGTAGAGCGAACCGAGGTTCGACACGGTTATTGTGCCCTGCTCAATGTCGTGCTTCGTGAGCCTGTCGCGCTCGGGAATGTCGTAATATTCCTTCTTCTGCTTTCCGGAGAGCGTCTTGACTCTGTATTTTCCCGTCTTTGAGCCGATGAGGCGCGAGACGGTCTGAATGAGCTTGCCCTTTGCCAGTCCCTGAAGGGTGTCGTTCAGGGATACGTCGTACATGACCTGCGACATATTCGAGTTCTTCGCCCTGCGCTGGACATCGGCGAGAGTGTCTCTGATATCCGTCAGGCTCTTGTCCTGCATATTGTGCAGATTGACCGTCATCATCTCGCCCGAGTCGAGGAGCATGGGCATGGATATGTTTATCTCGTCGAATTCCGTCACGCAGCCTCGGACAAGGCGCGGCTTGAAGTCGATATGTGCGTTCATGGCGGGGCACTTCTTGAGCGCCTCGGTTATTACCTTTAATATTACTGCGTTGAGCGTGATCTTGTCCTGCTTTGCGCGCCCTTCGTTGAGTTCTTTGAAAACCTTCAGAAATTCGGATGCCTCAGGCTCGTTTGTAACAACAACATGGGGGATGTCGTGCCAGCTCTGCGCGGTCATGTTTGCGATTATCTTTCTATTTATGCCGAAGTGCTCGGCTCTTCTGACTGTGAGCGACTGTTTCATTCTGAGGACTCCTTTCATCGTTGCGGTATTGCCGCATTAATAAAAGTATATAGTGTCCTCGGCTTAAAAAACAAGGAACAGTATTTGGAAACGTGTGCAGAAAGCGACACAAAAAGTGATTTGTGCCGCCAAAAATTATAAACAGATTAGAAATATTTTCTAAAGCCGTTAAAATATATACTTGTGGTGAAAGCGACTATCGCTGCGGGATCCTCGCGGAAGCCGGAGTTTATCCACTCCGCGATAACGCCGGTTATGCCGTTGAAGAACATAATATACATCCAGCGGAACTGCTTGTCTGTTATCTCGGGGAAGAACTTCTTCCACTTTATATGCGTCCTGTCGTAATTCTTGACAAACAGGGAGTTGATAAAGCCTTTTCGCGGTCCGCACTTCATCATGTAGCAGCAAAGGTCGGAGTTGTCTTTTACGATATCGAACAGTCCGATCAGAACCGCGTCGAAGATATCGGGATCCATTCGCTCGATTTGCCTGTCGATATCTGCGACGAACTCGGCCTCGATGCTGTTCATCAGAGCGTTTATGTCGTCATAGTGACGGTAGAATGTGCTTCGGTTGATGTCCGCGCGCTGACAAATTTCGCGCACGCTTATTCTGTCGAAGTCCTTTTCCTCGAGCAGCTCGAAGAATGTGCGGCGGATAGCCGTTTTCGTGTATGCCGTGCGTCTGTTGTGCGCGGTTTTCTCGGTTGCCGGGCTTGTCATGAAAATCACCTGCGTTCATTCCTGTTTATATAAATATACCACTAATAGAGCCGATTGACAATACTTAGCGGGCTTTACTTATGTAAAAAAATATGTTGACAAAAGAGCAAAACACTGTTAAAATAACTAATTGCCGCAGGAAAAAGGCGGCTAATCCTTGCTGCGGAAGAACCGCAGCCAAAAGACCAGAAGGAGGTGCTTTAAGAATGTCAGCAAACAACAGCTATGAAGCAATGATGGTTTTCTCCGTCAAGAACGGTGAGGAGGGCGTACCCGCTCTCATCGAGAAGTTCAAGGCTCTCATTGAGCAGAACGGCACTCTGGACAGCATTGATGAGTGGGGCAAGCGCAAGCTCGCTTACGCTATCAACGATGAGCCCGAGGGATTCTACGCTCTGTTCAATTTCAGCGCTGTCCCCGAGTTCCCCGAGGAGTTCTACCGCGTCGCCGGTATAACCGACGGTGTTCTCCGTTCACTCATTGTCAGAAAGTGAGGAAACAGAGATGCTTAATGTTGCAATAATTATGGGCAGACTCACTGCCGCCCCCGAGCTGCGTACAACGGCTTCGGGTCTCTCCGTTACAAGCTTTTCCGTCGCTGTCGATCGCAGCTACAAAGCGGGCGAAGAGAGACAGACCGATTTCATCAACGTAGTCGCATGGAGACAGACTGCGGAGTTCGTCTCGCGCTATTTTCAGAAGGGCTCCATGATAGCCGTTCGCGGCAGAATCCAGCAGCGTAACTACGAGGATAAGAACGGCAACAAGCGCACCGCGTTTGAAATTGTCGCCGACGAAGTCAGCTTCTGCGGCTCAAAGGCAGAGACGGGCACAGGCGGAGCACGCCAGGGCGATCAGCCCGCGCGCGTCCAGCCCGCAGCGTCCTTCGCCACAGGCGGAGCGGACGATTTCGAGGAGATCCCGATAAGCGACGATCTCCCGTTCTGAGAAAAACTTGAACCGGGCTTTTGCGCCCGATGAATAAGCCCGAGCCGCAGTACGGCTTTCGGCTTCCACCTTAGCCAAAGAGGAGGTTAACATCATGGCATATGAGAAAAACGACAGAAGACCCAACCGCAAGGGCCGCAAGAAGGTTTGCGCTTTCTGCGTCGATAAGGTTGAGTGCATAGATTACAAGGACACCGCCAAGCTCCATAAGTATATCTCCGACAGAGCGAAGATTCTTCCCAGAAGAGTCACCGGCAACTGCGCCGCTCATCAGAGAGAGCTTACCACCGCTATCAAGCGTGCCCGTCACGTTGCTCTCCTTCCCTACACGAGCGACTGATAAACAGCTTAGAAGCATTTAAAGACTCGGCTTTTTGTCGGGTCTTTTTGTTTTTTGCACTTTACACGGCGGCGCAGATGTGATAAGTTTATATCAATGTAAGACAAGCCATAACATACGAGAGGAATAGAGATGCCCGAAAATATGAATCGCCATTTAACGGCCTTGGAATTTGATAAAATACTGTCGCGCTTAGCGGAATTCACCGCCTGCCCCGATGCGCGCGAGCTTGCTATGAGCCTGCGCCCGGAGAGCAACCTCGATTTGGCGCAGGCGCAGATGAACCGAACCCGCGACGCACATATGCTTCTTGCGCGGTTCGGCGGCCCGTCCTTCGGTGGACTTCGCAATGTAAACAACGCCGCGGCGCGTGCGGGCGCGGGCAGTACGCTCTCTCTGCGCGAGCTGCTCGATGTTGCCGAGGTGCTCAGAACCGTGCGCGCTCTCGCTCAGTGGCGCAGCACAAACGCGGGAGTCGAGACGGTGCTCGACCCGCTGTTCTCGGTGCTCCAGCCGAACAAATATCTCGAGACGAAAATAACCTCCGCTATAATCTCCGAGGAGGAGATAGCGGACAGCGCCTCGCCCGAGCTCTTTGAAATCAGGCGCAAGATTCGCGTGCAGGAGTCTAAGGTGCGCGACCAGCTCGATAAGATGACCCACTCCGCGCACTACTCGAAGTTCATGCAGGAGAATATCATAACCCAGCGCAACGGCCGCTATGTCGTGCCCGTCAAGGCGGAGCACCGCGGCGATGTGCAGGGACTTGTACACGATACCTCCTCATCGGGCGCAACCGTTTTTATCGAGCCGATGCCGGTAGTCGAGGCAAATAACGAGATAAAGGTTCTGCGCTCAAAGGAACAGGACGAGATAGAGCGCATATTGGCGGCCCTCTCCGCAATGGTCGGCGAGTTTGAGCAGGGGATAAAGAACAGCTACGAGTGCGCCGTTGAGCTCAATGTGATTTTTGCGAAGGCGCAGTATGCCTATTCGATAGGCGCGACGGTGCCTCTGCTGAACTCCGACGGCGAGATAGAGCTTCGCGCCGCTCGTCATCCGCTCATAGATAAAAATAAAGTTGTCCCCGTGGACATAAGGCTCGGCACGGACTTCGATACGCTCGTTATAACGGGTCCCAACACGGGCGGCAAGACGGTGTCGATAAAAACGGTCGGCCTCTTTACGCTCATGGCGATGTGCGGGCTTATGATACCCGCGGGCGACAGGAGCAGGCTCTCCGTATTCGACGAAGTCCTCGCCGATATCGGCGACGAGCAGTCGATAGAGCAGTCGCTCTCGACCTTCTCCGCGCATATGACCAATATAATAGATATCATGGCTCAGGCGGGCGACCGCAGCCTCGTGCTCATAGACGAGCTCGGCGCGGGCACAGACCCCATTGAGGGTGCGGCGCTTGCCATGGCTGTGCTCGAGAGTCTGCATTTCAAGGGCGCAAAGATAGCCGCGACGACGCACTATGCCGAGCTCAAAGCCTACGCCCTCGAAACCCCGCGCGTCGAAAACGGCTGCTGTGAGTTCAATGTCGCAACTTTAAGCCCGACCTATCGACTGCTTATCGGCGTTCCCGGACGCTCGAACGCGCTTGCGATATGCGAGCGGCTGGGCATGGATATGGGCGTTGTGGACAGGGCGAAGGAGCTTGTCAACAACGAGAATGTCCGTTTCGAGGATGTCGTTGACAAGCTCGAGGAAAACCGCCGACGCATGGAGGAGGAGCACGAGCGCGCCAGGGAGCTGACCGCAAAGGCCAGAGCCGAGCTGGAGCGCGCCGAAAAGCGGCTTGCCGAGGTCGATTCCCTGCGCGAGGCGGAGATAGAAAAGGCAAAGGCGCAGGCGGCGAAGCTGACTCAGCAGGCAAAACGCGAGAGCTATGCTCTGCTCGACGAGCTCGACAGGCTAAAAAAAGAAAAGGAAAAGACGAAGGACGCCTCCGACCTTGCACGCCGCGCACGCGCCGCTGTGCGTAAAGGACTCGGTGCGATAGACGAGGCTGTTGACCCGGTGGTGGCGATGGGCGTCGAGGACGATGGTTATGTCCTCCCGCGCGAGCTTAAAAAGGGCGACGCCGTGCTCATAGCGGACCTCGGCAAGGAAGCAACCGTACTCTCGCCCGTTGACCGAAACGGAAATGTCGAGGTTCTCGCGGGCGCCGCAAAGACGCGTGTAAAGCTCAAGAACTTGCGCCTGATAGAGAATGCGCCCAAAAAACGCAGCCCCAACTCCGGCGCTCGCCGCACGGGAGTCGAGAGCAAGATGAACATGGATGCCTCCGCACGCCTCGATGTCCGAGGATTGACTGTCGACGACTGCATTATGGAGCTCGACAGATATATTGATTACACGCTGCGCATGGGACTCGGCGAGTTCACCGTCGTCCACGGCAAGGGCACGGGCGCGCTCAGGAGCGCCGTCAACCAATATCTGCGCAAGTCGCCGTATGTCAAGCGTTTCAGGCTCGGAGTCTACGGCGAGGGCGAGGACGGCGTGACGATAGTCGAGCTCAAATAATAAAAAAGTTTTCCACACGGTTTTCCACATATCGGCGGGCGAGAAACGGCACATTTTGTTGTCTTTTACCGCTCCGGGCACAACCGGTTGACAGAAAAACGCACTTCGGGTTTTTCCGCCGCTTTTCCACATTCGGAATGTTGAAAAAAGTCCGCTTTCGGCGAAAAAATGTGCTTGACAGCCGACGATATTTTTAGTATAATAACCCCCTGTAAAGCGTTTTGACTTTACAGAGGGGTTTAGCCTTTACGCGATCTTATGAAAAGGGGGAGAAAACAAAGTGGCAAAAAATCTGGAAATAGCGGTTTTGCTCGATCTTTACGGCGATATGCTGACAGAAAAACAGCGCGATTTTCTGGGCTATTACTATAACGACGACCTGTCGCTCTCCGAGATCGCTGAAAACGAGGGAATAACCCGCCAGGGCGTGCGCGACGCCATAAAACGCGCCGAGGCTCAGCTTCTTGACATGGAATCGAAGCTCAAGCTCGCCTCGAAATTTGACGAGATACACAACGGACTCAGCGAAATCATCGACTGCGCCGGCGAGATAGGGGACTACAATCTCAACCACAGCCTGTCGCGCGAGGTGAATGATTATACCGTTAAGATTAAGGCCATCGCCATGTCGTTGATGGAGTGATCGGACTGCGGAAAAAGTTTGCCATAGCTGCGTTGCAGGAACCCGTTCGCTCGGT
>ERZ1034719.981-NODE-981-length-14483-cov-6.935265_pt1 | contig 14483 bp, 9 predicted proteins | sample MGYA00520703_ERZ1034719 | MGnify/ENA primary metagenome ERZ1034719 (study PRJEB33766, sample SAMN09781716) | gut metagenome | biome: gut microbiome | host: Homo sapiens | place: Madagascar | study: EMG produced TPA metagenomics assembly of the PRJNA485056 data set...
TCGTGCAAAACCCCTAGGCATTTGCGCGGATGTGCAAGATATCGCCATCTTGCGTAATATAACCTTTCCCTTCGAGCTTGAACTTGCCCGCTTCTCGCACCGCACTTTCGCTGCCAAGCGCGAGCAAATCCGAACTCGCCATGCGCTCCGCGCGAATGAAATGCTTCGCCAAATCCGTGTGAATGCGCCCCGCACTCTCCTGCGCCGTCGAGCCATTCTTCACCGTCCAAGCGCGAACTTCGTCTTCGCCAACCGTAAAGAACGATATCAAATCGAGCATCGAATACGCCGCGCGAATAAACCGCTCACGCGCCGTCGCCGTAATGCCCAAATCGGCCAAGAAATCCGCCTGATCTTCTTCGGGCAACTGCGCAATATCGCTCTCGACGCGAGCACTCAACACAAACGTCGGCTCGCTCAAACCCAATTTCGCCGCCACCTCGGCGCTATGCGCCTCATCGGCCTCCGACTCGTCGACGTTCACGACGATGATCACCGGCTTGAGCGTCATAAATTGGTAACCGCGCAACAACTCCAATTCGCTCTTGTCCAGCCCCATGTCTTTGAGCCACTTCTCGTTTTCGAGCTCCGTCTGCAACTTCCGAAACAGCGCTTTCTCTTGGTCGCTCACTTTTTCCTTCTGCATCCGCGCCACTTTGCGCTCGACGATTTCCATATCGCTGAGCAGCAACTCGCTCAACATCGCTTGCGCCTCGCGCTTGGGGTCGGCCGCGTCATACCCATTCGAAAACCCGCGAACGACGACTGCCAGCAAATCCACCTCGCGAATCTTCCCCAATATGCTCCCGTCGAGCCCCTTGCCTATCGCCGCTCCGCTCATCACGTCGACGAACTGAATCGTCGCATATATCGTCTTCTTCGGCTGGTACATCGCACTCAGCGCATCGATCCGTTTATCGGGCACGCGAACCTCGCGAATCTGCTGCTTCTGCCGCAACAACTCCGCCGGGTCCGCCCCCGACAACGCGCCAAATATGGTCGTCTTACCACTGCCTTCGTAACCTATAATTCCTACCTTCAACGCCTTACTCCTGTATTTTTGGCAACCTTACGACGGGTATTCCACATTATAGATACCACATCGCGCACGATTAAACACGGTTTTTTGCGCACGCTCGGCAATCTTTCGCACCCCACCGACCACGCACGCCGCCGCACTATTTACGCCATCTGCTGCCGCGCAATCAATCCGCATTTGCGCACGCGCCCCAAACCGCCCGCACAACAGCCGCCGTCGCATCGTTCCAAAGTGCTCTTTTTCTGTGGCATCTGCTATTGCGCGCCGCTATCGCGGCAATGGCGCAATACGCATCTGCCGCGCGCCTATTTCTGCGAAATACGGCGCACCAGCGCGCTATGTTCTCGTTGCCTTCGGCAACTTGCGAGCATACGCGCGCTTTTTGGGCATCTGCTATTGCGCGCCGCTGTCGCGGCAATGGCGCAATACGCATCTGCCGTGCAATTATATCTCCAATCCACCGATATCGGTGCCGACTTCTTCTTCGTGATACATGTGAAGAACTTTATATGCGTGCGGCACAAGACCCGAAATCCGGTCTTCGGCGTGTTCATAATTGACTTCGACGACACTCGTCCGACCAGCGCGTTCGAGCAATTGTTCAAACTCCTCGCGACGATAGGCGCGGCGTTCGAGCTCGACGCCATGATCGATCAACATTTGCCGCATCGCCTTGAACTGCGAACGCGTCGTCGCAAACATATCCATGTCGCGAACGATTCCGATCTCTTCCATCCAATAATGCGATTCTGCCGTATACCCGAGTTTTTGGGCGACTTGCTTTAACACGCCAAAATGTTGCGAATAATTGATCTGACCATCTTCGAGCGTTAAAACCGGATATTTGATGTCTTCGCCGAATTCTATGAGGAAAATATGCGTCTTCGGTGTAGCCAATTTGTTGATATGCTCGATTAGTTGAATCGAACCCGTATTCAAGATGAAGTCTTCGGGCGCATCGCACAAATTCAAACGATGCTTCATGATCAAATTGACCGAATCGCCCTCGCCGATAAACGTCAACTTCGCAGCGTCGAGATGGGCTGGTTTGATATCGCGTTCGACGCCATCGGGCAATGGCTCGTCGTCTTCGTCTTCATCGTCTTCGTCATCGCCACCATCGAGCGACATTTTGCGTACATTTGCCGACGGCAAATTCGCCAAAAACTCATCCGAAAAGATGATATCGTAAGGCGCATCGCCCAAGATCTGAGCTATCTTCTCGATATCGCCATCGACGACGACGATGTCTTCCGAAATCCCAGAAAATGCTTCGCTAGCCACCATCGCTCGAAGAATATTCGCCTGCTCCGAATCGGGGCAAAAGATCGTATACTTCGCAGCAACTTTCTTCGATTTTAATGTCGCCATCATGTCGCGAGCCGTTTCGCCATTGCCCCCACCGATTTCGAGGATTCTCGTCTCGGATCCGTGGAATAGCCCGCATTTCTCCATGTATTCGACGATCGCTTCGCCATACGATCGCTTCGCCAAGACATCGTGCGGTTTCGCCAATATCGACGACAGACGCGTACACGTCCTGTCGAGGTGCAATACTTCGGGCGCGATTTCGATCATCTCGATGCGTTGCGGCAATGGGCGCGCGGGTTCTTCATACTTCTCGATAATGGCGCCGTTTTCGTCGACTTTTGTCCTCACGTGTACGGTCACTTTTTCGTAGGGCATCGTCGAAATCAAATACGGCGGCACGCCAAAACGGCGCCCCTTAAAGTTGGCACACGGCTCGGCCGACATCTTGACCGCTTGAATCGAACAATGCGACCAAAGCGCCAGCGTTGCGACGATTCGCATCTCGACGTCGGCACTCAGCAAGCCGTCTTCTTCGGCCATCGCCTCGGCGATTTCTCCAACCGTCTTTTTCCCTTCGATATGTGCCCAAAGACGCGATTCCCAAGCGTCGAGCGATATCTTGATGATGCGATTTTGTGCTTGCGTATCAAAAGCATATATCACTACCGCCGAAGCATCGGTGCTATCGACCGTTATCCAACGCGCTTGCGTCGGATACATATCGTGCGACTTCTTCGGTTCATACGACTCGTCGGGCAAAAGACAAGCGAGTGTGCGGAATATCGACAAAAATTCGTTGAGCGTATCGTTATCGAAGACTTGTCCGAATTGTTCGACCATTTCATCGGCCGTTCGCGGTGCATCGTAGAAAAACTCGAGAAAATCGACGAGATCTTCGCTCATCTTCAATATGTATCCATAGAGATTATGGTACACAAAAAAGTCGTCACCGTTTTGGAAGTAATCGATATTTGGCGACAAATACAACGTACCCTCGAAGAGTTTTGCCGGTTGCTGCTTTTCGTTTTCGCTCATAAATTCTCCCACACTAGTCGTTATCTTTTGTTGCACCCTCTACGACAACCGTCGCATTGGGCACATTTCCCTATTTCTTCACTTCGGCACGATGCTACGCCAGCTATACGACGCGAGCAATCCTCAATAGCTTATTCCCAATGAGAATATGCGCCGTTTCGGTGACGGTCAGAGGCGCTTTAATGCGCAAAAACGTGCCATTCGAGCTCCCGAGATCTTTGAGCAATGCATGGTCGCCTTGGCGTTCGAACGATGCATGCGTGCCCGAGACGAATCCATCGCGAGCAAAGACGATATCGCCTTGCGTCCGGCCGATCTTCACCGTATCTTTGTCGAGGCGATAAACCGATCCCTCCGAAAATGCCCCGATGATAACGCGCAAATAGCCCCAACCCTCGCTCTCTTTTCCTCCGATGAGCGTCGTATTTTCTTCCGCGCGGCTCTTCAATATCGGTTGCGACGACGACCCATGGCAATAATTGAGCAATTCTTCGCCAATTCTAAACGTATCGCCATCGTATACAGCCGCCGATGTATCGCACAAACGCAAAAAGACGCCGTTGAGACTGTTGTTGTCTTCCAAAATGGCCACGTCGTCGTGACACGTAATCTTGACGTGCTTCGGATTCACAAATCGATCGTTGTTGAGCATGGGCGACGATATGCGTCCGACGACGTTTTCGCCTTCGTAGAGCGGGATTAAATCGCCAAGCGTCCCATCGTCGTTGATTTGGTGGAGCCGGAATTGGGCGAGCTTTTGTTCGGTGGGAACTGCCGCATTGAAGACGAAACTCGGGCGCTCGACAGTGCGTTTATTGCTGCTATCGATATCTTCTTCGGTTCCCGTCGCGACGCGCTCTTCTTCGTATTTGGCACCACAAGAACCGCAAAATCGATGCCCCGGTGCGACTTCTTCGCCGCATTGCTTGCAAATGCGAGCCGCCACGGGGGCAGCGTCTTTTTTCTCTTCGACGACTTCTTCGATCTCGATTTTTTCTTCGATTTCGATGTCTTTGGGTTCGGTATTTTGCGCCAAAATATGAGGCGCTGCCGCTCCCTTGACCGTCGTCGACTTCAGCGATGCTGCCTGATTGCCATCCTTATCGTCGTCGACGTGATGGGCGAGCAAATCGGGCGACAACGCGCTATCGTCTTCGTCGATGAGCCAATCGTCTAAATCGGAATCGTTGGATTCTTGAGCAATTTCTACTGTTGCACTCCGCACATCTTCCAACGGCTCGGGCGTCTCCGAACCGAGCAAAGTGCCGCAAAATTGACAAAATTTAAAAGAATCGGAGTTGTTTTCTCCACAATTTTTACAAAACATCCAAGGCCTCGCGCTTCAGTTTTCAGACATCACATCAAAAATTCCTGCAAACACGATTCGGTTATACCATTTTATCGAAAAAGATCAGAAATAACTTTAACGAGCAATGTCAAACGACGACTCCAAAGCCATTTGCCCATTTAACCTAGGCGAATTTCCGTGGTATATACGCCCATGGTGCAGTGCGGTCGCACTGCGGTTTTTTTGCATCATAAAGGCAAACGACACATGAATTCGACATATTGCGACAACGATTCGATCCGTCATCACGACTGCGTCGTACTCTACGGCGGCGAAAGCGAAGAACGCGAAGTGAGTTTACATTCCGGCGAAAACGTCGCCCAAGCACTCCGAAAAGCCGGCATCGAAACCGACCTCTACGACTGGAACCCCGCCAAAATGCGCGAGTTTCTGGCGCTCGGCTATAAAAAAGTCTTCATCGCTCTGCACGGCGGTACTGGCGAAAATGGCATGGTTCAAGCCATGCTCGAAATGGCAGCCATCCCATTCACCGGCGTCCGCATGCGTACAGCCGCCATCTGCATCGATAAACTCGCCTCTAAAACTATCGTCTCTGGCCTTACAAACGTCAATGTCCCTGCCGGAAAAAGCCTAGCCGTCTCACAGCTCGACGACCGTTGGAATATGCCCGAAAACGAGCGCTGGCGCGATGTCGAAGCTATCGGATACCCGCTCATCGTCAAACCATCGCGAAACGGTTCGAGCGTCGGCGTCACTTGGGTCGAGCGATACGAAGAAATCGACGACGCCGTCCGATCCGCCGCCATTGCTCCCGACGAAATCATACTCTTCGAACAATGCATCTGCGGGCACGAACTCACCGTCGCCATGCTCAATGGCAAAGCTCTCGGCGTCTGTCGAATCATACCAAAGACGAAATTCTACGACTACGAAGCCAAATACAATCGCGACGATACGCAATACCTCACACCGTCGGGACTAGGGGCCGATTTCGACGGCGATCTGTGCAAAAAAGCCGAAGAAGTCGCTCGCGCTCTCGATTGCTGCGATGGCGTCGTGCGTATCGATTTCCTAGCAAACGACAATCTCGATCCCTATTTCCTCGAAGTCAACACCGTCCCAGGAATGACTTCACACAGCCTCGTCCCAAAAATCGCAAAACAAGCCGGTATCGAGTTCCATCAGCTTTGCAAGATGATCGTCGATATGGCAAAATAAACTCGCTTTTCCCACGCTTTCGCTCTCGAGGATTTCTTTCAACGACTAGGAGGTCGCCATGCTCTCGTATACGGTATCTCTACATCACCGCGTCATCTATAGCCTCGGCGATACCCATGGGCGCGGACGCGAACAAATTTCGTTCATCGAAGATATCCGTGCATTTAATGCGAAGAATTCCGACGAAGATATAGCATTTATTCAGCTAGGCGACTTGTGTGATGGATTTTCTTTCATCATCGATGGGCGCACTATCGACCCCGAGTCGGGCGACGCTTTCATCGATGCACTCTGCTGCGAAATCCATCGAATCGGAAACGCCATTCCAAAACTTGGCAATATCCTCGATGGCTCGGTGCCACTCGTCAATTGGCACAAACATACTGCCGACCGCGATGGCGACGTCGTCGGCACATATCCTGCCCGCGATCTCATCGCGCGCCGCGACCACGACGAAATCATCGCCCTATACGAAGCTTGCAAATCCTACGAAACACTCGATTTGTTCTCTTCATATCAGGCAAAATACCCCGATTCATTCCACGTCATATTGGGCAATCACGACGTCGACTTGCTCCTCGGTCTATCGCGATACGGCCGACAACAAAAGTATCTCCTCCTAGGCTTGCTCGGATTCACTCCCGATCAAGTCATCGCACACCTCACCCGTGGCGAAGGCGAACTCCATAAAAAACACCCCTATCTAGCTTGGCTCTACGAACGCCCACATTTGGCGCTCAGTAGCGATACCATCTACATGCACGGCGGTCCGACGACCGATTTGTCCAATGCTTTGCTCAAATCTAAACACGACGGATTCAACGCCTGGCTCGCCGAAATCGACGAAGCGCGAAATCGCGGCCTTGGCGAGCCGCAATTCCGCGAGCACGAGTCTTTCTTGTCGCCCGACGGCGCCAATAACGACTGGACTCAGTTTCCAGAGCGATTAACCCATTTCCTCGACGCCGCAAACCGCCGTTTCGCCGCCGTCGGGCACTCCCCATTCCTCGACTTCACGAAGGGCACGTTGATCGATCTCAAAATCTCGACATATGGCGAGCTGTTCGAAACACCCGCACAACTCCCCCCCGATAACCGACTCATCAAACACGATACAAACCTCAAACGCGGCGGCCAACTCTGGATTTGTAAACACGAAGTCGGATCCAATGACTGGTTCGGCATCGACCGTTCCCTCCGACAAACACCGCTCCGTTCAAAAACTCCAGATTCTCCCGACATTTGCCCATGAGATTTCCCTCCCGTTCCCGCGCATTCCATCCACAGCACTCCCCGCATTGCTGGGACTCGATCTTGCCATGGAATCAAATCATCGAGAGATCTAAACACATTTCATTTTCTATTTTCCTCTTTTCTATCGTTCCCCGCCTTGCGGGGAACAGTCCACTTTCACCCGCATTCCCCGCGATGCGGGGAACAGTCCACTTTCCTCCCATTCCCCGCGATGCGGGGAACAGTCCACTTTCCTCCCGTTCCCCGCGATGCGGGGAACAGTCCACAAACTTTGGAACTCGATCTTGCCATGGATTCAAATCATCGAGAAATCTAAACATATTTCATTATACGGCAGAGCAGTTGCATAACATTCATTCTATTAAATATTTATCGCATATTATTCTTTCTTTATGCATATTTTCTGCATCATCGGTTTCTCTTGCCGATGAACCCGGCTCGGATCAATGGGACTACGACGTCGCCAAATCGATCGCCACGACGCTCGCCGATACGCCCTACTGGAGCATGTCTTTGCCCTATTTCCGCGATCTCAGTGCGCGATCTCAAGATTGGAACGTGCGCCTGCTCCATGCAAAAGTCGAACTCCAGCGCGGCTACACCGATCGCGCACAAAAAGCCATCGACGACGCCATGGCCATTCATCCCAATAATCCACGACTTTGGCTCATGGCTGGCGATATCGCCGCCGATAGCGGCAACGCCCAAAACGCCATTGACTACTACGCCAAAGTTCTCAGCGTGCAGCCCAATAACGACCACGCTCAACTCCACCTCGCTCGACAATACTTCGTCTTGCGTCAATGGCAAAACGTCATCGACATCTACGATGCCTATTTGGCAACGCACGAGCCGACATCCGAAATACTCGTGCGACTCTCGGCAGCGTGCGAAAATATCGGCGATATCGCACGGGCCGAAAAATACCTCATCGAAAACATCGACACGCATTCCAATCGCGCACTAGCTTATTTGCCACTCGAACGATTCTATCGCAGGCAAAACGACGAAGCGCGAGCCAAATCGATCGCCAAAGAACGCGCCAAATACCAAAAAAACGACGACGACAGAAACTTGCGAAAACTCCTGCCATCGTCTCGATAAGCGCCAAATCCTAATCGAGTACGAGATGCCAGTGCAAACGCGCTCCGAGCTTAAACGTCGGCGCTTTGCCCTCTTCATCCGACGTATTTTGACCCGTCAAGTCGACAAACCATCTATCGTTAAAATAGTATTCCGCCGAAAGTGCCTGTTCATTCCCCTCGCTACCGCGAATCGAGACACCCGCCGCAATGCGCAGCGCTTTCGTTATCTGTTTCACATAGACGAACTGCGCCGCACCTTCGCTAAACAAGAACTTGAACTGATCGGCCGAGATAAACGTATCGAGCTGCGACGAGAATATCGGCGATAGCAACGATTCCATGGCGATATCGTTGCCCGAGAAATCGTCGATCGTCTTCCCCGTCAAAATGAGCGCATAGATATTCGTATCCGATAAATAAGGACTCGATTCGAAACTCCACGTCGGCTGGAATAGCGATCCACCGACCGATAGCGTTATCGAATATAAATCGCTCGATGCACTCGACGACGTCGACGATATTCGCTTGCGCCTATCGAGATCGGTATTGCCCGTGACAGCACTAAACGCATTCGATTCCGTATTGATATCGGCCGATGCCGTGATGTCGATCTTTCCATCGAGCGACCCGCTAAAGGCGATTTGACTACCATTTTGGAAATCGAAATCGTTCCCCTTCATGCTAAAGACACCCGAGTTTATCGAGAATATCCCCGTCGGCGCGATATCGGTTATCGTGCCGACGATGCGAGCTTGTGTCCCGAGTTCCAAATTCACCGTTGCACCCGCAATCCGAACATCGACCGATATCGAATTTTCTGCGTTCACACCCACGTCGAATTGAATTTTCCCCAATTCTGGCATCTTGCGCAAAAACGATGGCGAATACGTCGCGACGCGACGGCGCGAATCGATAAACATCGATAATATCTGCTCTTTGATGAAATTCGACGATCCATCGTCGAAATTCTTGCGATACGTCGCATCGGCAACGTCGATATCGCCCGAGACTTTGACCGTCTCGAAATTCGCAAAATCTTTCACCGTCACCATCAAATCGGGCGATAGCGTTAGCGACAGCTCGTCTTTCATCCGGAAGCCGATATTCGTCGCCGTCAACGATACATAACCGCTCTTTGGCACGACGACATCGCGCACGATTTCACCTGTAATCCGGTAATTTCCGCCCATCACGCTACCGCTAAAGGCGCGATCTTCGGGGATGACGATGCACTGTTTATGGCTCGGGCAAGCCTCCCCCTCCGTTATCTTCAAAATCCCATCGTTGACGATGATCGGATCGTTGAGCGAACGCAATTCGAGCGCAATCGGAGACTCGACGCCGACGTGACCTTCGATGTTGAATTGATTCGCATCGACGCTCAAATTGCCGCGCTTATCGAGAAAACGCCCCGATACTTGCGCATTGAAATCGACTCGTCCTTGCGCCGATGCGACGTCTTTGACGAAGAGTTGCGCCACCGCCATATCGATCTTGCCGTCTAATTGGACATTCGCATAGCCCAATGCCCCCGCAAATAGCGATAATTCGAGCCATTGATCGTTGATGCCAAATGTAAACGGCTGGTTCTCGGGCGTATAGATGCAAATCTCTCGATGGCCACAAAGTGCATGATCGTTGCCAATTAAGAAAAATCCCTTCGATATTTCAAACGGCGACGTCGACAAACTCGTCTTGAGTTGGATCGGGTCGCGCACGCCCAAATACCCATCGATCTTCATCCGATTGAGGCTAATCTTATCGCCATCAAATATATTGCCGTGCGCCGATAAATTGATCCCCAATAGACCACTCGACGCCTCGATCGCATCGATAACCGATCGCGCAACGGCGGCATCGATTTCGCCATTGATATCGACGTCGACATTGCCATTCACATCGCCGCGACCGCTCAATTTGAGCACCGAATCGCGATATTTGAGCTCGAGTTGATTGACTTTTAGCTCCATCGTCTTGAGATCGGCACGAATAAACGCTGGCTGTGCCAACGATAGTGGATAACCATAGACCGACATGGCGATATCGTCGAGCAATACAGAAACCTGGATCTCGTCGAGGCTACGCATGCACAAGCCTATCGAACCCGATACCCGCCCCTGGCGCATGTTAAACGATTTCTTCAATCCCGATATGTCGATCCCAAGCCGATCGAGTGCATCGAACACGTCGAGATCGGGGAAATTGAGCGATATCGACGCCGACAGGCGCGGCGACGTGCGTACAAAACCCGATAAATCGAGCATATCGATGATATTGCCGCGCAATAAGGCATACTGCGACGATCGCGAAAACTCGATCTGCGTATTCCCCAAATGCATTCCGTCGTATTCGACGCCGATCAAATCGATTCCACCCTCGATCCACGTCGCCTCGTCGGCCGATTTCGTTTGCTTCGCCGAAAGCGTCTTTCCCGCCAGCAACGTCAATACCTGATCGAAATCGATATTTGCCGCCAAATCGAAACCGACTTTCCCCGTCAATGGCAATCCTAGCTCTCGGAACGGCTTGAAATCATTGGGCGATACGGGGTTGAGCGCAACATTGAATACGACGGAATTCTTCGCAATATCATAAGTCAACGCCGTCAAAGCAAAATCGGGGTCGCGATCGGGGCGACCCATGGTCATCGTCAAACGCCGATTCCCCGTCAAATCTCGCTTTTCGCTCGAAGTCTCGTTCCCTGCCTGTTTGCCCGATGGCACCGATGCCTCGCCTGATTCCATACCAACACGCGCTTGGCGCGCTTGGCGCAAATCTGCCGCCTCGCGCAATTCAATTCCGCGATCGGCGCCCTTGATGACGTCTTCCGATTTGTCGTATTTATCGAGGTCTCTAAACCATATATTCAAACTCGGAATGAGCGCTTGCCCATTCTCGTATATCGCATGCAAACTGATTCGCGACATATCGACGTCATAAACCGATGCCTGATCGACCGAAAAATGGAGATTTGCTGCAATATCGTCGACGGGACCCGTCACGCGAACGGCACCTCGTCCGCGTCCTTCGATCCCGAGCGATTGCACCTCGTCGAACGGAATCGCTCCAAAATCGATGCCCTCAAACCGTACCAGCGCACTAAACGGCACCTTCGTCGGATCGGCGACGATATCGTCGACGATTTTCGCACCCAATTCCGCACTCACCGTCCCAATTTCCGTGTCGATCCGGAATTTCCGCGTCTTGAGAATCGACTGATCGATCTGCAAATCGATGTCGATCTTCGGAATGTCGATGCCAAAATACGATACGTCGTTCGTCTTGGCGACGACGTGACCACAAGCCTTTGACCCACAAGTCCCATACGAGACGTCGACGTCGATCGGACCGCTCTCGAGGTCGTCGATCCCCAAATACTGGGCATAGAGGCGTGGCCGCTCAATATGCGCCACAACGCCCGCCGAAGACGATAGCAAACGCTCCAAATCTATTGACAATTTTGGCGCAACGCGCACGTAATCCGTCCCCAAATCGACGTTCAAACCCGCCGGCGACGCCAACAAGCCATCCGCATACTTAAAGACGACGTTCGTCTTCTTCGACACTGGCGTTATCGTTATTGCCGATATGTCTAAAACGGGCTCGTCGAGACGATAAGATAGCACACTCGGCATGCTTACTTCGATCGCGCCTTCGTTCGATTCCGCTCGCAAATGCGCACGAAGCAACCCATTGAGCCGCTTTATCGCCCCATCGGGCAAAAATTCCAATGGCGCCAATCCCTCGCTCAGACGCTCTTCAAACGCATCATCGATGTAGTCAAATACACTCGCCTCGGGCGCCATGCCAAGCCAGACATCTGCCGCAAAGTTGCCGTCAAATATCTCGTAAAATCCCGATACACCAATGCCACCAAAATCCGTATCGACTTCCAACGCATGCAAATCTACCCGCTGACCATCCATTCGCGCTTTCAACGACGCGCGCACGATGTCGACGTCAAACGTCTCAAACTCCGGCATGTCGAGCGATATATCCCCCGATACGCGCGCCAAATCCCCGCGCATGCTCGCCATCAGGCGAAACGCCTCCTCGCCATGAAGTACCGATCCAAAAAAATATTCCAATATCGGATCTTCTACGCCCAAACGCATGTCGATGCTCGCCGACCACAATATGCTCTCTTCGGGCAACAACCCCGACGGACGATGACCCGTCTCCGACGTCATGCGATCGATATCCGACTGTTTCGGCGACGTATTCATCATGCCATTGCGCAACGATATCGAACCATCTTCGCCCAACGACGAATCCATCGCTGGAATATACATCGTGTCGCCATGCCAATTGAACCCATCGACAAACGTATCTTTCAACGGAATGATAAAATGGCCTCGTGCACTATCCTCCGATAACGACGCAAAGACTTCGCCCTCCGAGATCCCAAGCTGCGCCAACACCTCTAACGCCACGCGTCGCGCATCATCCCCATAACGACGCTCCGAATTATCTTCTCCATCGCCACCATCGAGATTTCCCCTGCTGCCATCTCCATTTTCATCGCTATCATCTAGATTTCTACTAATGCCATCTCCATTTCTATCGCTCACCGAGCGATCGAAAGCTTGCGCCAGAACTTTTGCACTTTCTCGATAGGCAAAGCCCATTTTTCCCGCTTGCCCACTTGCGCCGCTCAGCACGAGCCCTTCGCTCTGCGGCCCCACCGATGCCAGCGGAAACCCAAACAGCAACGGGTCGAATTCGAGCACCGTCGTCGCCACGCGAATCGCTCGCAAGCCTCCATTGTCGACGGCCTTAGGCGACGTCATGACGAGATTTCCGCCTCCCGTGCGTATCCCATAATGATCGACTTCTACGCCGCTCAAATCGATCCGAAATCCGTCGAAGATGAGGTGCACTTTCGTATTGCTGACGTTGAGATCCTCCAAAAACGTGATGAAGTTCCCTGGCGGCTCGGGCGGCTCCGCCTCGCTGAAATACGGCAACACGACTTTGAGAATGTTCAATTCGCCATGCGAAAAATCGAGCGTGACTTCGGCGTCATACGCATGTATTCGCCCCACTCGCAACGTCAGATCCGTCACGAGGTCAAACAACTCCTCCATCGGTATCTTCGCCACCACCACCGGCGCAAATACCACTGCCTCCGACTTCCCCGCCTCGCTGAGCCGAACATTCGTCATCGTCAAATCGCGCAACAACGCATCGGTTCGCATCGTCTCGGCAAAGTAATCGCCTCGCAAAAAACAACCCAACTGCCCGTGCAATATCTTCGGGCCATACGAACTGTTGAGGATGAAAAACAGCAACAAATAAACAGTCCCGACGAGACAAAACGGCGGCAAAAGCGTCACAAGCACTGTATTCGTCCACCGCATCCACCACGCTACGCTCGGTTGCGATGCCGCCTTCTCCTTTGTCTTTTGTCTCCCTGCCATGAGCGCGTTCCATCTCTTTTTGCCTTGCAGCTCGCCATCAGCCGCATGCAACAAAACCCGCGTTTATGGCACGATTCGCCCTAAATTGCAGGCGAAAAGTGCGATCTTCGTTCAACCCGCGACCGCGACCGCCACAACCCGCTCGATTCTCTCCTCCTAAAGCCCCCTGCGCATCCATCCCAAACGCCCTTCCAACCACACGCAGCGCACGCCTCAACGCATCACACAAACACGCCAACCATGGATAAACGACGATCCATGCCCTGATCCAAATGTCGCACATCGTCGCCCATTGTAAAACGCAATCACTCGCAAGTTGTTGATTTCACTGCATAATTATAACAGCACCCACATGGCACACATTTTTCACTTACACCGTTCAACGCACCGGAGCGCAGCAAATGCGCCTTCGTTCGCAGTGAGGTTTGTGATGCAAAAGCTAGATTTCCAAATTTTAATCGTCATCATCGTCATCTTCAGTTTCGGTTGGCTCCTCCCAAACATGACTTCGTTTTAGTCAACAAGCGCATCTTCGCCGAAATGCCCGGCCACGATGTCGCCAAAGCACAGGCCAATCACTCGCTCAAATGCAAATCTGGCAATGAGCATCCAAACATAACGCATGACGGAATCGCCACCCACCCCACGTGTTTGGCGTCAATCTATGTGATATTTTTATTGTGTGGCGCGGCTATTGCCGTTGGCAATACGCCCGCGCTGCCGTGCTATTGCCGTTGGCAATACGCACGGCTTTGCACGGCTATGTGCTCGGGCTGGCGCCCTTGCGCGCATACGCCGTGCTGGCGCGGCTA
>ERZ1034719.986-NODE-986-length-14456-cov-5.186445_pt1 | contig 14456 bp, 12 predicted proteins | sample MGYA00520703_ERZ1034719 | MGnify/ENA primary metagenome ERZ1034719 (study PRJEB33766, sample SAMN09781716) | gut metagenome | biome: gut microbiome | host: Homo sapiens | place: Madagascar | study: EMG produced TPA metagenomics assembly of the PRJNA485056 data set...
GCCATATAGGAAAAAGCCCGTAGTCACAGCGACTGCGGGCTTTTTCCTTTGATCTCAAGGCTTTTCGGGATCCCTGCGGCAAAAACGATTCGGCGGAATACCGAGCAAATACGAAAGGCTTCGAGATTTAAGACGCAATTTTACGAACGGATTATTGAAGAATTATCGGCACATTTTTATCAAAGAGAAAAAGCAGGGCGTTTGCCCTGCTTTTCTTGTATACCATCGCTTGGCAAGAGAAACCACACCTGACAGCGCGTCTTTTCGGTGCCTTTGCCCCTTTCGCCTTGGCCGGCGTCCTCACATCCAGATGGAAAAGACGCGCAGGATGGGCTCGAACATCCGCCGCAGCAGGCCGCGGTGCGCCCACTCCTCGGGCGTGACGGCATGGCTTTTATCCAGAATGCCGTCCATGTCCTCCAGCAGGCTCTCGATGGCGCTCGCGCCGTAGAGCATGACGCCGCACTCGTAGTGCAGCTCAAAGCTGCGGTAGTCAAAGTTGACCGAGCCGACAAAGGCCGCCTCGCGGTCGACCATGATGCTTTTGGCGTGCAGAAAGCCGGGTGTATAGCGGTACACCTTTACATGGTGCTCAAGCAGCTCGCCGATGTAGGAGTCCGCCACCGCGTCGGCGTACCAGTGATCCGGCGTACCGGGCAGCATCAGCCGGACGTCCACCCCGCCGTCGCCGGCGATGCACAGCGCGCGCATGATATTCTCGTCCGGGATAAAATACGGCGTCGTGATATAAAGGAAGCGGCGCGCGCTGCCGATGAGCTGCAAAAAGGTATCCTCGGCGGGGTTGTCGGGATTGTTCTGCGGACCATCGAGAAACGGCTGACAAAAGCCGTCCGTTGCCGGCGAGGTGTGAGGACGGTAGTAGTCCCGCTCCTCGTGCAGCTCGCCGCCGAGAAAGCTCCACATATTGAGGAACGCCGCGGTCAGGCCCCAGACGCCCTCGCCCTCCAGGCGGATGCCGCTGTCCTTCCAGTAGCCGAAGCGGTCGATGAGGTTCGCGTACTCGTCGGCGATGTTCACGCCGCCGGTGTAGGCGGTCTCGCCGTCGATGACCGTGATCTTGCGGTGGTCGCGGTAATTGAAATAGAGGCGGTTGACATACTCGTGCACGGGGTTGAAGACGATGACCTCCACGCCCGCGTCGCGCAGCGTCTGCAGGCTCTCCGCGCTGAAACGCTTGATGTTGCCAAAGTCGTCGAAGATGATCTTGACCTCCACGCCGCTGCGGGCGCGCTCGCAAAGGGCCGCGCTCACGCGGTCCCAGAGCTTTCCCTCGGCGAGGATAAAATACTCCATGAAGATGAAGCGCTCCGCCGCTTTGATGCGACCGAGAATATCCTCCAGCAGCAGCGCCCCCTCGGGAAGATAGACCGCCTTCGTGTTCTGATAGAGGTAAAAGCCGCGGCTGCTCAGATATTGAGATACACGCGACCAGCCGGGCAGCGCGCGCTGCAGACGGTCCGCGTTGAGTGCGCTGCGGTTTCGCAGACTCTCCGGCTCCTCCGGTGGGAGCTTCGGCACCGTCTGACGCTGTAAGCGCTTGCGCTGCGTGTCGCCGCCCCAGAGAAGGTAGAGGATCAGGCCGACCACCGGCACAAAGAGGATGGGAATGATCCACGCCACGCGGTAGGAAAGGTCGCCCGGCTTATTATAGATATACAAAGCCGTGATCAGGGCGATGCCCTCCAGCGCGCCGTAGATGAGCGCAAAGTGATCCTTTAGGTAGCGCGTTGTGAGCACAACGAACAGGACCTGCACCGCCAGCAGCGCCGCCGCCAGCGCGATGCGCAGGGCCGCAGCGATGCGGCGCTCTCCCCTTTGCTGGAAACCGCGTGGCCTTCTCATGCGTCCTCCCCTTCCCTCTTGTCGGTCTCTTTAATGGCTGCCGTTCTTCGTCAGCAGCTCCTGCTTGATGTCATAGAGCTTTTGGCTCAGGTCCACATAGTAGCGGTGGGGGTTGTCGAAGCGCTTGACCTCGTCCCAGAGCGTATCGACCTGCGCGGCGCAGTAGGCGCGAATCTCCTCGAGCGAGGGCTGCTTGTAAACCAGCTCGCCGTTTTTGAAGATCGGCACGAGCAGCTCGCGCGCCTCGAAGTGATAGACCTCCTTGCGCTTCCAGGTCGCCTCGGGGTCGAAGATGGTCATTTTGTCGCTGTCGTCCACCGTTTCGTCGTAAACGCACAGGTAGTCCGCGATGGCCTTGCCCGTGTCGCGGCCGTAGAAGCGGTAGAGCTTCTTGAAATGCGGCGTGGTGATCTTGCCGACGTTCTCGCTGATCTTGATCTTGGGGACTACATTGCCGTCCTTATCCTCTACGGCGACGAGCTTGTAGACGCAGCCGAACACCGGCTCGCTGCGCGCGGTGATGAGCCGCTCGCCGACGCCGAACGAATCGATCTTCGCGTCCTGCATCCACATATCGCGGATGATGTACTCGTCGAGCGAGTTGGAAACGGTGATGGTCGCCGTCTCCCAGCCGGCCTCGTCGAGCATTTCGCGCGCCTTGCGGGAAAGGTAGGCGATGTCGCCGCTGTCGAGGCGGATGCCGCACTTGGTGATGCCCTTCGGGCGCAGCACCTCGTCAAAGGCGCGGATGGCGTTGGGGATGCCGGAGTGGAGCGTATCGTAGGTGTCCACCAGCATGATGGCGTTGCCGGGATAAAGCTCGCAGTAGGTCTTGAAGGCGTCGTACTCGGTGTCGAACATCTGCACCCAGGCGTGGGCCATCGTGCCGAGCGCGGGCACGCCGTAGAGCTCGTCCGTGATGGTGCAGGCCGTGCCGATGCAGCCGCCGATGTAGGCGGCGCGCGCGCCGACGATGGCGGCTGCGGTGCCCTGCGCGCGGCGGGAGCCGAATTCCATCACGCCGCGGCCCTTGGCCGCGCGGGCGATGCGGTTGGCCTTCGTGGCGATCAGGCTCTGGTGATTGACGGTCAGCAGCGCGAAGGTCTCGACGAGCTGCGCCTCGATGGCGGGCGCGCGCACAATGACCATCGGCTCCTTCGGGAACACGGGCGTCCCCTCCGGCACGGCGTAAATATCGCCGGTGAAGCGGAAGGTGCGCAGATATTCCAGAAATTCCTCGCAGAAAATGCCCTTGCCGCGCAGGTACGCAATGTCCTGCTCGTCAAAGTGCAGATCCTCGATGTATTCGATGAGCTGCTCGAGGCCCGCCGCGATGGCAAAGCCGCCTCCGTCCGGGACAGAGCGGAAATAAACGTCAAAATAGGTGATGCGATCTTTGAAGCCGGTTTGGAAATAGCCGTTGCCCATGGTCAGCTCGTAGAAATCGCAGAGCATGGTCATGTTCAGTTTTTCTTCCGTTTTCATGGAACACCTCATATAAATTCGGCCGCGGTACGCTCACCACGGCCTTATGATGCCCTCATTATAGCCCGCTTTTACAGATAAAGCAAGGCTTTTCAAGGCTTTTGCTTGACTTTGCCCTGCAAGTCTCCTATGATATGCATGAATTTACTTCATTGGAGGAGCGCAAAATGGGCGTTATTCTGGGCATTGACATCGGCGGCAGCAGCACGAAGATCGTGGGGCTGCACGAGAACGGCACAGTCATTGATATGCTGCGCGTGAAGGCGGAGGACCCGCTCACCTCTCTCTACGGCGCGCTCGGCAACTTCCTCGCCACGCACAGCCTGAAGCTCACGGACATCGGCCACATCGCGCTCACCGGCGTGGGCGCCTCGTATGTGGACGGCGACATTTACGGCGTGCGCACGGTCAAGGTCGAGGAGTTCCCCTCCGTCGGCGTGGGCGGTCTGGCGCTGAGCCGGAAGGAGCGGGCGGTCGTGGTGAGCATGGGCACCGGCACCTCGCTGCTTTGGGCGGAAAAGGGCGGCGAGATCCGCCACATCATCGGCAGCGGCATCGGCGGCGGTACGCTCTCGGGCCTCAGCGAGCTCATCACGGGCGTGCACCAGTACGCGCTCATCCGTAAGCTCTGTCAGGACGGCGACCTCTCCCAGATCGACCTCACCATCGGCGATATGTCCAAGGGCAAGGTCGGCACGCTGCCGCCGGAGGCGACGGCGGCGAACTTCGCCAAGCTCGCCGAGGACGCCACGAGCGCCGACAAGATGCGCGGTCTTGTGAATCTTGTCCTGCAGGCCATCGGCACGATGTCCGTGCTCGCCTGCCGCACCTGCGGCACGAACACGGTCGTGCTCACCGGCGCGCTCACGATGCTCCCGCCCGCGCACGAGACCTTTGAGCTCTTCACACAGCTCTACGGCGTGGAGTACATCATCCCCGAGAACGCCACCTTTGCCACCGCCATCGGCGCGGCGCTCTACAGCATGAGAAGGGACCGCTGAAGGGTTCCGGCGCACGAGCGCGCAAAAAACTTCAAAAAGAGCGGGAAAGTCGAGGGAAAAACGCTTGACTTTCCCGTTTTTCCCTGTTATAATCGGTGAGCCGCTTTGAATGGGTATAAAGCATCGGCTCGTCCGATCACCCCCGACAGCGAGTCCGTAATAAAGGAAAGTGAGGTGCACACATGCAAGCGATCATCGTTACCGGCGGTAAGCAGTACAATGTCAGCGAGGGCGACACTCTGTTCATCGAGAAGCTGGACGTCGAGGCCGGCGAGGCCGTTACCTTCGACACCGTTTTGGCCATCGTGGACGGCGAGAACACCAAGTTCGGCACTCCCGTGGTGGAGGGCGCGAAGGTTGACGCCAAGGTCGTCAAGAACGGCAAGGGCAAGAAGATCCGTATCTTCAAGTACAACCCCAAGAAGGGCTACCGTAAACGCCAGGGTCATCGTCAGCCTTATACCAAGGTTGAGATCGGCAAGATCAGCTTCTGAGCCATGACGACCGTTACCTTCCTCACCGAGGGAAAGCGCATCATCGGCTTCGACGCGAAGGGCCACAGCGGCTATGCCGAGGCAGGCTCCGACATCGTCTGCGCCGCCATCACGAGCGCCGTGCGTCTCGTGGACGCGACCGTGAACGACGTGCTGGGTCTCGCGGCCTCCGTCAAGGTCCATGAAAAATCGGGCTCCATCGAGTTCCGTCTCCCCGGCGGTCTGAGCGCCGCAGCGGAGAGTACCTGCCAGTCTCTTTTGGCCGGCTTGATGCTCTATTTCACGGAGCTGCACGACGAGTACCCCGAAAACATCGAAGTAATGGAGGCGTGAGCCTCCTCTCCCCACGCATCATTCTACAGAAAGGATGGACTACGAATTATGATGAACATTGGTCTTCAGTTCTTCGCTCATAAAAAAGGTATGGGCTCGACCAAGAACGGCCGCGACTCCAAGTCCAAGCGCCTTGGCCCCAAGCGCGCCGACGGTCAGTTCGTTCTCGCGGGCAACATTCTTGTTCGCCAGCGCGGCACCCACATCCATCCCGGCGTCAACGTCGGTATCGGCAGCGACGACACCCTGTTCGCCAAGGCGGACGGCGTGCTCCGTTTCGAGAAGCTCGGCAAGGATCGCAAGCAGGCTTGCGTGTATCCCGCTGAGTAATTGAGTGGTTTGAAAAAGGAAGCGCAAGCCGACGGCTTGCGCTTCCTTTTTTGTGCTTTTCCTTGACGGAGCACGCAAAAGCGGGTAAAATAGTAAAGTTAGAGAACAATACCCCCGAAGGAGGTTTTTCGATATGGCAACGGAATTCATTGATAAGGCGCGCATCTCCGTTTCCGCCGGCAAGGGCGGCAACGGCGCGGTCGCGTTCCACCGTGAGAAATACATCGCAGCCGGCGGTCCCGACGGCGGCGACGGCGGCAACGGCGGCGACATCATTCTGCAGGTGGACGACAATATGTCCACGCTGATGGACTTCCGCTACAAGCGCAAATACACCGCCGAGAACGGCATGGACGGTCAGGGCAGCCGCAAGTTCGGCAAAAGCGGCAAGCCGCTCACCATTCGCGTGCCGCGCGGCACGCTCGTGCGCGACGCGGAGACAAACGAGATCATTCAGGATATGTCCTCGTCCGAGCCTTACGTCCTCTGCAAGGGCGGCAAGGGCGGCTGGGGCAACTGCCACTTCGCCACGCCCACCCGTCAGGTGCCGCGCTTTGCCAAGGCGGGCCTGCCCGGCGAGAGCCACGATGTCATTTTGGAGCTCAAGCTGCTCGCGGACGTGGGCCTCATCGGCTTCCCCAACGTCGGCAAATCGACGCTGCTCTCCGTCGTCTCCAAGGCGCGGCCGAAGATCGCCAACTACCACTTCACCACGCTCTACCCCAACCTCGGCGTCGTGTACGTCGACGAGGGCGTGAGCTTCGTCATGGCGGACATCCCCGGCATCATCGAGGGCGCGGCGGACGGTGCGGGCCTCGGCCACGACTTCCTGCGCCACATCGACCGCTGCCGCCTGCTCGTTCATGTGGTCGATGTCTCGGGCAGCGAGGGGCGCGACCCCGTTGCGGACTTCGACGCCATCAACGCCGAACTGGCGCAGTATTCCCCCGAGCTGGTGACGCGCCCGCAGATCGTGGTCGCGAACAAGACCGACATTATGGAGGACGAAGCGCTGCTCGAAAAGCTGCGCGCGCACGTCGAGGAGGCGGGCTATCCCCTCTTCGCCCTTTCCGCCGCGTCCCACACCGGCACGCGCGAGCTGGTGCTGAAGATCGCCGAAAAGCTCTCCACGCTGCCGCCGGTCACGGTCTACGAGCCGGAGTACGTCCCGCGCCCGCCGAAGCTCGACACCTCCGCCCCGCTTAACATCACGGTGGACGACAACACCTACATCGTCGAAGGCCCGTGGCTCGAGCGGCTCATGGCGAACGTCAACTTCTCCGACTACGAGAGCCGGATGTATTTCGACAAGATGCTGCGCGAGAGCGGCCTCTTTGCCCGCCTTGAGGAGATGGGCATTCAGGACGGCGACATCGTCAGCCTCTACAACCTCGAATTTGAATACCAGCACTAAGCCAGGCGGCGCTCCTCTCGGGAGCGCCGCCTGTTCGTTATTTGCCGTCTTCCCTCGGCGTTTTTTTCGTCTCGATCGGATAAAGCTGCGGGGCCTCGCCGCTTCCGTCGCAGAGGGCAAGGAAGACCTCCCTGAAGGCAGAATAGCCCTGCTCGCGCAGCTTTTTCGTGAGCCAGACCTCGTCCTTGCCGACGGACCGCAGATTCTCCGGCAGCACCTCGCCGTCCATAATGACCGGCGTCATGAGCACACTCTGCTTCGGCGAGAGCGAAAGATCGGTCGGCTGAGCGGCGCGGTATGCCTCCCTGGGCAGAAAGCTCAGGTTGCCGTTGTGCTCAAAGACGACCGTCTCGAGCTGGGAGAGGTCAAACCAGCCGCCCGCGCGGCAGAGCGTAAGGAACTCACTCAGGTCGAGCTTCGCGCGCTTGAGGTGCTCGCGGTAGAGCGTTCCTCCGTCGTAGAGGATGAGCGGCTTGCCCGTAAAGGCCCGCCGCGCGGCGAGAGACTTGTTCGTCCACAGCGCGATGCCCCAGGCCAGAAGCCCGTAGACCACCATGCCGGTGAGCGGGCGCATCGGCGACTCCGGCTCGGTCGCCATCTCGGCGGCAATGGAGCCGACCGAGATGCCGGAGATGTAGTCAAACATTGTCATCTGCGAGATCTGCTTGTTGCCTACCAGCTTTGTGAGCAAAAACAGAACCAGATACGAAACGACCGCTGTGACGGCGAGACTCAGAAAATCATGCCCGTCCATCGGCTGAACATTATCCATAAAAACCCTCCCGCGGCATTTTTTGCAGTTTGCCGCGGGAGGTGTCGTTTTATTCACTTCGTGTGGACGTTGATGAATTCCGCGCGCAGCTTGGAGTAGAGGATGGTCTGGCTGGAGTACAGTCCCCGGTAGCCCGAGCAGACATAGCTCACCGCACACACGACCGCGTAGCACAGCAGTCCGTCCGCGCCGAACAGCTCAACGCTGATGAGCAGCGAGGTGAGGGGGCAGTTCGTCATGCCGCAGAAAAGACCCGTGATGCCGAGCGCCGCGGCAAAGCCCGCGGGCAGGCCGAGCAGCGCTCCCGCCGCGCAGCCGAAGGTCGAGCCGACAAAGAGCGTGGGCACGATCTCGCCGCCCTTGAAGCCGCAGCCGAGCGTAACGGCGGTAAAGACGATCTTGAGCAGGAACGCCTCCGGCTTCGCCGTGCCGCCGAGCGCGGCGGCGATGACATGGCCGCCCGCGCCGTTGTAGTCGCGGCAGCCGGCGAGCAGCGTCAGCGCGATCACAAGGCAGCCGCCGAGGAAGGCGCGCAGATAATCGTTTTTGACCAGCCGCTCCGCCAGATGCTCCGTGCGGTGGAGCATCTCGCAGAAGAGGATGCTCACCAGCGCGCAGCCGAGCGCGAGCACCGCCGCGCGCGCCAGCGTGAGCGCGTCGGTCTCCGGTGCGGCAACGGCGAAGCGCATCGGCTCGATGCCGAAGCGCAGCGATACGGCGTAGGCTACCAGCGACGAGGTGATGCAGGGAATGAGGCCGGAATAGTATAGCACGCCGATGCTCACGACCTCGAGCGCGAAGAACACCGCCGCGAGCGGCGTGCCGAACAGCGCGGAGAACAGCGCGCTCATGCCGCACAGCGTCGCCAGGCGGCAGTCCTTATCGTCCATGTGCAGCATCTTGCCGAAGTGCTCGCCGAGGTCGCCGCCGATCTGCAGCGCCGCGCCCTCGCGTCCCGCGCTGCCGCCCGCCAGATGCGTGAGGAGCGTGGCGAGGAAGATGGCGGGAATGAGCAGGATCGGCAGCTCGCGGCCCTGATGCACCGCGTCGAGCACCGCGTTGGTGCCCACGCCCTGCGTGCGCAGGAAGCGGTAGAGCGCGACGATCAGCACGCCCGCGAGCGGCAGCGCGTAAAGCAGCACAGGGACCTCCGTCCGTAGCTCGGTGGCATACTCCACGCCGAGGTGAAAGAGCGAGCCGACCGCGCCGCCGACCGTGCCGATGAGCGCAGCGGCCAGCAGCCATTTGACCAGCGTTTTCACATACAGCATCACATGGTCGGTAAACCCCTGCAGCTTCTCCATCGCCCGTTCCCCTTTCCGTCTCATTTCTTTACGGCAATTTCACATCGTCTGAACAAGGTGATTTTACACGAGTCGGCGGAAAAGTCAAGCGGTGAAAAGGCTCATCGTTTTATCTGATGAAATTCATCGTCTCAGCCGATGAACTGCTGCGTCCAGTAATGCCCGTCGGCGACGTAGCCGACGCCGATCTTCGTATAGGCGCTGCTGAGGATGTTGGCGCGGTGGCCCTCGCTGTTCATCCAGCCCGCGACGACCGCGGCGGGCGCGGCGTAGCCCATGGCGATGTTCTCGCCCGCCGTGCGGTAGCTGAGGCCGAAGGCGCGGATCATCTGGAAGGGCGTGCCGTAGGTCGGACTGTTGTGCGCGAAGTAGCGGTTATCGTGCATATCCTGCGACTTGTAGCGCGCGACGCGGGAAAGCTCCCAGTCCTCCGTCAGCGCGGCAAGGCCGTGCTTCGCGCGCTCTGCGTTCACAAGGCGGACGACCTCCTGCTCGCAGGCGCGGACGGAGGCATCCGTCTCGGGAATGGTCAGCATGTCGCCGGGGTAGATGAGATTCGGATTTGCGACCTGCGGATTCGCGTCGATGATCTCGCTCGTGCCGACCTGATACTGCGCGGCGAGCTTCCACATCGTGTCGCCGCGCTGCACGGTGTGGGACGCGGCAAGTGTCGGGACGGTCATGGCCGCGGCTGCCAGCAGCGCCAGCGACAGGGAAAGCAGTTTTTTCATGGTACATTCTCCTTTTCGTGCTTTTCAAGGGATTTGCTCCCTCCGTCCTCTAATGGTTACATTTTGTAACTATTTTTGCAAGTCCAACTATTTCCCAATTCCGGCAGGAATAGGAAACGGCGCGGCGGCAGACAATAGCAAAAACGCTTCGGAGGCACGCCTATGCAAACGCTTTGGAACAGCCGTGATACGCTCCCCGCCTACCCGCCGCTGCGGGAGGATCTGCACGCCGACGCCGCCGTGGTCGGCGGCGGCATGGCCGGCATCCTGACCGCCTACGCCCTGCACACGCGGGGCCTGCGCGTCGTGCTGCTGGAGGGCAGCCGCCTCGCCTCGGGCGTGACCGCGCACACGACGGCGAAGATCACCGCGCAGCACGGCCGGTTCTGCGAGCGGCTGGTGCATGACTTCGGCTTCCATCTGGCACGTCAATACCTGCAGGCGAACCTCTGCGCCGTGCGGCAGTTCCGCGCGCTCGTGCGGCAGAAGCGCATCGACTGCGGCTTCTCGGACGAAAGCTCCTTCATCTATGCCGCGCCGAACGGCCCCTCCCTTACGCGCGAGCTGGAATATGCCCTGTCCCTCGGCGCGCCCGCGCGGCTGGTGAAGCCCGAGGGTCTGCCCTTTCCGGTGCGCGAGGCGCTCTGCTTCGAGCGGCAGGCGCAGCTCTCGCCGCTGCCGTTCCTCGCAGCGCTGCTGCCGGAGCTGACGGTCTACGAGCACTCCCCCGTGCGCGACATCCGCGGCCACGCCGTCCGCTGCGACGGCGGCACGGTCACGGCGGAGCAGGTCGTCGTCGCCACGCACTTCCCCATGCTCGAGCGCTTCGGGCTCTACGACCTGCGGCTGCGGCAGGAGCGCTCGTACCTCCTTGCGCTGACCGGCGCGCCGCCGCTCCCCGGGATGTGGCTCGACGCGGGTGAGGAGGGCTGGAGCCTGCGGCGCAGCGGGCGCTATCTGCTCCTCGGCGGAGGCGGGCACCGCTGCGGCGAAAACCTCGGCGACAGCTACGACCGTCTGCGCGCGCAGGCGCAGCGGCTTTTTCCCGCAGCGCAGGAGGCGTTCGCCTGGTCCTCGCAGGACTGCATGACGCTCGACGGCGTGCCGTACATCGGCCCCTATTCCTCGTCCGCGCCGTTTCTGCACGTCGCCACCGGCTTCGGCAAGTGGGGCATGACCGGCAGCATGGTCGCCGCCACGCTGCTCACCGCCCGTCTCACCGGTGAGGACTATCCCTACGCCGACATTTTCTCGCCCCAGCGTTTCTTCCCCTCCGCGTCCATCTCCGCCTTCTGGGAGGGCGCCGGCTACGCCGTGCGCGGCATCGGACGGCGGCTGTTCGTGCCCGCGCAGACCGCGGCGGCGGACATTGCCCGCACTCACGCGGGCATCGTGCAATGGCAGGGCAAGAAATACGGCGTCTACCGCCACACGGACGGCACGCTGTTCGCGGTGGACATCCGCTGCCCGCACCGCGGCTGCGAGCTGACGTGGAACGACGACGAGAAATCGTGGGATTGCCCCTGCCACGGCTCGCGCTTCGACTACACGGGCCATCGGCTCAGCGAGCCGGCCAAGGCCGCGCTCAAGCCCTGCAAGGACTTCCCGCAGGAGATATGAAAAGCGAGCCGTGCGGCTCGCTTTTTTACCGATATTCTCTTATTCCGCCGCCTGCCAATGCTTGAGCATCTCCGTGTTCGGCACCGTCTCGCCGTTTTCCCAGCGCGAGACCGCCTGCCGCGTCACAAACAGCTTTTCGGCAAGCTCATCCTGCGACATGCCCCTTTACGTGCGCAGCTCGTAGATCACATTTTTGGTTTCCATGCGCGATCACCTCCATGTCGGACAGCATACCCTCTTTCCGTCGGAAAAGCAAGCAACGCGCGGTTGCCCCCTTACGCCTCGACCGCCTCCGGCATCTCCGCACGCTCCTCCGCGCCGTTCTCCGTCAGCTCGGGGTGCTTGAGATAGCGGCGGAGCGTCTGCCAGAAGAGCGCGTACTCGTGGCCCGTGCAGATGCGCTCGTCCATCACGATGCCGAGCGGCATGATCTTCTTGTTGTATTCGCCGGTGAGGAAGTTGGGGACGGGCTTGCCCATGCAGACGAACACGCCCGTCGTGCCGAACTCGTAGCAGTGATGGTAGATGGCCTCCGTGTTGATGCTGGCGAGGTTGGTGATGAAAAGGCTCGTGTGGAACGGGCTGAGGTCGATGACGAAGCGCGGCAGCAGGCCCAGGCGGTCGAGGAGCTTGACGAGGCCGACCACGAGCGTCGGCAGCACCGGCAGCGAGAACATGAAGTTCGCAAAGCGGTCGGTGTTGTTGTTATGCTCCTTTTTCTGGTTGAGCGCGACCGCGTCCTCGATCTTGCGGTTGATGGAAATGACGTCGTCCCCGTCCTCAAAGAAGATCTTCACGCTCGTCTCGTCGGGCGTGCCGTCGGCGCGCGTTTTAAGAATGACGAAGCTGACGCAGAAATGGTTGCGCTGGTAGATCTTCGAGTTCATGATGAAGCGGTTGATCTTCGGGTGCTGCTGATACGCCTTGAAGTAGGCGGCGAGGATCAGCGCCATGTAGGAGATGCGCACGCCCTCCCGCCGCTTGCTCTGGATGTAGCGGCGCATCGGCTCCATCTCGGCGTACTCGGTGATGTAATCGTGCGCGTCATAGCGGCGCGGCATGATATAGGGAAGCGCCGAAACAATGGCGCTGGCATTCTTGACTCTGGTTCCGTCCGGACGCATGGCAATACCTTCTTTCACGGTTCTTCCCGAATATTTTATACGTTCTTAACGCAATATGCAATGTTTTTCTTTTTACGACTTTCTTACATCTTTTTTAAGACCGCCGCCTCGCTTTGCTTTTTCAAGCCGAAGCGCAAAAATCTTACTTTTTGTTTAGTTGACAAAAAATCATTCAGGTCATTTCTTTTTTTCTATTGATTATCCAAATAAGCTGTACTATACTGTACTTGTCAAATCAGGCAAAAACCGTCATTTTACCTTAAAATAACAACGATCAGGAGGAAACAACAATGAAGTACAATCGCACCTACAACTTCTCCGCCGGTCCCGCCATGATGCCCGAGCCCGTGCTGGAGGAGATCCGTGACGAGATGATGAACTACCGCGGCAGCGGCATGTGCGTCATGGAAATGTCCCACCGCTCCAAGGTCTTCCAGCAGATCATCGACGAGGCCGACGCCGACCTGCGCGACCTGATGGGGATCCCCGACAACTATAAGGTCCTCTTCATTCAGGGCGGCGCCACCCTCCAGTTCGCGGCGGTTCCCTGGAACCTGATGAAGAACGGCAAGGCCGTCTACATCGACACCGGCGCATGGTCCAGCAAGGCCATCAAGGAAGCCAAGAAGTACGGTGAGGTCATCGTTGCCGCTTCCTCCAAGGATAAGAACTACAGCTACATTCCCGACTGCTCCGATCTCGATATTCCCGACGACGCCGACTACGTTTACATCTGCGAGAACGAGACCATCCACGGTGTGACCTGGCAGAAGCTGCCCAACACCAAGGGCCACATCCTCGTCTCCGACCAGAGCTCCATGTTCCTCTCCCAGCCCTGCAACGTCAGCGACTACGGCATGATCTACGCAGGCGTGCAGAAGAACGTCGGCCCTGCCGGCATGGTCATCGTCATCATCCGCGAGGACCTCATCCGCGAGGACCTCGACCCCAAGATGCCCATCTACATGCGCTACGACACCCACGCCAAGAACGGCTCCATGTACAACACCCCCAACTGCTGGGCGATCTACTGCTGCGGCAAGGTCTTCAAGTATCTCAAGAGCATCGGCGGTCTCGAGGAGATGCACAAGCGCAACATCGCCAAGGCCAAGGTCATCTATGACTTCCTGGATTCCTCCAAGATGTTCCACGGCACGGTCGAGCCGGAGTTCCGCTCTCTCATGAACATTCCCTTCGTCACCGACTCCGCCGAGCTGGATGCCGAAGTCGTCGCCGCCACCAAGGCTGCGGGCTACGATAACCTCAAGGGTCACAAGTCCGTCGGCGGTCTGCGCGCGAGCGTTTACAACGCCATGCCCATCGAGGGCGCACAGGCGCTGGTCGACTTCCTCAAGAAGTTCGAGGCCGAGCACAAGTAAAACCATTTTAAAAAATTTACAAGGAGAAAGTTATCATGCGTATTCTTGTTACTGACGGTATGGATAAGACCGCGATGGCCGAGCTGAAGGCTCAGGGTCACGAGGTCGTCGAGCAGTTCTACGAGCCCGCCGAGCTGGGCAAGGCCCTGCGTGACTTCGACGTGGTCGTCGTCCGCTCCAAGACCAAGGTCCGCGCCGCACAGATCGACGAGGCCAAGGGCAGCCAGCTCAAGCTCATCATCCGCGGCGGCGTGGGCGTTGACAACATCGACGTCGATTATGCCAAGGCCGCCGGCATCGACGTGAAGAACACCCCGCGCGCTTCCTCCGAGTCCGTCGCCGAGCTGGCGATGGCGCACATGTTCTCCTGCGCCCGCTACATCTCCCACGCCGGCTACACCATGCGCAACGGCCAGTGGGAAAAGAAGGCATACGGCAAGGGCATCGAGCTGTGCGGCAAGACCCTCGGCGTGGTCGGCTTCGGCCGCATCGGCCAGAAGCTCGGCGTGATGGCCAAGGCCATCGGCATGAACGTCATCGCCTTCGATATTTTCCACATCCCCGGCATCGAGGAGCAGCTGGGCATCCCCTACGTGGAGATGGACG
>ERZ1034719.987-NODE-987-length-14451-cov-12.475271_pt1 | contig 14451 bp, 11 predicted proteins | sample MGYA00520703_ERZ1034719 | MGnify/ENA primary metagenome ERZ1034719 (study PRJEB33766, sample SAMN09781716) | gut metagenome | biome: gut microbiome | host: Homo sapiens | place: Madagascar | study: EMG produced TPA metagenomics assembly of the PRJNA485056 data...
GATAAAGCCTGGGATTATGATTATTTGATTAAAATACTATGTGCTAAAATTAGACAAATGTATGAGTATTTTGAAAGTATTTCAAATATAGCAGGATTCTCATTAGATTTCGATGACAACGATAAAAAAATATTTCATAATTCTATATTAAGATCTTCCATAGAAGAAGCCAAAAGTTTGGTTGATAAAATTGAGCTTAAAGAAATATATGATATTGAAATAGAACTTTTACTTAAAAAAAGACTACTTCAATTAGTTCAACAATATTTTGATCTTTGGTGGGATTAATCTTATTATTTTTTTGTTTTATATATTATTATAATGATTTAACAAAGTTATATCATTTTGCGCTAACAGCACAAAATTAAACAATTAAAAATGCAACTATTCATACTTGAAAGTTGTATTTCTTTTTGTAACAAAAACGCGTAAAGGAGGAATTAAATATGAATAAATTTGTTAAAGGAATGCAAGAAATTGCAAACGAAACCACAACAGAAAATGGAGCTTTTGCAGTTAAATCAACAAATGATTCTATAGTTGATTTGTTTGGAAGTATTGGTGGAATGAGAAGATACTCAGAAGATAAAATTATAAGCGTATTTTCTAAAGCATATGCTGACGATAAACTATTAGCTCTAAAAACTCTTTTCTATGCTAGAGATATCAGAGGAGGTTTAGGGGAAAGAGAAACCTTTAAAACAATTATGAAATATTTAGCAAGAACAGATAAAGAGACAATTAAAAAATTAATCAAATATATTCCAGAATATGGAAGATGGGACGATTTATACTGTTTTGTTGGAACATCATTAGAAAACGCAGCTTTTAAACTTATGAAAGAAGTTTTTGAAGAGGATCTAGTAAATGCGTATTATTATCGCGAAATAACTTTACTTGCTAAATGGCTTAAATCACCAAATACAAGTTCTAAAGAATCAAGAAAACTTGGTAGATTAACAGCAAAATATTTTAAACTCTCAACTCACGAATATCAACAAGCATTGAGCGTTTTGAGAAAATATTTAAATGTCGTAGAAAGAAAAATGTCTGACAAAGAATTTGAGAAAATTGATTTCTCTAAAATTCCGGCTTTAGCACATCACAAATATCAACGAGCATTTAAAAGAAATGTTTCATCTCAATACGATGAATATTTAAAGAAAGTTAAAGAAGGAAAATCAACAATAAAAACTGGAACATTATATCCATATGATATAATTAGACCGTTTTATAGAGATAATTCACCTATTTCTGAAACAGACATATTACAATGGAAAAATCTTCCAAACTATGTTAGCGGAGAAAACGACTATTTAGTAATGCCAGATGTTAGTGAATCAATGTGGAATAATAATTATACTCCAATATCAACCTCAGTTGGTTTAGCAATTTATTTTGCTGAAAGAAATAAAGGAGCTTATCACAACGTTGCTTTACAATTTGCATCTCAACCGGCTTTTATTACATTAAAAGACGATATGCCACTTGAAGCTAAAATCCGTGAATTCCGTAATAGCCGAAATGGATACTCAACAAATATAGCAGCTGCATTTCAACTTATACTAGACAATGCTATAAAGAATAAATTAAAAAATGAAGAATTGCCAAAATCATTAATCATTATTTCAGATATGCAATTTGATCCTTTTAGTTATTCATTTGGTGGAAAACCTGCTAATGAAGATTTCTATACAGTTATGAAAGAAAAGTTTGAAAAAAATGGATATGATTTACCAAATATTGTTTTCTGGAATGTCGGAGCAACAGATTCTACTTTCCATTTAACAGTTGATAAAGTAACACGTGCTCAATGTGTTTCTGGGTTTAGCGCTTCAACGTTTAAATTTGTAATAGATACACTAGATAAATCACCATATGAAGCAGTATTGAGTATATTAAATAATGAAAGATATGACAAAATAACGTTATAACCGCTCTGTGAGCGATCGAAATTAAAAAAGGTGAATATATAAATATTCACCTTCTTACAGAACGTTTTTAGAAAGGGAATAAAATGAAGATTGATTTTAAAAAATTAAAACTACATTTGAAAACTATAAATGCTCATAAAAGAATGGTTAGAAAATGGTGCTTCAAAATGGGAATACCGATTCAAGGATTACTACACGATATGTCCAAGTATTCTTTAAAAGAATTATCTATTTATAAATACTACACAGGTGTAAAAAGTCCTCACGATGCAGCTAGAAAGGAATTAGGATATAGTCCTTCTTGGTATCATCATAAATGTAGAAATAAACATCATTGGGAATATTGGGTAGATTCAATTTACGATAAAACTGCCGTTAAAATGCCATATAAATATGTTATAGAAATGTTTTGCGATAATGTGGGGGCAGGACATGTTTATAACAAAGAAAAATGGGAACCTTATATGATGCTAGAATATAATAAAACGCAAGATCCAAAAAGAATAATGAATAAAGATTCTTTAAATTTATATAATTTCTTGTGTGATAAAATTAATGAACTCGGAGAAGTTCAATTTGTAAAATGGTATAAGAAAAACAAAAAAGAAATTAAGAAGAAATATGAAAGAGGGGAAATATAAATGCGATTCAGCCCAATTATTATATCATTATTAGATACTGATTTATATAAATTTAATATGAATCAAGTAATGTTTCACAAACATACCGATTTAATAGGAGAATATCATTTTAAATGTAGAAATAAAGGAATTACATGGACAGAAGAGATGTTCGACGAAATCAATGAACAAATAGATCATCTTTGCACTTTAACATTTAAAGAAGACGAACTAAATTATTTAAGAAGTATTCGTTTTATAAAAGATGACTATGTTGAGTTTCTACGTCTATGGAGACCTTTAAGAGACTATGTTAAAACAGAATTATCGGATGATGGAGAATTATCAATTATTGTTAAAGGTCCATTATTCAGTGCAATGCAATTTGAAATATATCTATTAGAAATAGTTAATGAAGTATATTTTAGAATGCGTTTTGGTTATGAAGATTTAAGAGATTCAGCAAAAGAAAGATTAAATGCAAAAATAGAAGCATTTAAATCAGGAAAATATAATTTTAATTTTGCAGAATTTGGCTGCAGAAGAAGATTGTCAAGAGCTTGACAAGATACAGTTGTAAGAAAGCTAATTGAAACAGGACATTGTGTTGGAACTTCTAACGTATATTTAGCAATGAAATATAATGTTAAACCAATTGGAACTTATGCACATGAATTTGTGCAAATGTATCAAGGAATTTCAAAAATTCCTCTTGCATATACAAACTATTATGCTATGAAAGACTGGTTTAATGAATATAATGGAGATAATGGGATTGCATTAACAGATACACTTACAACAGACTTGTTTTTATTAGATTTTGATTATTTACAGGCTTCTACATATACAGGATTAAGACATGACTCTGGTGATCCATATGAATGGGGCGAAAAAGTTATTCAACATTATAAAGATTTAGGAATTGATCCAAAAACAAAAACTTTATTATTTAGTGATAGTTTAGACTTTGATAAAGCTGAACAAATTTACCAATATTTTAAAGATAAATGTAAAGTTTCATTTGGTATTGGAACATATTGTTCTAATGATACATCAGCGCTTCCATTAAATATTGTTATAAAGCTTCAATATGTTAATGGAAAACCTGTTGCTAAACTTTCTGATGTTGAAGGCAAAACAATGTGTTCAGACGAACAATATTTAAATCATTTACAAGAAGCGGTTAAATATCGCGTAAATGTAGAAAGGAAATAGATATGGGAAATAATTTATTTTGTGTAATAGATTTACAAAATGATTTTATAAGTGGAAGTATTGGAAGTGAAAAGGCTATAGAGCTAGCTAAAAGAATTCCTAGTTTTTTAAATATAGTTGAAGAATCAGAAAACAACTATATAATTTTTACTAAAGATACACATTTTGCAGATACATATGCAGAGACACAAGAAGGAAAAAAACTTCCTGTTTTACACTGTGTAGAAGATGAAGATGGCTGGAAAATTCCAGCTGATATTTATTTCAGCAATAAAGAACCAGGAAAATGTAGAGGAAAAGTTGTTAAAAAGAATACATTTGGTTCTGTTGAATTTGCTGGAATTGTTGAACATATGATTGAAGATTACAATATTGATAAAGTATTTTTATTTGGGTTATGTACAGATATTTGTGTAGTATCAAATGCTTTATTATTAAAAACTATCTGTCCAGAAACAGAAATTTATTGTATATCTGATTTATCTGAAGCTACTTCTGAGGAAGCTCAAAAGGCAACTTTAAAAGTTATGAATTCTTGTCAAGTAAATATTGTAACTTCTGCAGAAGTTCTTGAGATGTTAAAAGAATAATATATTATGGGGGAAATTTAAATGATTACAACAGGAACAAATAGCGAACGATCGTTAGCACATATTGAAAAAGTTAATAAAATTATTCCAATTCCAGGAGCAGATAACATTGAAAAAATCATTGTTTTAGGTTGGGAATTAATTGCAAAGAAAGGAGAATTTAAAGAAGGAGACCCATGTTTATACATTGAGATAGATTCTAAGGTTCCTTCTAATGATCCAAGATTTGCGTTTTTATCTAAAAAAGGTTTCAAAATTAAAACATTGAAACTAAATAAATTTGGAATTATCTCTCAAGGCTTAGCATTACCTTTACAAGAATTTCCAGAATTTGATAAAATTAAATACAAAACAGGAACAGATGTTACCAAAGAATTGGGAATTACAAAAATACTTGATTTAGAAGAAATTAAACAACAAAAAATTGAAAAGTTTAACAGAGAGAGAATTAAAGAAATTAAATTTAATATAGCATGTAAAAAACATCCGAAATTTTTCAATAGTAAATTAGGAAAGAAAATTAAGAAAAGCAATTTTTGGAGAAATGTTTTTGGATTCTTATTTGGTGGAAAAGTTAAACAACCAAGGAAGTTTCCAAATTATATTGTAAAAACAGATGAAGAGCGTTGTGAAAATTTACCTTGGGTAACAACATATAAAAACGCTCTAGTTGCAACAGAAAAAATTGAAGGAACCTCAACAACGTTTGCAATTAGATATAAAAATAAAAAGAAATATGAAATATCTGTTTGCTCTAGAAATGTTAGACAAGCAGATATATATCAAAAATGTATGTTTGAGAAAAATGTTTATTGGGACATGTATAATAAATATAAAGTAGAAGAGGCATTAAAAGATATTGCTAAAAAATATAATGCTGATATTGTTATTATACAAGGTGAAACATACGGACCAGACATTCAAGGAAATATATACGGACTTGATGAAGTTCAATTTTTAGCATATAATTTAATTTTAGGCTACACTGAAGGAAGCAAAGAATTTGAATTAGCATTAAAAGACCCATTAGGAAAATATAAAAGAGTTGGTGACTGTATGCAAACACGAATTGATACAATAACAGCAAAAGGAATTCTTGAGAAATATAATATTCCTTGGGTTCCTATTCTTGACAGAAATTATATTATTCCTGATACAATGGAACTTTTAAAACAAGCTGCAACTGGTAAATCAGTAATAAACCCTAAAGTTTTAAGAGAAGGTGTTGTATATCGTTCTGAGAGCGATCCAATGTTTTCTTTTAAGAATGTTTCAAACGAATACTTATTACAATATAGAAAATAACCCTTCTGTGAGCGATCGAAATTTAAAAAGATGGATAATTATCAATCCATCTTATCACAGAGCGGTCATACAATTTAATTTTTAGCATTGGAAGGCGAGGGTAATGCCTGAATCCAAATATTCCATTTATGCGAGGTATATATCTATATGGTATATACCTTTTATTATTAATAATAACCACGTTAAGAACAATTCATTATAAAAGGAGAAAAAACAATGGAATCAAAAACAAGTAATCTTTTAAAAGTGCTATCTAAGCGTTATGATAAACTTTTCGCTAAAAAACATAAATCTCAAAAAGTTTTAACAGAATTAGAATCATTAAAACTTGCAATTCAATCAATAAATGTTTTGGATGTTTTAGACCCATTTATTGATATTGAAAAAGGAAGTATAATGGTTGATAATATTTCAGAAATTAAGAAAGTTACAACTGCAAAATTAAATCTAAAACAATTAGAATATATTCCTACTTTAGAACTTTTAATGCTAGACTCATGGAAAAAGCAATATGGCGGAGCAAAATCAAAAGCATTTTATGAAACTTCAAAACCAGAAACTGTTGAAGAAGAAATTAATAATATTGCGGATAGTACTCCAAAATTAGAAATACCATCGGAAGAACCGACTGAGGAAGAACAAATTGAAAATTCTGAAGAAGAAACTTCTCAAACAAACGAAACTGAAAGGACTGAATAAAATGAAAAATTTTCTTGTAAAAAGTGAAACAGCTCAAGATATATTATATAAATATAGAGTTTTGTTTTACATTTTATCTGGGTTATTTATCACATTAGGAATTCTATTATTACCATTTAATCCAGAAAAATATATAATGCCGCTAGCAGGTGTTTTTACTAGACATCCTCATATTTTAGCAGGAATTACAATTATAGCAATATCACTAGCATTTTTTAATGCGAAAAAAATGTTAAAATCAGAATATGGAAAAATCGGAAAAATTAGCGTTATGTTAATATTAGACTCTATTATTTTGCTTATGGGTATTTTATCATTTTTTAGTTTTATGTCTTTACGAGTATCATTTTATATTGTTGCTTTTGCAACTGCTCTTATATGTATGTTTAATACATTTTATTTTGGAGACAGAAATTCTAAATTTTATGAAGTAATAATTGAAAATTTAATTCCAATTCTAATAATTACTATTTCATCTATGCTATTAGTTGATAATAAAGTAATCACAGTTGAAAATGAATCAAACGCATTAGTTTTAACCGTTTCTATTGCAATTATAGTTTTAGGTTTATATCTTTTATTTGCAACTATAGTTACAGAAAGAGTAAATAAATATGTAAGTAGGAACGACATGGATTTAGAAAAATTAAAAAAAGATTTGTCTGAAATAAAAGACGACAAAATTCCAGAATAAAAATATATTATAATGATGAAGCAAGTAAAATATAATTTTAAGTTTATATTCTTTGTATAATTATGCAAAAACTATTTTATAAACAGGTTATATTTGAAAGCTTCATTTTTGTTTTATATATAGAAGAAAGGGGGTGGTTAAAATGAAATTAGTAAGAAAACCAAGCCTATTCTCATTTATCCCACATGATATAGTTTCAAATCATGAAATTTACGGGAGACGTTGCAAAAAAGTTGATTCTGCAGGAAACGTAACAGATGAAAGAGCTTTCAATGATGATGGCTTATTCTCAGAAGCAATTTTCGGCAACTTTGAAACAGAGCAAGAATATACTTGCAAATGTCATTCAATGACAGGAAAATTCTATGAAGGATGTGAATGTCCTAAATGCCATACTATAGTTTCATTTGTTGAATCTAATATTAATAAATGTGGCTGGATTGATTTATCTGGAAACAAATATAGAGAAGATGGAACTGTAGCAGAATTTGGTGAAGGCTATAAAGTTATTAAATACGTAGCTTATATGTTTCTTGAACGTCTAATTGGAAAAACAAATTTAAAACAAATAATAAAGACGCCAAATATTATTAATATTGAAGGAGATTTAGACGAAGAAGTTATAAAGAAAATTCAAAACGAATCTCCAGAAAAGAAATATTGGCATATTGGTTTAATGGGATTTTTCCAAAAATATACAGAAGTTTTAACTTATTATTATGGAATTAACAAAGTAAATGATGAGGAATTGTTTAATTTTTTATGTGATCCTCTTGAAGTATTCACGGATAAAATTCCTGTAATTTCTACTTTATTAAGACCAGCAGTTAGAACAGCAGATGGATTAAAGTTAGATGAAATCAATACAATTTATGTTAGAATTATCAAAAATAATAAAATATTAAATTCTAAAGTAAATCAATTACAATTAATTAAAAACTCAATGTTAGAAATGATTCAAGCAGAATATTTTCAATTATCTGAATATATTATTGAAAGCATTTCTGGAAAAGAAGGTTTAATTAGAAAACAAATTTGTGGAACTCGTATTGATTTCACAGCAAGAAATATTATAACTCCAGCAGATGCAAATATAGGCGCAGAAGAAGTTGTTGTTCCATATTTAACATTTTTAGAATTATATCGTTTTGAATTAATTAATATTATTTCTCATGTAAAAAATGTTTCTATAAAAGAAGCTGACAATATTGTTAGAAAAGCAAGAACAACTTTCAATAGAGAAGTATATTTAGTTATGAAGAAAATGATTGCGGATGAAGAATGCTCTATATTATTAAACAGAAATCCAACAATTGCTTTGGGTTCTATTATGTATATGAGAATTGCAGATGTTAAGGAAGATATGAGTGATTTAACTTTATCTGTTTCTAATACAATTCTTACACCTTTAGCTGCTGACTACGACGGGGATGTTTTAAATATAATCTCTGTTAAAGATAAAGAAATGAAAGAAGTATTTAAAGAAGTTATGTCTCCTTCAGCATTAATTATTGATGCAAATACTGGAGATATAAATTATAGTTTAACTTTAGAAAGAGACCAAATTTTAGGATTAAACTCTTTGATAGACTAGTGGGATAGCATTTTGCTATTCCACTTATTTTTCTAAAACAATTTTAATTTATATATTATATAAGTGATACAAGTAGATTATTCATAAGTACTTTTGAGATACTCAATTTTAGTTTTTGAAGGTAATTTATAATTTTTAAGTATTAACCTTCTGCAATATGCAGGAAAATAGAATCAAGTAGGCTGAACGCGCCGATGATTAGATTGTTTCACAATCCAACTCATCTGCGGCAGTTCAGCTACTCGATTCTTGGCGACCCGTCGCCCTTCGCAGGATTAATACATAGTAAATCATCTTCTCTTGCATTCGGGTCTGAATGAAAGTTAATCCTTATTAACGTCACAGCGACTATTGAAGACTTAAGCCAACGAACGGAAATCCGATCTCTATGCTTGCGCAAGCGTGATAAAATCACGAGCGCGATGCAAAAAAGATCAGAACTCCGACGTGGCAACGTCTTCATTACATCGCGTAACGTTATGAATTCACTTCATTCTTTAGACACCGAATCGCAAGGCGAATAGTATTTATTGTTTTGAATATTAATATTGTATCTTTAAAAAATCACATTAGTAAATCTGAGTTTCTCAGTGATAATTTATAATTTTTACATGTATGATTTACATCGGATGCTCCAATGGAGGTGACAGGTACAGTTATACGGTGATTATTTAACAACGAATCACCGTATCCCAGTAACCTTCACTCCTTCTGGAGGTGTCGATGTAATGGGCAAAACTGGTTCCTGCCACAGCAGAACTTGGTTTTGCATACTCGTAGAAAATCGATTTAATATTTATAATGTGATGATTCTTTTATACCTCCATGCAGCATATTGTGTTACAGCAATTGCTGCTCTGCTTAATAAAAAGTAGAGTAGTTCAGCTTGTGATGGATTCAATCTTTTAAAGCAGCTAGAAGCAGCTAATAGATTGAATCCATCCTGCTGCTGAGGATGCTTCTGGCGTCGCCTCCATTCATACAGAGGTATTTATAAAAAGTCTGATAGTATTTTTGAGATACTCAATTTATAACATAATATTAAAGTTGAGATTGTTATAACATTTGCCTTCTGTCGTTAAGATAAGGTTGGTAGGCAGATTTTTATACTTATCTTAACTAGGAAGGTTACAAGGTTTAGCTAAAGCGCCGGGTGCGTTTTATCTAAACTTGGTAATTGAATAACCCTAACAGTACAAGGAGGAGACCTGTTACCGTGGAGGTACCAAGGCGATCATGTTTTACGCATTTAGGATAAACGCCACCAACATGATCACATGGTACCTCCCACGGCCCTCAGGTTTCTCCTCCGAATACTGCTACTCGGTTTATTCAACAAAGTTAATAAAAAGTATTTGTATTAGACTTTTAAAAGAACCTACAAGGTTCTTTTTTTTGTTTATTTTTTTGTATGTTGCAATTTATTGGAACAATATATTATATAACAAAAAAGAAAGGACTGATGTTTATGTTAAGTCTTATGGATACAGAACTTTATAAATCAAAAGGAATTCAAGCTAGAATTGATTCTGAATTAAGAGGAGCGGTTAGACTTCAATTAATGAGAAATATAGGAGTAATAGCACCAAATCAAATAGAATTAGAACTAGGGCAATTAAAACTTTCCGCTAGAAGTAAAACAAATACTCTTTTAAGCGAAGCTATTAATTTATATGAATCAAACGGGGGAAGAATAAGATTGTTTGACCTAACATTTAGTTCAAATTCATCTCCAATTGCAAGACATTTTCCTTTTATAACTGCTAAAGCTCCAATAAGCGGAGGAACAGATTTGGTTCCAGTTGTTTTCGTTAATTTATATGGAATTGGCCAATGGAACGCAGATAATACAGCATATTCTATTGGAGCATATAATACTGATTTAAGAGCATGCTTAGAAGGCGGTTTAATTGCGTATAAACTAACAGATGGAAGAGCTCCAAAAGTATTTTCAAATCCAAAAACAATTCTTCCTTTAACAAAAATATATTCAAGTTTATTTTCAAATGTTGTTTTAAAAGTTATGGGAACTAGATACGGATCAGATATATTCCAAGAAGAATTAGCGAAATTTAATATTGCAAAATTTTTCTTAATGTATTGCATTGAGAATAGTGATGAACAAGCAGTTGAAGAATTTGCATATAAAGCGATAAAAGCAAAAACTCCTTTATTAACAATTAAACAATATAATGAAAACTTACAAATAGATTTCTCATCATTATCAGAATTTTTAAAAACATTTGGTAATGAATTCTTCCGTGATGAAATAAATATCAGTGAATTTTCACGCGCATGGATGCAATTATATGGAGCTGGAACTTTATTCGCTATTGAATTTGTACCATATTTATTATTTTTCTTATGCGCTTCAATGGTTGGAACTACACTAGGTGGAAGTTCTAAATTTGCTCTAAAACGTAAAGAACTAGAACAAGATGGCTTAGGAACTTTATATGTGAGTTTAATGAGCGACATCAGATAGTGTGCAACTATGAGAATAAAAGATGTTTATTTAGAAAATGTTCAAAAGGAAGAGGAGTTTAATTCTTCTCTTCCTGTTTATTTACAAATAGTTCAAAACACAGTTCGTGACTATGAGCAAGCATTAGGAACAATTGGTAATAATAACTATGCATATACAATAGAATTGCCAGATAAAAATACTCCAAGTAATGTTACAACTTCTGGTATAGAAAAACTAAAAACAATTTTAGAAAGTTATAAGGTTTTAAAAATTAGTAGAAAAGATTTATTTGAAGATTTCTATATATACCCTATTATTGATTATGGAAATCAATCTATGACAAAAGGTATTTTAGACTTTATTCCAATATGTTTTAAAGACGGCAAAAAAATATGGCAAAATCATATAGGGTTGATCCGTGCTTATGCCTCAAAAAAAGCTTATATTATTATAGATAAAACAACCTCTTTTAAAAATTCTGACAACGAAAACCCTGTTAAATTATATGAAAATATTGGAAGCATTAATGTTTTAATAAAATTTAGATCTTATTATGACAAAGGAAATAAAGTTTCATTTGATATCGATAACAATAGAAATTATTTAGAAGATTTATCTCCAAAATTTGAACTTGATACAACAGGTAATAGATACAAGGGAACATTTAAAGTATTATTAAGTAAATTATCAAAATACAACTTTGAAGAACTTTGTTTTATTGCGAGTGATGATTATAATAATAAATATGTTTTAAATAATTCAGAGTTAATAAAAAATATTAAACTAGAATCTATTAAAATTAACAATAAAGACGATAATGAAACCGTAAGCAGACAAGATTCTTCTAGCAACAATGACTATTATAAAAAAATAATGGCATTTGTATATGACAGAATAAAAACACAAAAACCCAATACTACACCACCAACATATGATGAAGATCATTTACCAGATGTTATTTATATAACTGTATCAATAGATAACATATTTGATGACTTAGATGTAAATACAATATCTTGCCAATTATCGAATGTTCAAAGTAATCTTTTTGTATATAATGAAGATGAATTTAAAAAGCATAATTTTACAGCATTAAATCAATTTATTATATATGAATATGGTAATCCGGGTTTAAATTTTTTTGGAATAACAAAAACTTGTTTAGATAAAGATGTTATATTGAATGAATTTTGTGAAATATTACCATTAAATTCAGAAGATTTGATATATATGATTAAAGCGGTTGAAGTAACGGCAGAAACTATAGGGAACATCAATATTAATATACATGAATTCTTAAAAGAAAGAAATTTCTATGCTCCTTATGTTGATTTATCAAAAGCAAATATATATTGCTATACATCTGAAGGAATATATAAAAAAGCAAGTATTTCAAATGAAAAAGGAAGTATAAATAACTTATTACCTGGTGATTCTGTAATTATATCAGTAAATCAACTTATTCCTGAAATTACTAAAGATACAACTGATAGAACAACTATAGGATTAGATACTAGTGAAATTATTGATGATGAAAATATATCTAAATTATTAGTTAATATTGGCAATATACCAGAAGACCCATATCTTTATTCAAATTCGAAAGTAGTAGAAAACAATGTATCTTCTGATGATGATGTATTTTTATATGATGGAGAATTATTTGAAAATGTTGAAAACTGTTTAACCGACGATGAACCTTATGTACTCCCATTTGAATCTGAAGTTGGTATAAAAGTTGTTCCAATGGTAAAACACGGAAATATTAAAACTCATGAAAGTTTAAAATCTAGTGTATTAACTTATTCATATCATATAGCAACATTAGACGATAAAATTAATAATCTATATGATAATATTGTTGCAGAAAAATATAAAAAAGCCAATGATATAAACAACAATATCAATACGTTTAAAAAATCATTATTAAGAATATATAACAATGAGAAAACAACTTATAATCAAGAAACAAATGTTAATGTTATAGATATTAATGGCGGATATATGTTTCTTGGGATAACTTTAAACACAGAAGAAAAATATTTTGATCTATTTATAGAATCTAATGAAAAAATATTATATATAGAAAGAAATGCTCAATTAGAAAATAAAAACTATATTCATATACCTTTTTATGATACATTTAATAAAACTATCAAATATATTGCAAAAGATATGTCAGGAAACGTTATTCCAATATCAAAATATTTAGTTGTTAAGTAGGTGATTTTATGCTAAGTAGAAATAAAAATAAAATAACAGTATTAGAAAATGTAACATTATTGAATAGTTGCAATCTATCATATGATAATGTTAAAAGCAAATTTAATATTCCTAATCCTAGAAAGCACAAAATTGAAATTACAGATGAACAATTAAAAAAAGTAAATATTAATGATATTATATCTTTTACGGTTAAAGCTAGCACAGAAGCAACAAATAATTTAAATGAAAACAATATTTTAGATGTAGATATATGCGATAATAAAATATATTGTATAGAAAAAATAGAAGATAAAACTTTAACTTTAATTTCTTATAGTGAAGATTATGAAACTTTATATAATTATGCCGAAGAATACAATACAATAGTTGAAGACACAAATAAAATATTGATTCCATCTACTAATTCGATCGACAAGTTGTTTATAGGATAGGTGAATCATATGGCAAAAATTAAATTTAAAAGAAACTTTAAATTAGATAGAAACGGAAAAATATATTATAAAGGTACTTTTGGCAATAAAAAATATAGTGGCGTTTTTACTACAATTTCATATTTAAACGAAGAATCATATTTTACAAAGATAGAAGAAAATAGAAATAAAAATGACAGAAGCAATAATTCAAGTTATTATCCGCGATTACCATTTAATGAACTTGAAGACATGTTAAATTATAGTATAAAGACTGACGAATTTAATAAAAAATTAGAAGTTATAAATAAATATATCGAGTTATTTGACTATAATAACAATAAAGAATATTATGGTGGAAATTTATCAAATATGTCATATGACGCAAATAAATTTGAAAATATTTCAGATGAAGTAGAAAAATTTGCGTTTGCATTTATTCATAATGTTCCAGATAATTTTGAAGCTTATTTAAATATAAGAGGAATACTTGTCAATATGAAAAAATCTGAAAGTTGTAAAAATGACGATGGTACATATAACTATATTATAGAATACCCTGATTATCTATTAAAAAATTATAAAGAAAATTATGATAGTGTTATATCGGTTAAATTTGAAAATTATAAAAACGGAAAATATTTACCATATAATATATTTAATATAAATGAAACAAAAACATATGGTAGCAACATTG
>ERZ1034719.991-NODE-991-length-14399-cov-4.767708_pt1 | contig 14399 bp, 9 predicted proteins | sample MGYA00520703_ERZ1034719 | MGnify/ENA primary metagenome ERZ1034719 (study PRJEB33766, sample SAMN09781716) | gut metagenome | biome: gut microbiome | host: Homo sapiens | place: Madagascar | study: EMG produced TPA metagenomics assembly of the PRJNA485056 data set...
GGGCTTAATGTAGCTTGACTGTTCCTTGTCGGATACGAGGATTCCCTCCGGGCTTGCCGATACCACAACATCCCGTAATCCCATACACAGCACCGGAACATCCAGTTCATTAATGACATGGACATTGCTGCACTTCTCATTAAAAATGGCATCTCCGATGCTTGCGTCTTCCATGGCCTCTGTCAGGGTATTCCAGGTTCCAAGATCCTTCCATTGTCCGGCAAAGCGCAATACACTGATATCAGACTCTTTTTCCCCGACCGCATAATCAAAGCTGATCTTCTGTAAGTCTTCATACTTTGCAAACAGATCCTGGTAATCCGTAAAGTCAATGAGCTCATGTGCCTTCTGAATGAGATATCCAAGCCGGAAAGCGAACACACCACCGTTCCACAGTGCACCCTTTGCAATATATTCCTTTGCCACATCGGCAGTCGGCTTCTCCTTAAAGGTAGAAACCTTGCTTACACGCTCCTTGCTCTCAGGAATGACATAGCCATACTTCTCACTCGGATACGTCGGTTCAATTCCCATCAGCACAAGGTTTGCCTCTCCCCGCTCTGCGAGGCGCGCCAGTTCCTTTACGGTTTCAAAGTAATCCTCATCCACATACGGATCCACAGGACACACCACAACAGCCTCCTTCTCTGAAATGTGCTTCACATCCTTAAGAAAAGCTGCGGCAAGTGCAATGGCAGGAAAGGTATCGCGGCGGCACGGCTCCACACAGACGGATACTTCTTCACCTAACTGGTTATGAATGGCTGATACCTGTGATTTCGAAGTTGCAATCGTGACAGTTGCTTCTGCATCCACCGTCTTGATCTGACGGTAGACCCGCTGCACCATAGATTCGTATTCTCCGTCTTCCTTCTTAAAAATTTTGATAAACTGTTTGGACCGGATATCATTGGATAAAGGCCATAAGCGCTTTCCCGATCCTCCTGATAATAAGACAATATTCATTCTGTTCCCCCATTTTTATGAAGTAATATTTGTAACTATTCAGAGCCATGCAAATTATGACAATATGGACGTCGAATGCTCGCATTCGTAAGGACATTTGACATAATTTATATGGCGAAGTAACCACATGAGTTAAACTACGTTGCGTTAGCAACGGTTTTACGAATGGGGTTCTGAATCGTTACGTAATTCCATCTGAATACAGGCATCTGCCGAAAACAAATCTGCATAACTCTGAACAGTTACAGTGTACCTTACTTTCCTGATAAAATCTACCAAAAAATCCGCAGCCTCCCGGACTGCGGATTTTATCATTATCTCTCTCTTTTATTTTCCTGTAGAGCTTGCATAAGCATTTTTGATTATCTTACTCCTTAACACCACCGATGGTAAGTCCGGTTACGAAGTATCTTTGTAAGAACGGATACAGGCAGATGATCGGAAGCATGGTTGCAATCGTTGCTGCGGACCTTACAGTAACAGGTGTTACTGCTGCTGAGCTTGCTCCGGCTGCGGAGGCATTTGCAGCGCTTCCGCTCTGCTGCATTACAGATGACAATAATTTCATCAGCTCATACTGCAGAGTTGTATACTCACCTTTCATTCTGTTATACAGCATGGCATCGAACCAGGAATTCCACTGATATACTGCAACAAACAAGGCAACGGTTGCATATACCGGTTTACATAACGGAGATATGATTTTAATAAATATCGTCCAGTATCCTGCACCATCCAGCTGTGCAGATTCTTCGAGGGAATCCGGAAGTCCCTGCATATAGGTTCTTAATACCAGCATATTAAATGCACTGATTGTTCCGGGAATGACATATACCCAGAAGGTTCCGGTCAGGTGCAGGTTTCTGTATAACATAAAGATCGGAATCATACCGCCGTTTACATACATGGTAATTACCCAGAACAGTGATAACTGGGACTTGAACATAAAACGCTTTCTGCTGACCACAAATGCCAGAAGTGCATTGGTTACCAGGGAAAGCAGTGTTCCGATTATCGTTCTTAATACGGTTATGTAAGCGCCCTGAAGCATATTCTGCTTGGTAAGCACCGTCTTGTAGTTATTTAACGTAAACTTTCTCGGCCATAAATAAATGCCGCCTCTTACTGCATCAATACCATCATTAAGGGAAATTGCCAGGGTATTCAATACCGGATATAAGGTGATTACAACAAAGGCAATCATGAACAAAGTATTAAAAACTACGAATATCTTATCCGCAAGGGATGTCTTTTTCTTTTTCATGTCTCTACCTCCTAGAATAACCTTTCTTCGCCCATACGTTTTGCAGCAAAATTAGCGACCAGAATCAGTGCAATGCTGACTACACTCTTAAATATTCCGGCTGCAGTACCTAATGAGAAGTCATTCTGACTGATACCCCAGGTAAGAACATAGATATCAATGGTATCCGATACACTCTTAATCAGGCCATTACCTAACAGATACTGTACTTCAAATCCTGCATTCAGTACATTACCTACATTCATCAGTAACAAAATCATGATCGTAGGCTTAATACCCGGTAATGTTATATATTTAATCTTTGCCCATCTTCCGGCTCCATCAATGGATGCTGCTTCATACAGACACGGATCAATGGAGGTAATGGCTGCCAGATAAATAATGGCATTCCATCCGGTTTCCTTCCAGCAGTTTGCAAATGCTACAATCCACCAGAAATATTTGGGATGCGCAAAGAAGTCAATTGCGCGGTCAATAATTCCAGCTTTCATTAATAATTCGTTGATGATACCGGTAGAAGATAACGCATCATGTAAAATACCGGTAACAATAATCCAGGAAAGGAAATGAGGCAGATACGAAATTGTCTGTATTACCTTTTTCGGTTTCATGGCACGTATTTCATTTAGCAGAATGGCAAATAGTATTGCCATAATTGTGGATGTCACCAGATTCAGCACGCCCATACAAAATGTATTACGGATAACCCGTAAAAAGGTTGCATCCTGAAACAGGAACTGGAACTTTGCAAGTCCCACAAATTTAGATCCCAGCAATCCATCCTTGGGTTTATAATTCTGGAATGCCATCAGCCATCCGGTTAATGGCCAGTAATAAAAGATAATTCCATAAATCACCATAAAGAAGGAAACGATCAGCAGAAATTTCTGTCTTTTAATTTCTTTCCATGTTATCTTTTTGTCTTTTTTTACTTTAGCTACGCCCTGACTCATATATCCGCTCCTAACTTGTAATAAGGAAGCGGCAATAGTTTTCTTACCGAATCCTACTGCCGCTTTCCTCACACAATCATTTTAAATGCTGCAGTCTCTATCTCCTACTTAAAGGTATCCAGAATTGCCTGCATCTCACTAATGAAATCTTCAGGTTTGCAAGCATTATATGCATCCATATACTCAGCCCATCCGGTTTCGAAATCACTGGCCATTACAACCTTGGGTAAGTACTCATGCTTAATTTCACCCATCTTTGTCCATGCCACACCACCAGGAGTCTCTGTGGTGAAGTTATTAGAATAACTGTACATAGGGAACCAGGGGCCATTTGCCTCAACTACAGAACCAACCATATCTACATAGTTTCCTGCACCATATGCTGCAAGGCAGTCCTTTAACGGCTGTGCCATATCTACCTGGAATTCTGCAGGCTGTTCTTCCGGCTTGTTTGCATTAATTCCGTCATCACTTGTACCACCCCACTGAGGCATATAAGAATACTGACAGCGATGAGATGCCTGATATGCGGTATCTGACCAGTTCATTCTCTGCTCCTGTGTTCTTGCATATAAACCATTTTCATCAACGGTGTAGTCTACATCTTTAACACCCCAGAATCTTAAATCATGCAGTTCCTGATCCATTGCACAATCAACGATAAATTTGAATGCCTTATCCGGATCCTTACAATCCTTGGTAATAGCAACACCGGAAGCCTGGTTAACCGTATCATCGTATGTATGCCATCTGTTTTCCATTCCCTCTTCTGTGGTTAATCCAAGAGGAACATAGTTGCATCCCTTTTCGTCAAGTCCCTGCTGTTTGAATACATCGTTTACCGTATATGCGAAATCCCACCACTGATCTACCATACCAAGTACACGGCCTGTGGAAAGCTTGGCAATATATTCATCATAGGTCTGGGTAAAGCTTTCAGGATCTACAAAGCCCTTCTGATATTCTTCGTTCAGCTTCTTGAAGTACTTAACAGTATCGTCAGAAGTATTGTAATCCTCAATTGTCATCGTATCCTTATTAACAATAACAGATCCATCATTCGGATATCCACCGAGGAACTGTCCTGCATTTTCAAGGCAGAAGTATCTCCAGTCTTCACAGAGAATGGTATAAGGGATATTCGGTGTTCCATCTTCCATGGTCGGATTTGCTGCCATGTAATCTTCGATTACCTGGAAATACTGATCCATGGTCTTGATTTCCGGATATCCGGCCCACTCAAGAACTCTTACCTGAATCCAGAATGCTTCGTCATTATGTGTTGTTGCAGTAGGTTCACCCTTCGTATTTCCGAAAGGATTGATCCAGTAGATATGTCCATCCGGCTGGCGGAACTTTTCCCATTCATCTTCTGTGAACCATTTTTCTTTAAATTCCGGATACTGATCAATATAGTCATCCAACGGGATGAGTGCTCCTGCATCTACCAGGAGTGACATGTCATCGCTGTCAATATAATCCGGATATTCATCACTTGCAATTAACATACCGGTTGCTTCTGATGCAGTCTGTCCTGTTAACCATGTCTCTTTAATACGAACGCCCCACTTCTCGCCAATCATCTGGGCAATTTCATTATCATCATTAATTTCAGAACCCGGCATGGTAATGAACATGGTGAAATCTGAAATTTCGTCTTCTGAATAAGAAGTTTTCGCCTCTTCTGTTGTGGAATCTCCTGCTGTGTCAGAAGACTCGGTTGTAGTCTCTGTTGTAGATGATGTACTACTGTCATCTGTTTTGGTAGCGCCGCCACAGCCAGCCAGCATGGTTACTGTCATGGTAACGCCAAGTAATAAAGCTGTTAATTTTTTCAGTTTCATATTTGCCTCCCTCTTGTTTTTTTTAGAAACATTTGATGATTTTATTATACCTTTTCACCACGTGTAAACAACCGGAAAAACTCTAACTGAAAACCCGATAAACTATAGTTTATCGGGTTTTGCAAACGCAAGCCGTACAAAATTGTAACCACCAGGATACAACACATGATAAGAACGGCCTTTCATACACAATACTACATTTCAAACTGATCCACAATTTCTGCCAACTGCCGTGCAATATTCTGATTCTCCTGCGCCTGATTCCGGATCGTATCTGCCACTACAGCAAGCTTTTCATTCTTATGTACAATGCCGCCTATTGCTTCCCGATCCTGTTGGGTAATTTCATGGACATCTTCTATGTGCTCGCCAATCTGACTGACTGACTGTTCCAGCTGCCCGATTGCGATATTTATTTCATCCAACTGTTTCTTAATTACTTCCGCAGCCGACCGGTTATCCGTTGACTGACTTGCAAAATTTTCAAACTGCCGTACAACACTTTGTTCCATATAACCCATCATATCATTAAAGCAATTATTAACACTGTCAATACTGTCATTTGCTTCCGCACAAATCTGCTGGATATTGGTCGCCGTTAATTTGGATGTATCAGCAAGTGCGCCGATTTCACCCGCAACAACAGCAAAGCCCTTTCCGGCCTCGCCGGCTCTTGCTGCTTCAATGGACGCATTAAGAGATAAAAGATTCGTTTTATTTGCAATACTCAGTATTTCCATTGCCAGCTGATTAATTTTTGATAACCCATTCAGACTGGAAATTGCATTTTTAACAGAAGTTCTGGTTGTTTTCAGCTCTTCCTTTCCTTTTTCATATGCTTCCCTGGCACTTGACTGCATCTCCATTGCATTTACTTTCACTTTTCTGCTCATATCATCTGAATCCCGGATTTCCTGCATAATGCTCTCCACAATGGCATTGATATTCCCTATTTCTTCATACACATGGGCAATCGCATCATTTGTGCTTTCCAGAGAGGCAGACAGCTGCTCCGTTGTCGCCGTCTGATCCGTCATATCATCTACGAGTTCTACTGCTGAATTCTGTAAATCATCCGCTTTTCCATGCAAAGTGCCGCAGCACTCCCGAAGAGTCTGGACAATATCTCTCAACGAACGGATCAGTGTACCTGTTGCTCTTGAAATACTTCCCAACTCGTCCTTTCTTGTATAATGCTTTTCTATTTCATCATTTTCTTTGATATCAAATTGCTGTAGCGCGAGGATTCCGTTTTCGATCGGTTTCATCGGCCGCATCATCCGGTTTATAATGATCACGGAAACCACCCCAAGCACAAGCAGAATAGCTGCACACAAAAGCATCAGATTTGTCCGCATGGTTATTGCTGAATCAAACAATTCCTCGTAACTGTCTTTAATAATAAACAGCCATCCACGGTCTGCCATGTAATAATAGGAGTCAATATAGTCTTTTCCATTCTCTTTGTGCTCGACATAACCACCGGCACTATTCGCAGTATCCTTATATTTCTCACATAACTGCAGCAGATACTCTTCCTCTGTTTCTGTGGCAACCATTTCCGCCTGATTGTGAAAAATATATTTATGATCCTTTACATTAATCATGCAGTAAGTTGCATGTTCCATTCCATTCATTCCAAGGCTGTCCAGTTTATTGACAAGACCTGCCGTATAAATTCCTCCTCCAACAAGTCCTGCAGGATTCCCACTTTCATCATAGATCGCCCGATACATGGAAACAATCTGTTCGCCGCTTGCCGGTGATATAATGATTCCTGTATTATATACCCCATCCGTAGCAATCAGTATATCCTGTAATGCTTTTAACGAATCTCCCTCTCTTGTAGTGATGCCAACAACACCTGCATTGGTATGGGCAAGTACATGGGTATTCCATTCACTTACATACAGTCCTTCCAGATTGTTTATATCCGCAGAAAAGGATTCCGTATATTTCTGTGCTGCATCAACTGCTGATTTATTTTCCGGATTTTTGAGGACATTCAAAATTTCTCCTGCCTTACTGTATGCTGACAGAATCACCTCGGATTCCCGTACATAATTATCCACAATCTGGCTTCTCTCCTGTACGATTGTCTGCAGATTGTCTGTTGCCGTTGTCCTTACATTTTGTGTAATTCCATATACCACCATTATGGAAAGACACGTCATGACAACAACCTGCATGAGCAGAATTGCCCCTATAATCTTTCTTGCAAGTGAAACTCTGGTTTTTTCTCTACTCAATTAATCTCCCTCCTTAATTATATTAAATAATGTCGGGGCAAAAGCCCCGATCACTTTCTTAAGTTCGAAATACTCCACGGCATTCTCAAACATCTTATGTATTTTCCTATCCGTCCGCAACCGGATGAGTTCTAGTATTATCCCCGAAAAACTCTAGAACCAAAAAGCCTCATACAGACCCGATTCTCATTCATATTCCATACAGGGCTCTGTCTTAAATTCATATTGTCTATCGCTGTGCCATCCCATCCTTCTATTCGGTCACACCCGTATTTTTGCGGTATTTACTCGGCGTACATCCCTTCTGCTCAATAAACTTACTGATGAAATAATCCGTATCACGGTATCCGACTTCTTCTGCGATCTGACTGATCTTCTTATCGGTCTTAAGCAACTCCTGTGCTGCTTCATTAATCCGGTATTCACATAAATAATCCTTAAAGGATTGTCCATACTTTTTACGGAAAATCTGTCCCAGGTAGGAGCTGTTTACAAAGTACTTCTTACTCAGATCCCGGAGCGTCAGGTTATCTGCGAAATGCTCTCTAATTTCTCTCTCAATATCCTGCAATACTCCTCTGGATACATTTTTGCGGAGCTGGATCAGATATTCCGCATAATCACAGGCAAATCTTCGAAGATGCGCCCGGCTTCCTCTTGTGATTCCGGTATCAAAAACATTTTCACTGATATACTGCAGCACCTCTTCCTGGTCTACGGTTTCATCCTGTTCTACGGCCAGATGAATCAGCTGGAACAACAGATAATTGGTATTCATTGTCACCAGATCCCTCGCCATTCCTAAGTTTTCCATCTCCTGGAACAGTTCATCCACGCTGCCATGAATCCCGTTTACATCATTCTGCTCTACCGCTGTGATCAGATGATCCAGACTCTGTTTACAAAGGACGATTTTTCCTTCTCCGACCTGCATTTCTTCTTCATAGCAGTAAACCGTTTTCTCCTGACGAAACCCCTTAAAAGAGCGCAATGCACAGGCTGCCGAATAAGAATGAGATAATTTATCCGGCTCTTCTACCCTTTTTCCTGCAAGTAATATCACTGGAAAGTCAAGATGCTCCTTCATCCTTTCTGCAAACCAGAGTAAAAATTCATCCCGGTCCATCATATGCTCTGCTGCCATGTAATCCGCATACACAAACCCTATTTCATAGTCCTCTTCATAATCGAGCAATTCCTGAAACAAATGAGAACCGTCATCTTCCAGAATTTCCATTGCACAATCATACATCCGGCTGCGGATCACCTGCAGTTCACTGTCAGAAAGCTCTTCAATATCCGAAATATTCTGCATACTGATATGAATGTAGCGTAAGCCTCCATCCCCAAGCCGTAAACGCTCTTTCACATACTTAAGCTCCTCTTCGTTCTGCTTTCCCCGTAAAAGCGCAATAATATACTGCTTCAACTGCATTTCCTGCATCCGGCGCTCATTTTCCGCATTTTGTTCAGTAACCGCCAGACTGCTTTTGGCCTTACGGATCAGCTCCAGCAATGCTTCCTTCTGAACCGGTTTTACCAGATAATCCATACAGGCATAGCGAATCGCTTTCTGCGCATAGGAAAAATCATTATACCCGCTGAGTATAATAAAAAACGCATCGGAAATCTGTCTTCCCCTGATCTGCTCAAGCAGCTCCAGTCCTGACATCACAGGCATCTTAATATCGGTAATTACAAGGTCAGCCTCATGATCCTCAAGATAAAGCAGGGCTTCTTTTCCATTGGACGCCATCTTAACGATTTCACAGCCTTCAGCTGCCCAGTCGATGAGTACAGACAGTCCCTGCAAAATAAATGGTTCATCATCTACAAGCAACACCTTCATTTGTATAGTAATCCCCTTCTATATTATTCTTTCACAAAACTGCACTTTCCGGAATGCGGATCACCAGAAACGTCCCGATTCCTTTTTCACTTTCCATTTCAAAGGACACCTGATCTTTCGTTGCCATCTTAAGCCTTAGACAGGCATTCAGTACACCGACATGCTTCTTTTTACGGATGTCATCAATCTGTACATGATTCATTCTGTGATTGAGCAGCTTTACTTCATCCTCATCCATTCCATTACCGGTATCCTCTACTTCCATGATCAGACAATTCTCTTTCCAATAGACACGTAAATAAATCCAGCAGGGAACCGATTTCTTTTCGACTCCATGTACACAGGAGTTCTCTACAAAGGTAACAAGAGCAAGCTTTGGAATCTTCACGCTCTGACATTCTTTGGAAACATCAATTTCATAAGACAACCTGTCACCAAACCGGTACTTTTGCAGCTCCAGATATGCCTTAATAAAGCTCACTTCTTCTTCAATCGTTGTATCATCTGTATTCCATTCCACATTCTGCCGTTCAAGAATAGCAAGACGTTCTACCATCGCAGCTGTTTCATTTTCTTTTTTCAGGACACAGTGCATACGGATACTTTCCAATACGTTAAACAGAAAATGAGGATTAATCTGACTGTATAGTGCCAAAAGCTCTGCCTGCTGCCTTGCGATATCAATTCCCTGTTTTTCCAGCCGGTCCTTATATACCGTCCGGATCAGTTCCTTCATACGCCGGACCATCTGGTTATAGTTCCACATCAGGGCGCTGATTTCATCCGTGCCCTGAATATCCTCCAGTTCTTCGAGCTCCTCCGTATCCATACGGTCAAATGCTGTGCTTAATTCTCCAAGCCGCTGTGCAAAGGACCGGTTAATCAGGGATACCAACGCAAGCGGCAGTAATACATTTACCAGAATCAGACACAGAATCAACAGGAAATGATCCTGAATGCTTGGAAGTATACCTCCCGAAGGCTGCATAATTAAAATCCGGAATGGCTCACCACATATGAAAAAATCACGTTCCAGCCGGATATTCTCCTTTCCTGTCAGATATTCATAGTCAATTTTCGTTCTTAAATTTCCATCATTGGTAAACAGAATCCGGTCTCCTGAGCAGACCATCACCGGTGCATTGTAACGCATATCCTGAAAACGCCGTACCAGATTCACGTAATCAACCGTTACCACAACATATTTCTCTTTCTGCAGATCCCGGTAATAATCCATCCTTCGGATCATCACAATTGTTCGATTACTCACTACATTGATACTGTTTTCCTTATAATTAAAGATCACCGTCATATCCCTGTCCTTCTGCTGATATTCCAGGAATAACGTACTGTCAGCAACCGAGTCCAGACGATAAAAAAGGCCTCCATTCACAATATCGTCATTATCTCCATAAAACATAACCTGAAAGCGTTCTGAATTCATATTTCCCAGAAAGGGATCCGTACTGAACCTTCTGCTCTCTTCAAAAAATTCAAGCGGGGAAGAAAAGGACTGTTCCAAAAACAGATTCAGTGTGCGGTTAATATATACACTGTTTGTAAAATCAATGGCTTCCTCAAACGTATAGGCCAGATCTGCCTCTACGGCAGATGCAATGCTTGCAAATTCCTTCTGCTGCTGTTGATGCTCATTATCAAACACAATATACAGAATCACTGCATCTGTCAGAACAAGTGGGAAAAGCACACAGACCACATAAAGAATGAGTAACTTTTTACGGATACTATAATCGTCCATCCAGCGTTGAAGCCGATCCATCAGCCTTTTCATCTGCTGCTTCCCCCTTGTTTTTTCTGATTCCTTACTTCATATTTTCCTTATATCGTCTTAATTCTGCACGATTGATTTCTTCTACCAGATCCGGTAATTGCCACTCAATGCAAGGAATGCAAAGAAATACAGGCAATTGTCATAATATCTCCGGTCACCTTTCCTTAACGGCATCCGGAAGAATTCCTCCAGCCACTTTTTTGCAATCCGGATACTTTCTTCATCCTTCGTCCGTCCAAGAACGGAAAGAATTCCCTGTGTAGTGGTAACCTGTAATCCGACCGGATGAAGCGCCGGTTCATGAAGACTGGTTCCATCCACCTCATAGATTTCGAAGGGATCCTCGTCCCACCGTGCATCCAGGAACCGTAACAGCTTTTCCGGTGCTTCATATTGTCCTTCATCGATTCCAAACCATTCATAATCCAGTCCGATATTTGCCACGGTACGGTACGCATCACTGAAAAACCAGTCATGTCGATCAGTTGTCCACGGTAACGGGCGACTCATGGGCTGACCGTCAAACTCGGCATACTCGGCACTCATACCGGTCTTTTCGTGGCAGGCCTTTGCCAGATATTCCCGGCTTACCTTTGCAGCCTCTTTAAAGAACGGCCGGTCTTCCTCATCTGCCCACAGTGCAAACAGCTCATAAAAGTGCGGCAGGTGGTAGGAAGGATCGGTAAAATCACTTCCCGGCACAAATAAAATCTGCCTGTTTTCATGATTCCACATAGGATATCCCGGTCTTCCGTTCTCTCCCTTATGAATACAGGCTCTTAAGATCTTCCTTGCCTGCCCGGAATAGCAGTAAATCCCTTCCCCGTCACCCCAACGGTGAGAAGCAAAAAACAGTGCCATGGCAAAGAATTCTTCCCCGTCCGGGGCTGCCCCATTGGCATTACGTGTTCCGTCAAGTCCGCAGGACCACGCAAAATAGCCTTCGCTTTCCCCTTCTTCCATCCACATATAAGTGCATGCCCATTTCCAGATACGGTCAAACTCTTCCTTCTTATTCATCTGGACACAGATCATCATACCATAAGACATGCCTTCTGTCCTGGCATCATGATTTCCGGTATCCTCCAGATATCCCATATCTTCCCCCACCGGATGGTAAATCCGCTCTTCCTCACTTCCGTAAAAGAACGTTTCAAAAATTTCATTCAGACGGTTATTTATTTCCTGATCCTCTTTTCCGATCAGGGAAAATAAATTGCGGTATTGTTTCGTTTCAAAAGCTGCCATAAATAAAAACCTCCTTTGTGATAAATGCATAATATATTAAGTATACACACAAACGAGGTTTTCTTTCTCTTCGAAAACTGGCTTATACTAATCAATTATTGCTATTCTGCAGCAATACCAGACCATTCTTTCATCCGTAGCATCAGCCCTCAACAATCAGATATCTGCCGTCTCCGATTTCGAACACTTCATCCGCATTGAGGATTTCATCTTCATCTGCACCATCCATATCGATGCCCTCTTCTTCAAAGAAGTCCCAGACTTCACGCAGGGAATTCACGACCACTGCAAAATTCTCCTCAAGAAACTCCTCTGCTTCTTCCAAAGAAGACACCACATCCCCCTCCGGGAAAAGCTGCTCCTGATTTTCCAGAAAACACTGTAATACTGCATCATCATATTGCATCGTTATACCTCCTCGATCCCTTTCTCCGGGATAAATACTCTGTTATTGATTAATTTTTCCTGTTCCTTCACCCGCTCTACTGCCATCTGTCCGAAAATCAGCTGTGAATTGTAAGAGCCCTTTCCTCTCTTATCCACCTTCTCATAGGTTCCTTCCGGAGTAAGTAAATGTGCCTTTTCGGTATCACGAAGCTGTATGGACAGAATATCCATAAGCCGCTTCTGAAGCTCCGGCTTTTCTACCGGGAACATGATTTCCACACGACGTTCCAGGTTTCTCGGCATCCAGTCTGCACTTGCACAGTAAAACTCCGGCTTGCCGTCATTTTCAAAATAAAAGATCCGGCTGTGTTCGAGGAAATTACCCACAATGGAACGGACACTGATCCGGTCCCCGATCCCCGGCAGTCCCACACGGACACAGCAGATTCCACGCACGATCAGATCAATCTTCACGCCGGCTTCCGCCGCTTCATAGAGGGCTGCAATGATATCCTTATCGCAAAGGCTGTTTACCTTGGCAATGATATGTCCTTTTTCACCGGCTTTGGCATGCTTCATTTCCCTCTCGATGAGATAAAGGAAACGATCCTTTAACCATAGCGGAGCAAGGGATAGCTTATTCCAGCTTAGCGGCTCGGAATAGCCGGAAAGCATATTGAATACAGCTGTTGCATCCTCCCCGATGGAAGGGTTGCAGGTAAGCAGTCCCATATCTGTATAAAGCTTTGCGGTCGCATCATTATAGTTACCGGTTCCCAAATGCACATATCTGCGGATACCGTCTTCTTCACGACGTACCACAAGCGTGATCTTGCTGTGGGTCTTTAATCCGACAAGACCATAGATCACATGGCAGCCGGCCTTCTCTAACATCTTCGCCCATACGATGTTATTCTCTTCATCAAAACGTGCCTTTAGTTCTACAAGCACCGAAACCTGCTTGCCGTTTTCTGCCGCCTGGGCCAGTGCTGCGATAATCGGTGAATTGCCGCTCACACGGTAGAGCGTCTGCTTGATGGCAAGCACCTCTTTATCCCTTGCTGCCTGACGGATGAAATCCACCACCGGTGTAAAGGTTTCGTAAGGATGGAAAAGCAGAATATCCTGCTTTTTAATCTGATCAAAAATATTGCAGTCTGCCGGAAGCTCCGGCACGGGCTGTGGCTTCGGATAGGACTTCTCCTTTAAGTGGTCAAAGCCCTCAAGTCCGTACATCTTCATTAAAAAGGTAAGATCTAAGGGTCCGTCAATTTCATATACATCCTGCTTTTCAATATTAAGCTCCCGCTCAATGATCTCTAACAGACGTTCATCCATTCCCTTCTCTACTTCCAGACGGATTGCCTGCCCCCACTGACGCTTTTTGAGCTGCTTTTCAATTTCCTTTAACAGATCCTCTGCCTCATCCTCTTCAATCGTAAGGTCTGCATTCCTCATAATACGGAACGGATGTGCACAGACGATCTCATAGTTAAGAAAGAGTTTTTCAATATTTCGTTCAATAACTTCTTCAAGGGGAATAAGGAGCCGCTCCCCTTCTTCTCCCGGGAGCTCAATAATTCTTGGAAGGACACTCGGCACCTGAACCGTTGCAAATTCCAGAATTTCTTCTCCATCCTTCTTCCGGACGAGTGCCCCGATATTAAGTGACTTATTCCGGATCAAAGGAAACGGTCTGGAAGAATCTACCGCCATTGGCGTCAGTACCGGATAAATGTTCTCTTCATAATAACGGTCCACATACTCTGCTTCCGGCTCACTTAACTGCTCATGCTCCTTTATAACACGTACTCCGTTTATCTTAAGCTGTGGAAGCAGTGAATGGT
>ERZ1034719.992-NODE-992-length-14398-cov-21.074113_pt1 | contig 14398 bp, 9 predicted proteins | sample MGYA00520703_ERZ1034719 | MGnify/ENA primary metagenome ERZ1034719 (study PRJEB33766, sample SAMN09781716) | gut metagenome | biome: gut microbiome | host: Homo sapiens | place: Madagascar | study: EMG produced TPA metagenomics assembly of the PRJNA485056 data set...
GGTTTTATTTACTGCCAGGGCCGCTTAGGCACTGGAAAAATTAACGAACTATTGTCAATAGTGGATTTACTCTCCTTCCGTCCTAATGTTTTAAATTCATCGGTAACTGATTTTTTGACTGTTTGCTTAAATGATGGGTTAGACACAGTTTTTTCGACAGCCTTTTTTAATGCTTCAGAGGTTTTCCCGGTAACTAGTGAAAGACCACCTGATACAAGCGCATCTCTCCCCACTACTTTGACATCAATGTCGCCATCATTAGCAATCACTTGTTCCACTGCGCTTCCTACGACTGATGCTCCAGCATTGGAGATAATGCCCACCATTAACCCAGCACCTCCGGTAGCGGCTACCACTCCTCCTTCAATGGCACCTCTAACGGCAGCCGCAGCGATTTCCTTGCCTGTTTTTCCTTGTATGAGCGCGGAGCCTCCTTCTAAGACAGCTCCGACTACCGCACCTCCAACAATATGCCAGATTTCGCCTTCCGGATCTACTCGAATTATAGGATTATTGCCACAATAAGCGAATGGAGTCATATTGAGACATGTCTCCGCCATCGGGTCCACGGAGAGGAAGCGTCCGAGGGCGGGGTCGTACATGCGGGCGCTGAAGTCGTAGAGGCCGAGGGAGTTGGATGTGTACAGCTCGTTGCCGAGGAAGCGGTACGGCTGCGAGGCGCCGGGCCTCGCCAGCTCCATGCCGCCGGTCCCGCCTCCGATCTCCAGATCCCCGTCGATCACGTTCCCTCCCTCGCCTGTCACGGGATGCGCCTCGGCGTTGCCGGACATCCTGCCGCCGGCGAAGGCCATGCCGTACGGGTAATAGTGGTTCACCTGCACGGCCTTGCCGTCCGGCCTGGCGACGACCCTGACGCTGCCGAGATGGTCGCGCAGGAAGAACAGGTACTCCGGGCTGGCGCCGTCCATGGCGATCAGGCCGCCGTCGAACAGGATGTACTTCAGGGTGTCGTCCGCGCACACCAGATTGCCGCGGTACTCGGTCCGGGACAGGAACCTGTCCTTCCCGAGGACCGTCCTTCCCCGCTTTGTGCCGTCCGGGAGATAGGTGAACGTCTCCGTACCGCCGGCGTGTCTCATCCTGGCGGGCCGGTTCTGCCTGTTGTAGGAGATGAGGGAGACCTTCCTGTTCAGGTCGGACGTCATGTTGCCGTTCCTGTCGTAGGTGTACTCCACGACCTCTGACACCCCGTCGCGGAAGTCCGCCGAGCCCGTCACCGACGGAGCCTGGGCGGAGTCCGACACGGACGCAAGCCTGTTGCCGTCGTATGTCATTGACAGATTGTCCACGATGCCCTTGAGCGAGGAGGTCATGTCGCCCTCGCGGGACAAAGATAATAAATTTCCCATATTGTCGTAGCTGTAACTTGTGCCGTAGCCCACGACATGGTCCCCGTACTCGCCGTAGTCCGCCGACACAAGGCGGCCGAGGCCGTCATAGGCGAAATCGTAGCTGCGGGTTCCGGTGCCGGCACCGGACCTCCACTCCATCGAGGAGACATCACCGCCGAACCTCCTGCGGTCGGTTCCCAGCCGGATCTTTAAGTCTCTGTTGTGGCAGAGACTCATGTACGATGCTGTAATTGATGGGTACGGCTATCGGGCATATAAGCACTTACAGCATGCCTTGCCGTTTCCTACACAATGCGGAAAACCATTTTAGAAAACAACTATCCTGAACGAATGACCATCAGGCAGACTTAGACTAAAATACACAATCGTGTCCCATCTGGCTTTTGCCATGGCAGGACACGACATGATACTCTACAAGTTTACCGAGGTGATTTTTTCGCTCGTCAAGAATGAGATCTTCTTTTTTTATCTTTGTGGGTGTGAACTAGATTACCTTTGGACAAAGCTTTATTTTTTCCATATTCTCCGTACAGTTTAACAAAAACCATTTCACATTTACCACATGAAAAAGTACTTATTGTTTTTTTAGCGGAGATGCATATAGTTCGATAAGGCTTAAATCTATTTCCTTATGTTTCCCGATGCTGGTTATAACTTCCATGCTAAGCACCTTACCTTCCCAGTAAACAAAGATAATTTTTTCTATGTACATCCATTCAACACGAAATTCCCCCACCTTGTCCATGCTATAAATACCTTTCTGGTCAATTACTAATTTCCAGTCTGGGAATGACAATATGCTTTTGAAATTCCGGATGGAAATTATTGTAATAATGGTTGCTGCTATAGATAGTAGAATAATCCATACAATATCACTCGATAAATGATTTTTGCAATAATCACGAATCAAGGTGCAGATGAAAAAAAGCACAAGTAAGTAACAAATGATTAAACCAAATACTATAGTTTTTATTTTGTCCTTTTTCGACAAAACTATCGGTTTGCATTTTGACTTCATAATACTTAGTCCCTCTTGTCATTTTGTTTTTGTATGAGATGGCTAGCTTCCATCTGAACAACATTATTTACAGTATAACCGGCCATGTTGTAACCGGAATCAATCAGCAGGACATCAACTTTATACAAGTTATTAGCTCTATCTGAAACTTCTTTGCGGAACTCTGCCCTTGCGGACTGCCCGCTTAGCCCTTTACCTGTGGCTCTCCATTCTTTCTTGACATCTTTTCTCGCTGTCTCAACATAATTTGATGGGCTAAGATGGCTCGTCGCTTTTTTGTTCGCATTTTCTAAGGTATTAAATGGAAAGACCCGTGAGGCACCTCCTACAACCGCTCCGACCGCCGCGTCGGTGGCGACCTCCCTGGCATCCACGCTGCCGCTCTCAACAAGCTGGCCGACGGTGCTTGATGCGGTGCTCGTGGCGGCACCGACGGCTGCGCTGACGGCAATTTTTCCTGCCAGAGTGGTTCCCATGGACATTCCAAAGGTCAGGCCGGCGATGCCGCCATCAACAGCCCCTCGCGCGACCGCACCAAGCACATCCCTTCCGGACTCGCCGGACAGAAGGGCGATGCCTCCGTTTATCGCCGCGCCGACAACGGCGCCGACGACCACCCGGCCGATGACCTGCCCGTCCTTGTCCACGTAAACCACCGGATTGCCGGCGCAGTAGGCATAAGGGGACAGGTGACGGTAGCCCTCCGCCATCGGGTCCACGGAGAGGAAGCGTCCGAGGGCGGGGTCGTACATGCGGGCGCTGAAGTCGTAGAGGCCGAGGGAGTTGGATGTGTACAGCTCGTTGCCGAGGAAGCGGTACGGCTGCGAGGCACCGTCGCAGAAGTCCGCCGAGCCGGTCACCGACGGCCCCGTGGCGGAATCCGACACGGACACGAGCCTGCAGCCGTCGTATGTCATCGAGAGATTGTCCACGATTCCTTGAGCGAGAAGGTGATGTCACCCTCTCGGGACAAAGATACGAAATTTCCCATATTGTATTCACGCATTTTCTCCGTCCGCTGTTTCACGGCCGTAGGCATAATAGGACAGATGTTCTGCCGGCAATGGCTTCAGTTTATGAATATGCTAACCTGCCGTGCCGTTAATTATCCGTTATAGCGAAGACTCACGCGCGATGCTGAAATTGACGGGAACGGTCATAGTAACCTGATGGTTCTGCAGTCAGGTCCGTTGTTCCCCAGAACGGCTTTTGGCATTGGGTAGGGAACGGTAAAACGCGCCCTAATTGTTTGCATGGCCGATGACCGTTCCCGCCAATTTCAGCATCGCGTGCAAGCCTCTGCAATGAGTGAACCTAAAGACTCGGCATTGCCGATAACGACCACAGTTTGTGAATATGCCAGCTAGTCATGCCGGCAGTTGCGAACACGGATTCACGTAAGATGCGCGGATCTCACATGACAACTGGTAATAGGCATTGAAAAGCCATGTCCTTGACGGACAACGAACCGCTTTAGGTATATAAGAAAGAGACCGACCCTGATTTCTGAAGATCGGCCTCATTGTTGCTTACATTTATGATGTTGCCAAAACTCTAAGTGACACTGCATTATTCAATCATGGAACAAAGTCAACAGGGAATGTGACAATGACCGTTATGGGAATTCCCGCTTGTCTACCTGGACTCCAATCGGGAGAAGTGGAGACAACTCTTACCGCTTCATTGTCTAATTCAGGATTAATCCCCTTAAGGACATATACATCCCCTATTTTTCCATCGAAACCAATCTTGAATTGAAGAAGCACCCTGCCCTGACATCCATCCTTCTTCGCTGTTACCGGATAGTTTTTGTGACCGTCAACCCAAATCTTGAAATTGTCGATGCCACCTCCTTCGAACCGAGGCTTTTCATCTACTGATTGATATGGGATCGCATCATTACTCAATGATTCCAATAATTGATAGAACTCTAAAAATTTCGGATTGTATTCAATATCATACCCTTCTTCTCCAACCGTGACAGATTCTGTCAAAACTCGTGATTCTGACAGATGAATTCTGAAATTTAAAACTGGATAGTCTGTTACGATAACTCTTTTGCTCTTTGTCTTACGGAAATATATTCTTTCCGACTTGGTGATAAGAAATGAGTCGACATAGCCAAGAAATTTATCTATGACCATTTTGTCAGAGATAATCTTTTCAAAGCATGGAGAATATCCTGTTATTCTCATCACACCTTTTGAATAATGTAATGACGCAACTCTATAAGAATATATGTCCAGTGCCAAACTGTCCATTCCTATTTGATGAACATCAGCACTTATCAGAGGACTCCTGCTTTCTTGTTTAAGAAAGAATATGCCACCAGAGATAGCGAACAATGTTATTATGCATATAATACGAGTCATGGAGTAATTAGGGTTAATAATTCATGTACTTATTATATATGTTCCGATATGGAGAATCCACATTCGTACGCTTTGTTTCCTTGGTTGTATATTTCAACAACTGCCTCAAATTAAACCTCTTGTAGTTATCCGTCGTCTTATCCCACAAAGGTTTATAGTTAATAACATTCTTATAAGCTAACCTATGAGATTTTAGCTGATCACAGTTACCTTTTATTATATGTGAATACCATTCATGAATAATAATGGAAGATTGAATATTCTCCACGGTTGTTTCATACGAATATTTGTCAGTGCCGTTAATTGTTTTAATATCGATTCTGGAATTCCAAGAACCTCTGCTAGACGATGAAAAACTAATAATACCGTCTTTAAGGGATGATAAAGAAAACACCTTGTCGTAAACCTGTTTACCTTCCATTTGTGATGCAAGATGAGTCCATATTTTTGATTTTGCGTCGCCAGATAATTCATTTCTATATGTATCATACGTATTTGCAGTTCCTCTTTGTGTTAAGACATCAAAGTCCTCACCATATAGCAATTCAGATGCTGACATATTAGAAAAATCCTTATCTCCATCATAAATTATCACGTCCCCTGTAAAACCCTCTAATGTGTTTCCTCTGTAAGTTCCATCTTGGCTATATACCGGATTTATGTTTTTTCCGTCCTTGTCCGCGTAAACCACCGGATTGCCGGCGCAGTAGGCATAAGGGGACAGGTGACGGTAGCCCTCCGCCATCGGGTCCACGGAGAGGAAGCGTCCGAGGGCGGGGTCGTACATGCGGGCGCTGAAGTCGTAGAGGCCGAGGGAGTTGGATGTGTACAGCTCGTTGCCGAGGAAGCGGTACGGCTGCGAGGCGCCGGGCCTCGCCAGCTCCATGCCTCCGGTCTCGCCGCCGATCTCGAGCGAGCCGCCTGCGACGGACACGCCTCCTTCCACGGGATGCGCCCCGGCGTTGCCGGACATCCTGCCGCGGAAGTCCGCCGAGCCCGTCACCGACGGAGCCTGGTCGGAGTCCGACACGGACGCGAGCCTGTTGCCGTCGTATGTCATTGACAGATTGTCCACGATGCCCTTGAGCGAGGAGGTCATGTCGCCCTCGCGGGACAAAGATAGCAAATTTCCCATATTGTCGTATGGTAACTTGCCATTCCGCAATACCACACATAGATGTACGATCTTAATTGTTTTTAGGGCCAGCATATAGGATGAGATGGCCATATGTGCTAGCCAATCATAGACTTCCCAAGCAAGGAAAGATATTAGCAATTTCGACAAAGAGGCTGACCTTCAAAATCAAGGCCCGCCTCTTGGCTGTTTGCATGCTTGGCTTAGGCCAAGCTAATAATAATGATAGTCAATTGCAAAAGCAAAAGTTATTCTTGTATAATGACTTTAGTGACAGATTTCCACGTCTGCCACCCAATGACCGTCGACATCTTGATAATAATCAAGTGAAAGCAATTTTGTGACCAGACCGTCAGAAATCTCCAATATTCCATTTGTATCTATTCTTTTATTGAAAGCATAGTTAATGGCCGAATAATTCGGAATCCTAAGGAATCCACAATAATCTGCCCCATTCAAATGAAGCAGCAACTCCTCATTGGGTCCAAAGCAACTACTAACAATTCTTTCAATCTCTTCAGGAGCGACAGATTGCAGGTGTCTTTCAATCAAATTCCCATTCGTCCATAAACAGGCACACTTATCATAAAGCACCTTTGAGGTTTTTAGATCTGTTAAATCTGACTCCATGAATGAAATATTAGAATAGTTCTTTAAACATTCAATATAATGTGGCAGAAGCCTCTTCCGCACAAATTCTTCTTTTATATTGTTCATATTAATAATCTACTTTTGATTTTGAATTCACTAACCTAGGACGGTCGTATTTGTTATATCGGATTTGCCCATCTTTCATTTTAACATCTCCAGCCTCCCAATGTTGTTGCCCAGGATGAGACGAATCCATTGTTTGTTGTTGGACAGATTTAATCTTCTTCCCCCATGACGTTTCAATCTCATACCGATATTCTCTTCCTGAAGCATTCCTTGATTGACTTGTTGGTTGTTGGCTTGTCGGAATTCCTTCTTGTCTCATAGCTTCTCGTCTGGCTTCTCTCGAAGAACTGGCATTCTTTCCACGAAGATAGCCATCCTTTTCATTCTGTGACACATTGCTCATCATATACGAGCCGAATAAGGCCGTAGCGTCACCAACCGCTACAGTAGCCGCACCTGCTCCAGCAATGACAAGTCCTCCTGGTGCACCAACAACTGACGTACTTGCAACCAATCCACCAACTTCACCGCTTGTGCCAAATGTTTGGGCTGCTATTCCAATTGCAACCATGGCTCCGCCAGTAGCCTTCAATACATTATCTGCGACCTGCAATCCTGCATTGTAATCGTAGATGTCATTAGGATTATAAGCATCCCTCCACGATGAGGCCGGTATAATATTTGTCGCTGTGCCAATTAAAAAACCTGCCACCTTGTCTCTCCAGTCATAGCCACTTTGATCGACAAGCCTTATAGGATTACCACCACAGTACCCATATGGAATAACTCGTGAGTACCTCTCCGCCATCGGGTCCACGGAGAGGAAGCGTCCGAGGGTGGGGTCGTACATGCGGGCGCTGAAGTCGTAGAGGCCGAGGGAGTTGGATGTGTACAGCTCGTTGCCGAGGAAGCGGTACGGCTGCGAGGCGCCGGGCCTCGCCAGCTCCATGCCGCCGGTCCCGCCTCCGATCTCCAGATCCCCGTCGATCACGTTCCCTCCCTCGCCTGTCACGGGATGCGCCTCGGCGTTGCCGGACATCCTGCCGCTGGCGTAGGCCATGCCGTACGGATAATAATGGTTCACCTGCACAGCTTTTCCGTTCGACCTGGCGACGACCCTGGTGCTGCCGAGATGGTCGCGCAGGAAGAACAGGTACTCCGGTTCGGCTCTGTCCATGGCGATCAGGCCGCCGTCGAACAGGATGTACTTCAGGGAGTCGTCCGCGCACACCAGATTGCCGCGGTACTCGGTCCGGGACAGGGACCTGTCCTTCCCGAGGGCTGTCCTTTCCCGCTTTGTGCCGTCCGGGAGATAGGTGAACGTCTCAGTCCCGCCGGAGTGCTTGATCCTCGCGGGCCGGTTCTGCCTGTTGTAGGAGACGCTGGAGATCCTCCTGTTCAGGTCGGAGGTCATGTTGCCGTTCCTGTCATAGGTATACTCCACTGCCATGGAGGCCCCGTCGCGGAAGTCCGCCGAGCCCGTCACCGACGGAGCCGGGGCGGAGTCCGACACGGACGCTAGCATGTTGCCGTCGTATGTCATTGACAGGTTGTCCACGATGCCCTTGAGCGAGGAGGTCATGTCGCCCTCGCGGGACAAAGATAATAAATTTCCCATATTGTCGTAGCTGTAACTTGTGCCGTAGCCCACGACATGGTCCCCGTACTCGCCGTAGTCCGCCGACACAAGGCGGCCGAGGCCGTCATAGGCGAAATCGTAGCTGCGGGTTCCGGTGCCGGCACCGGACCTCCACTCCATCGAGGAGACATCACCGCCGAACCTCCTGCGGTCGGTTCCCAGCCGGTCGCTTCTCAACTCATTGTAGTGCAAGGTCTCTTTGAACAGAGATCCGTCGATGCCGGTCAGCCATGAGCGGACGTTGTAGGAATATGTGGACGAAAGGGCGTCGTTACTCCCCCTCTCAGTGCCAGACAGCCTGCCCAGTTCGTCATAGGTGTTCCTGGCAAGAAGGATCGGAGTCCCACCGTTCAGTGAATGGTGAACCTCCAGCAGACGCTCGGAGTCATCGTAGGTGTAGGTCAGGTCCTCACTGATCATTGACGAGGAGCCCGTTCCTCTCCTATGGACGAGGTGGCGGCGGACTGGACTGCCGAGGAAGTCATACACCACATCCTCAGTGTCCCAGCCTCCGTCCGGATACGACATTTCCGTGTGTGAGACACGCCCCCTGCCGTCATATCTGACAAGCCCCCACACCTTTTTGCCGCTGATGCCCTCCGAAACCTCATGCAGGCATGATCCGGTCCGCCTTCCGATCAGGCTGGGAATATGAGTGCCGTACATGGCAAGGCTGTCCGGAAGGCCGGTGGCGAAATCATCAACAAACGCGTGGCTGTCATAATAGAAGGCTGACATGACCTGTGGCGAGACGAGCGTCACACCCGAGCATGCATAGCCGTCAAGCGCCCCGCCCGCGCCAACGTACTCAGCTAGCGCGAAACCAGATATCATGTTCCCCGTAGGGACGTCATGACCGCAGACTCCGGTGACGCACTCCCTGCCGTGGATATCGTACAGCATGAACGTGGACTCTCCGCGCCTTCTCTGCTCTCCGTCCTGTGTGAACACAAGCCTGTCCGCGTCGTCATATTCCATCCTTATCCATCCTATCCCAGGAAGCTTCCTCGCGCAGACCCTTTCTTTGGAATCGTAGAGATACAGATAGGCATACCTTTCTGTTTCCTCCGGATCAAGCGATTGCCCGATGGAAAGACGGTCTGACAAGGCGGGGGGAATTACAGCGAGAAGGTGGTCGAGGCCGTCGTAGACGCTGTATGTGTCAAGATATTGACATTCCCCGCCTTCTTTCATCACCTGTCTCGAAAGTATCTCCCTGCCATGCCTGTCGGTAAAGGTGAGCGTCTCCTTTCCGTCCTCGTCCGTCACCGAGACGACCTTCAGGGAGCCATCGGGGTAGAGCCCCTCCGAACTTATGACAAAGGATGTGTCATTCTTGGAAGCCTGGACTTCAATGCGGTGGCAGACGAGACGCTCGTCACCCGCACTGTTGCCCATGTGTTCCGAAAGTATGCCGCGCCCGGCCTGCCTCCATGCCTCTCCGGAACCGTATTCCATCAGAGGCCTGTCAAGCGGGCTGCCGTCATAGATGACCTCGGAGTAGGGGGCACCGTCGCCAAGGTTGGCCTCCGAGGATCCGGGCATGATGTCCTCAGGCCTGACATGGGCATCCAGATACGTGACCGTATGCAGTCCAGGCAGGATCACCCTTTGAGGTGTCGCCAACGCCGGCAGCCATCTTTTGGACACTCTGCCGTGTCCGTCATATTCAGTGAGCGACACCAGCGTCTTGTGCGATGGGGTGAACCCCACCTGATGCACTGACTCCTCGCGGCCGAAGTCGTCGAGCCAGGTGACGGTCGTCATCATCGACATCTCACCGCCGTCGCGGCTGGTCAGGACCGTGACATCGTTCCAGCTGGTAGCCACGTACGAATCACTCAGGAGTGGAATGCATTCAAGTGACAAAGACAGCGACGAGCGGCATGAGAGGGCCTCGGAGTTCGGCGCACCGGCGGCGATTGCACCGGATTCGTCCTCTTCGTCGTCATCAACCGCCTGAATGTCAGGAACCTCAACAATCCTGTCGGAGAATCCGTCATACTCAAGCAGGTACTCTCCGGGCGGGATGGAAAGGATCACGCTGTCCTGACGTTCGTAGTCCTCACTGATATACGTCCGCATCGTGGATCCGTCCACACGGAACGGTAACCTTGCGATAAGGCTATCGCCCTTGTCCAAGACCTCATAGAGCCTCAGGAGGATATGGCTTTCTCCCGCCGGGAACGGATCCCCCAACCCGCGGTTGTAAGAGAATCCATTCAGCTTGAAGTGCACGTCAAGGGTGTCTGCGACGACCAGGGTGCACGAGCGGTCGATGGCGGACGTCGAGGCCCCGACGAGCTTCATCAGGCTGACATCGGTGGCGTAGCCTTTTCTCAACGAGAATATCGGTAAAGTCGGATAGGCTGGCTCGACAGGCTCGACAGGCTCGACAGGAGTCGCGGTTTCCTGAGCCGGCATGGCGGCGCAGGCGCAGAACAGCGCAAGCAAGGATGCGACGGCCTTGTGCGCAAAATGTGTCATCGTATTGTTCATTGTTCTAGTCATTATGATAATGGTATGAATATTTCCTCACAATCTTTTTCCCGACGTTCCCGTCATTGTCCGTCTCAAAGATGGACTCCTCCGAAAGTCTGCCGAGAGCGTCGTAACCATAGCGGAAAATCAGTTCGTCAGGCATCATCACCTGAATCAAGCGCAGGGAGGTGTCATAAGCATAGTCCCAGACCAACTTCCCACCGACGCTTCGCTTAACAGGATCTGGAATGAAGGGGTGTACAATGAAATCATCTGACTGCTGTCTGGCCTCATCGGAGAGTTCCGGTAGTGCCTCGTACTCCTCCAAAGTGATCCCCTCCACCCTTGTCATGAGGCGTTGGCCGTTTCCACACCACTGAAGCACACTGTGGACTCCGTTCTCTACAATCTCGGTAGGGTTGCCCCATTCATCAACGGACAGAGCCTCATAGTCCGTTTTCCCAGTCCCGTCCGTGCCGAACAACGTTTCAATCTTGGACAGATAGCATATCGTGCCGTTGTGTGATTCATGGCTCGAATATGTGTTCCTCGCCGTCCTGCGGAGAGTCCCGGAAGACACTTCCTCCGTGACGACCGGGGACATGATGTGCCGGTCGATCATCCACCGGTACTGTCCTGAATGGTCTGACGGGTATGTGTTCCGGCTCGTCCTTTGCGTGCCGTCGCTTGACATCTCGGACTTTGAGATGATTTGTCTGGCAGAGTTATAATGCGTCCATGTGCTGTCGGAATATTCACCTTCACGGACGACCGTGGACTCCGGCAGGTAGCTGTAGGTGTTGGTCATCGTCAGCCACGCTACCTTCGCGCTGGTGAAATTCTCCTTGGACCTGTCCAGATAGATCGTCCTCTGCGTCGCCGTCGGCATGGGATGGTCGTTGACTCTGGTGTACCTGTAGGACTCAGACCTGACCTCAGTGCCGTCGGCGCGGTGCCATGACCGGGACAGGAGATGTCCGCGCTCGGCTGAGTTGCTCGTGTAGGGTAAGCCGCCTCCAATGCCTGAAATGTTGTACGAATGATATGCGGAAATGTCATCGTGGGCGTTCCCGTGGATGTCAGTCCCGTAGTTGCTGAAGCGATTGACAACATAGCCCAAAGAGGTTCCATCAGCGTCCAGCGTCTCCTCTATCACGCACGAGTAGCCAACATCAGGGCTGTTAAGGTTTGTGACGGGCAGGCCAAAGCTATACATGCTGAAAATACTCATGGACACGGGATAAGGACCAGAAATTCCCTTAAGAGGTGTCCAGACATAATTGTTGCCGGCATTGTAGGTGACCGCGACAGGGTCGGGGGCTTTTGCTACCCCGCTGCTTCGCGCCGATGTGGAGATTCCCTCTCGATAGTGGAACACCTTCGTGGACACGATGCTGTCCTCCCTGGAAAGGTTGGTGATCCTGCGGACACGCAGCCCACCTGAAACTCCATATTTGTCCATCAGGACATGGCTGTCGTTCTCCAGTCTTGAATAGTCGTGTCTCTCATATTCCAGCACGGTCCTTCCGCCTGTCGGGTAGATGACCTCAACGAGGGTCTCGCTCTTTGTGGCGTTGACACTTGCCGGAGCCTCCAGATTGGAATCGGCCAGTTTGTGGGTCTGTCCGTTCCAGTAGCCCCAACGGTCGGCCTGCGGCAGGATGTAGCCGTTCGGCATGTGGTTGGGGTCGTAGGCGAACCTGTATTCCGGCATGCCAAGATCCGTGGTCTCGGCAGGAATCGAATAGAAGGGGTACTTTACGCCTACTCCTTCTACGTATGTCGTCTCAATGTTCGTCAGCCCTGTCCTCCAGGCCACCCTTCCAAGCTTGCGGCGGCTCTCTTCAAGATATTCAAAGAGGACGGTCGTGTCGTCGTCTCCTGCCCTGTTGATGCGGATGCCGTAAAGCACGTGAGCCACAAGGAGTGACGCTATGCTTTCGTTGGCGATCGGATCTGTCGAATAGTCGAATCCAGGGAAAAGGAACCCGAATTGATCATGAGGGGAAGAATCCAACATCTGCCAGGGCGAGATCCTTGAATTCCCGTTGCCGCTCCAGTACAACGCGCCCCCGGTGTGGTTTTCTGAGTACGCGTCAATATACCGCCAGTCCGCCTTGTACTCGAATTCCAATGTCTCGTTCAGCGTTGTGATGCGGCATAGTCTTGCGGGGAAAAGAAGAAAACCGGTGAATCCGCGCCGTCCGATATTGACACCGTTGTCTCCCGATGACGGGAAGCCTGTTGTACGGCACACACTCGGACTGTATCTTATGTCAACCATAAGGTCGTAGGGATTGCCATCACTGCCGTTCGCGTACTGGTATGTGACCGTGCGGCCGTCCTGCGTCTTTATCTCGCTCAGATGCCATGACGTGGCAATGAGGTCCCCGCTCTTTCTGGAGTAATACGGAACGCTGAAATCCGTGGCGTCTGAGCCTCCGAAGGTGAACCTGCAGCCGTCCGGTGTCACCAGTGTGAACCTGATGAAGTGACGTTTGTTCTTGTCCCTGTTCGGCCAGCCGCTGACATTCGGAATGCGCCCGGCGAGGCCGGATATGTCCATGAAGTCCTTCGCCGGGTCAAACTCCACACTGATGTCCTCATCGCTGACGACAGTCCAGCCGCCTTCCGGGTTGAGATAGAAGTTGCCGCTGTGTCCGAAGAAGTTGAATGAGAACTCGTCGGCGGAAAGCTCGAACCATTCCGAGCCTTCAGATTCGGTGCAGTTTCTTGTCAGACTGTCCAGACGGGTCGGTGTGATTCCGGCCATCTGTGAGCAGTGTCCATAGAATCCGTTCTCATATTTGCCTGTCATCTTCTCATCTGGGACTCCCCGGACGGTACGTGTGACGCAGCCACCGCACTGAAGGCTCCAGCCCAGTCCGACAATGCCTGGGTACTGGTTGGGTTTCACCGAGGCAAGGTGATACCTCAGCGAGACGGGGAACGTCATGGAGCCGACCCTCATCTCGTGTATCGGCACGGATATGTCCGGGATGCCGGTGAAAAGGCTGACAGGGACTGATCCGTACGTCCCGAGATTGGCCGCCTCCGGTGACGGGACGCTGCAGACCGGAGAGGTCTGGGCCTCCATTGACATGGAGACCATGATGAATGTCGCCGCGCAGACGATTAACTGTCTGATTTTACTTTTCATTTTTGTCCTTGTTTATGGTTGCACTGCCCTTCCAGATGTCCGTCACGCTGTCGATTCCGAGCAGCGCGGTGGACGCGTAGAGGATTGCTGAGATCATGTCGGGGGCCTGCCGGTCCCATACCGTACACATGATCAGGACGGCCGAGCAGCACAGCCATCCGATGATTCCGCACAGCCTCTTCGACGAGAGGCTGTCTCTGTCCGCGGACAGAAGAGATTTTAATATGTTCATTGGTTTAACGTTTTGCGCATGTCGGGGCACATGTCGCCCCGAGTATGCATAAGTTTGACATGTCCGGGCTTGTGGCCCGGATTGAAATGTGGCCGCCCTCCTTTGTCGAGGGCGCGCCATCGGTTGCGCAAAGCGATTTTGTCGGGTATTTTTGCGGGATTGAGAATTAATCCCTACCTTTGAATCGCTATAGCATCTTGTCAGGGGCGACTAATCCCTGAATTTCCAGTCTGTGGCACTCAATGGAGCTCACGTCCGCCAAGATTTGCGCTCCATTTTTTGTGCCTTGAAGATTGCGTGTCTACATGGCTACAAAAAAATAAAAAATAAA
>ERZ1034719.994-NODE-994-length-14364-cov-8.027535_pt1 | contig 14364 bp, 10 predicted proteins | sample MGYA00520703_ERZ1034719 | MGnify/ENA primary metagenome ERZ1034719 (study PRJEB33766, sample SAMN09781716) | gut metagenome | biome: gut microbiome | host: Homo sapiens | place: Madagascar | study: EMG produced TPA metagenomics assembly of the PRJNA485056 data set...
TTACACCACACCCCTTTCTAAGCTCCTTAACCCTGTAAAACCACAAAAAAACTTTAATTCTACCCTTCCCTGCAAAAAAGTCAGCATTTTTTTACGCTATCACAAATATTTTTTGTACTTTTGCCTACAAATAGTAAATTATTTAATTAAAAGACATTTTATGCTTACACTTAAACTTATCAGTGAGGAAACTGAACGTGTAGTTAAGGGACTCGAAAAGAAGCATTTTCCAAATGCTCGTGAGGCCGTAGAGAAAGTTTTGGAGTACGACAAGATTCGTCGTGAAGCTCAGCAGAAGTTGGATAACAACAAGCAGCAGGCTAACCAGTTTGCTAAGCAGATTGGTGCCCTTATGAAGGAAGGTAAGAAAGAGGAAGCTGAGAGCGCAAAGGCTCAGGTTGCTATGCTCAAGGCAGACGCCAAGGCTCTTGAAGAGATCATGGAGAAAGCGCAGAACGATATGACCAACCAGTTGCTCGAAATTCCTAACATTCCTTGCGAGCAGGTTCCTGAAGGTAAGGACGCAGCCGACAACGTTGTTGTGAAAGAAGGCGGCGAAAAGCCAAACCTCGGTGAGGATGCTCTCTGCCATTGGGATCTCTTGAAGAAATACAATCTTGTTGACTTCGACCTCGGCGTTAAGATTACCGGCGCAGGTTTCCCTGTATATATCGGCAAGATGGCTCGCTTCCAGCGTGCGCTTGAGGCATTCTTCCTCGATGAGGCTCGCAAGAGCGGATATCTGGAGATTCAGCCTCCTTATGTAGTAAACGAGGACTCTGGTCGTGGTACCGGTCAGTTGCCAGACAAGGAAGGTCAGATGTATCATGCTAATCTGGATAATCTCTTCCTCATCCCTACTGCTGAGGTTCCTGTAACCAACATCTTCCGCGATGTTATTCTCGATGAGAAAGATCTCCCTATCAAGCGTTGTGCTTACTCAGCTTGTTTCCGTCGTGAAGCAGGTAGCTATGGTAAGGACGTTCGCGGTTTGAACCGCCTGCATCAGTTTGACAAGGTAGAGATTGTTCGCATCGATAAGCCAGGTCACTCTTACGAGAGTTTGAACGAGATGCTCGACCATGTTGAAGGTCTTTTGAAGAAGTTGGAATTGCCATACCATATCCTCCGTCTCTGCGGTGGTGATATGAGCTTCACCTCTTCTATCTGCTACGACTTTGAGACATGGAGTGCTGCACAGGGTCGCTGGTTGGAAGTTTCATCAGTATCTAACTTCGAGAGCTATCAGGCTAACCGTCTCCACTGCCGCTATCGCCATACAGATGACAAGAAGATTGAGCTTTGCCACACATTGAATGGTTCAGCTCTTGCTTTGCCACGTATCGTAGCAACCATCTTGGAGAACAATCAGACCCCAGAAGGAATCCGCGTACCTAAGGTATTGGTTCCATACTGCGGTTTCGAGATGCTTGATGACAAAAATTTCGATTAATTTGAAGTATCGGTAAGACTTTCTGTTTTTCTCGATTATACAAAACATTCGAAAAACAAAAATAACATATATTGTACGAGGATAACTTCGACTGCCACAAAGGTAGCCGATGTTATCCTTTTGCATTTTATGTACCATGAAGCAAGCTCTAAACAGCTAACCAGAAAAATTAATTTATCAGCATTAAGAAATTTAATAGCCCATGAACAAGATTATCAAGAAAGTACAATACTCAGAGAAAGTATTCCGCTTCGATGTAGAAGCACCACTTATTGCCAAAAGCCGAAAGGCAGGTAACTTTGTTATCATCCGTGTAGACAACAACAGCGAGCGTATGCCGCTGACCATCGCTGATGCTGACATTGAGAAAGGAACCATCACGCTGGTTGTGCAGAAGGTAGGTCTTTCATCTACCAAACTCTGCGCCCTAAATGAAGGTGATGAGATTCACGATGTGGTGGGACCACTTGGAAATCCTACACATATCGAGAACTTCGGAACAGTCATTTGTGCCGGAGGTGGCGTAGGTGTAGCTCCTATGCTCCCTATCATCAAGGCACTGAAAGCCGCAGGGAACAGAGTCCTTTCTGTAATCGCGGGTAGGAACAAAGAACTCGTGATTATGGAAGATGAAGTGCGTGCATCTAGCGATGAGCTCATCATCATGACCGATGACGGAAGTTACGGCGAGAAGGGTGTTGTAACTGTAGGAATCGAGAAGTTTATCAATCAGGAGCATATCGATAAGGTTTTCGCCATCGGTCCTCCTATCATGATGAAGTTCTGCTGTCTCCTGACCCAGAAATACAATCTTTCCACAGACGTTTCACTCAATACAATCATGGTGGATGGAACCGGTATGTGCGGTGCCTGCCGCCTGACCATCGGTGGAAAGACCAAGTTTGTCTGCATCGACGGTCCTGAGTTTGACGGCACCCAGGTAGACTGGGATGAGATGTTCAAGCGCATGGGCACTTTCAAGGATGTTGAACGCGAAGAGATGGAACACTTCGAAGAGCACCTTGCAACTGTAGACGCAGGAAAGAAGAAAGAAACTACGGATGTAACCATGGACGTAGAACCTACAGATGCGAGCATCGAAGAGTTGACAGACCGCAACGCTGAGTGGCGCAAGGAGTTACGCGCTTCGATGAAAGCAAAAGAACGTACAGCTATAGAGCGCGTAAAGATGCCAGAACTTGACCCTCTTTATCGTGCCACAACCCGTACGGAAGAGGTAAATATCGGTTTGACCAAGGAAATGGCTTTAACCGAAGCCAAACGCTGTCTCGACTGTCCTAAACCTACTTGTATGGAAGGTTGTCCGGTAAGCATCAACATTCCTTCATTCATCAAGAACATTGAGCGGGGCCAGTTCCTTGCCGCAGCCAAGGTTTTAAAGAACACCTCTGCCCTACCTGCCGTTTGCGGACGAGTTTGTCCACAGGAAAAGCAATGCGAAAGCAAGTGCGTACATCTCAAGATGAACGAGCCTGCTGTAGCTATCGGATACCTGGAGCGTTTTGCTGCCGATTACGAACGCCAGAGTGGAAACATCTCTGTACCAAAGTGCGATGAGGCTAATGGCATCAAGGTAGCTGTAGTCGGTTCAGGACCTTCCGGATTGAGTTTTGCAGGCGATATGGCAAAGAAGGGATTCGATGTTACTGTTTTCGAAGCGCTTCACGAGATTGGCGGTGTATTGAAATATGGTATTCCGGAATTCCGTTTGCCTAATGCTATCGTAGATGTAGAGATTGAAAATCTTCAGAAGATGGGCGTAAAGTTCATTACAGACTGCATCGTTGGCAAGACCATTTCCGTAAAAGATCTGGAAGAACAAGGATTCAAGGGAATCTTTGTCGGTTCAGGTGCGGGTCTGCCAAACTTCATGAATATTCCTGGAGAGAATGCCTTGAACATCATGTCTTCTAACGAATATCTTACACGTGTAAACCTGATGGATGCAGCCAATCCTCATAGCGACACCCCTATCAACTTAGGCAAGAAGGTGGTTGTTGTAGGCGGCGGTAACACAGCTATGGACAGTTGCCGTACTGCAAAACGACTCGGAGCAGACGTAACCTTGGTATATCGCCGTTCGGAGGCTGAAATGCCTGCCCGACTCGAAGAGGTGAAGCATGCCAAGGAAGAAGGAATCAACTTCTTTACATTGCACAATCCTAAAGAATATGAGGCAGACGAGAAGGGCGCAGTAAAGGCTGTAGTTCTCGATGTGATGAAGCTTGGCGAACCTGATGCCAGCGGCCGTCGTCGTCCGGAAGCTACAGGCGAGACCATCACGCTGGAGTGCGACCAGGTAATTGTTGCTGTAGGTGTAAGTCCTAATCCACTCGTTCCTCAGAGTATCGAAGGCTTGGAACTCGGCCGGAAGAACACCATTGCCGTAAACGACCAGATGCAGAGTTCTATCGAAGAAATCTACGCTGGCGGCGATATCGTACGAGGAGGAGCCACAGTAATTCTTGCCATGGGAGACGGCAGAAAGGCCGCTCTCAATATGAGCGAAAAATTATTGAATAAATAAGAAAAACGGGAAACAATAAAAGGGCAGCCATGCATCACGCAGACTGCCCTTTCCTTTTCTCGTATGTAATGTTATAAAATGAAATGTAGTTCGTACATATATTTATTAATAATTGGACTCAAACACTATTTCAGATTAATACGAAGTCCGAACTGGAGATTAAAATTCCACTTCTTATCTTTAAACGTATTTTCTATTTCGCTGCCATTATCAAAATAATATTTTGCACCTGGCTCAATATAGAAGCCTACTTGTGGTGTAACATCATACTGTGCACCAAGCGAAGCCTTACCCGAGAACTGAACGCCATCACGCTTCACGTCCTCTTTTTGACCAGAAACCTTTGTATCATTCTTTACATTGAAATCGGCTTCTCCACCCGCCATTACGTACGCATGAAAGCCTCCCGTGCTCCAAACCTCATAGTTTAAACCAAGTGGAACACCCACATAATGCAAAACCTGATGTGTATCAAATTCTGAAACACCATAAGATTTGAAATCAGAAGCAACACGCGTATAAACGACACCGGTACTCAAAGACAAACGAGGCGCAAGTCCGATACCAACCTGAGCACCTATAGCCAAAGGAGCATGATGTTTCGCTTCAACATATTTCGGTATTGCATATCTTAAAGGAGAAGCAGCAGCCAGGAAAACACCATGATCAGCAAAGCCGCCACCAGCAAGAGGATCTGAAGACGCATACATGCCGTTTGACATTCCATCACTGCCAGAGCCCAGACTTACATTCTCTGCATACAGGTTCATGGTCCAGTTCTGTTCATACTTGTCCTTATAACTGCGTTCAAAATGACTATCCTGCGCCCTGCCTGCATAAAGTTTCTGCCCACCATCTGCTTCCAACGGCTTGGTTGCATGATTAGAAGAAACGGCCATCTGTCTTTCAGAATCCTCATTTTGCTTTTGCAAAACAGATAATTCCCGACCATTTACCTCTGCATTAACAGACTGTTCTGGCATTTCTACCTCTGCTGCAAGCATTACTACATTATCTGCAGCAACAGTCCTCTCCTGGAAAGAGACAGAAGATTTACTATGGTTCAATTGACGCCCCGATGAATGGCGATTCACCTGATGTGCAGATGCATTGTTTTCAGCAAGCAAGTTTGCCTGTCCCGGTTCATCATCATGCAGATAAACATAACTGCCTCCTACTCCCAATAAAGCAATCGCTGCAGCTACTGACCATCTTTTCAAGACAACATAACGAGCCTGTGGTCTCTTTTTTACATCAGTTTCCTCATCACCAACCTTTGTAGACTGAGCAAGCGATTGTTCTATCCCAGCCCACAAGTCGTGGCTGACAGGCTCTTGGTAGTCTGCCAACTGATCTCGAAGTTTATTTGTCCAATCGTTACTCATTACTTTTCTCGTTTATATGATTCAACTCTTTATTATTACTACAATCTGCCTGGCTCAGATAATCTTTCACCTTTTTGCCCAACAGCTTTTTCGCCCGCAAATATTGTGAAGCAGAACTACTTTCTTTGATGCCTAACAGCTGTGCAATTTCTTTATGGCTTTTCTGTTCAAAAACAAACATGTTAAGAACCAGTCTGTACCCATCAGGCAATTCTCCAATCATTCTTGTCAGTTCTGCAGGCGGAACTCTTTCCACTTCAGGCTCTTCATCCTCAATTTCATCGGGAACTTCGTCCACAATAGTGAAGCGTTTTTGCTGCCTTACAAAGTTGACAGCTTCATTTGTCACTATCCGCAAGAGCCAAGCCTGAAGAGCGCCCTCACCCCGATATTCAAATTTTGAAATGCCGGAAAAGACTTTTATAAAACTATCTTGCACTACATCCTCAGCATCATCGCGTACAGGGACATACCTCAGCGCTACGGCCATGGCATACCCCACATAGCGTTCATACAATCTGTGCATTGCTGCCCGACTGCCGCTATTGATGTCGTCTAAGAGTTTCTTTTCCGATTCCAATTTCAAATCCTTTTTAATAATTAAACGATATAAAGAGAAAACCTTGCATCAAAAATGAACTTTTTTTTGATGCAAGGCATTTTTTTTATATTTCTACATTATTCTATAGAGAACACTTTGCCTTCCTGAGTAAGATAACTTTCCGCAAACACCTCTTTAGCTTCATTCAACAATACCTCTTCATTATTGTATCGTGCACTATAATGCCCCAGAAGAAGTTTGCCTACACCCGCATTTTTGGCTATAGTTGCAGCCTGTCGAGCAGTGCTGTGATAATAGAGTTTAGCCCTGTCCTCATTCTCCGAAGTATAGGTGCTCTCATGATAAAGCACCGTAACCCCCTTTACCTTTTCAGCCAAGTTCGGAACAAACCGGGTATCACTGCAATAAGCATAACTGCGTGGAGAAACGGCAGGCATTACCAATCTGGCATTAGGTATTACATCACCCTCCTTCGTAGTCCAGTCAGCTCCATTCTTGATGTTGTTGATCTGGCTTACAGGAATCTCGTAATAATCTATCATATCACGACGGATATGAGGTAGTGTCGGTTTCTCTCTGAAGATGTAACCACAACAAGGCACACGATGCTGGAGAGGAATGGTTTCTACGGTTACAGAATGATCTTCATAAACTACTTGCGCCTTTTCGGTATCTACAGGAACAAATTCGATTTCATATTCCATTCCCTGCATAAAGAAATCAATCTGACGCTTAAACAAATCTCCGTAACTTTCTGGCGCATATACCTTTAACTTAGCCGTTCTACCCAGCATACCTAAGGTAGAAAGAAGTCCCAGCAAGCCAAAGCAATGGTCACCATGAAGATGCGAAATAAAGATAGCATTTATCTTAGCAAAGTGAACATGAGTGCGACGGAACTGCATCTGGGCACCCTCTCCACAATCCATCATAAAGCATTTGCCCCGCATCTCAATCATCTGAGCCGAGGCACTATGCTTAAGGGTGGGCAAAGCACTGCCACACCCCAAAATATGTACTTTAAATGGTTCCAAAACTAAATCATAAATTACAGGTTCAACATGGATAACCTTACTCTTGGCGCTTGAAAACAAAGATGCCCTGAGTATTCTCCAACATAAGACTGTCAGAACCCAACTTGTCAATAGCGAAAGTATCCTTATTCAGCAAGAGTTTACCATTGAGTATCTTCCAGCTGGTCCAGGGATTAGTTTCTGCTTTCACATTGTTCTTCACTTCTCCACCTTCCAAGATGTCAAAATTCTTATCCAGAGAAGTCCATTTGCCCAAGAGGGAAGTCAGGTTGATAATCTTCTGGGCCATCATCTCTCCATCCTCAGCTTTATAACCGATAAGAGCAATACGGTCGCCAGCCAGCAATCCTCCCTGAACAACATCAGGATTCTCATCGTCAATAAACACCGAAAGGGTGTCACCACCATCAGAAATCAGCTCCAGGTTATGCATAGAGGTTCCCTCACCGCATACACCATAGATGGTAGAATCGTTCATCGCATCCTCTACCTCTACAGAATCGGTTGTACTGATAACAGGAACATTATTTTTGTTCTTACAACTGTTGGCAGCGAAAAGCGCCACCAAAGCTATTGTTACATAAACTAATTTCTTCATAACACTTTAGTTTTTATTATTATATTGATGAGTCGATAAGATTATCTGATTCACCGTTATTTATCTTCCTTTTTCTCCTGAAGTTTTGCTTCATCCCATAGTTTATCCATTTCTTCTAAACTCATATCTTTTAAGTTTTTACCTTGCTTTAAGCTATGATCTTCTACGTAGTTGAAACGGCGGATAAACTTCTGGTTGGTTTTCTCCAGCGCATTATCCGGATTGAGTTTATAGAGACGTGCTGCATTGATGACAGAGAAGAGGAAATCGCCCAATTCCTGGGTAGAATTTTCCTTATCACCTTTAGCCAGTTCCACCTTGAGTTCTTCCAGTTCCTCCTGCACTTTGTCCCACACATCTTCTTTTTCTTTCCAGTCAAAGCCTACATTTCTAGCCTTATCCTGAATGCGATAAGCCTTGATAAGAGAGGGAAGAGAATTTGGGACACCGCTCAACACCCGCTCATTTCCATCCTTCTCCTGCTGCTTAATCTGTTCCCAGGTTTTCTCAACAGAAGTAGCAGTTTTCGGCTTGCTGGCGCCAAGAGCCAAGGTTTCTTCCGAACTGCCAGTTCCAGCTTCTCCATTCCCTGCGTCTGACTCCTTATAGACAACCTGTCCTTCTTCATTGATGAACATATCCGGATTCGAAACCGTCCAATTTCCTTCCTCCTTCCAGTTGATGAAAGGATGGCGGAACATCAGTTTATCTGCCTCCTGATTGCAGACATCACAGATATCGAACTCGCCGTCTTCTCTGCCGATGATACTATAGAACATCACGTGCTCCAACACATCGCCCAACTCCTTCTTGATATCTTTGTAATCGCGCTTCATCAAAGCATCACAAAGTTCGAAAGTCTCCTCGATCGTATTCGGACGAAGACTCTCAAATGTCTGCTTTTTATCCCATGGACACTGCAGGCGCAAACGGTCCTGCACATCCAGCAAGCGACTGAACGCCGCCAGTTTTTCTTCTTTCGTATGTCCTTTTCCTGTATTACAAACCATCGTTTTGTGCAAAAATTAATAATTTTGATGCAAAGATAGTATTTTTCGCCCAAAAATTAGTATCTTTGCACCGTTTTTTAAGGAAAAAGACAGAAAAAGAATAAAAATTAGATATAAACAATGGAATTAGCAAGTAAATACGATCCACAAGCAGTGGAAAGTAAATGGTATCAGTACTGGCTCGACAACAAGCTTTTCAGCTCTAAGCCAGATGGTCGTGAACCTTATACAGTGGTTATCCCTCCACCAAACGTAACGGGTGTGCTCCACATGGGACACATGCTCAACAATACTATTCAGGATATTCTCGTTCGCCGTGCACGCATGGAGGGCAAGAACGCATGCTGGGTACCAGGTACCGACCATGCCAGTATCGCTACCGAGGCAAAGGTTGTAAACCGCCTCGCTCAGCAGGGCATCAAGAAGACCGACCTTACCCGCGAGGAGTTCCTCAAGCATGCTTGGGACTGGACTCACGAGCACGGTGGCATCATCCTCAAGCAGCTCCGCAAGCTCGGTGCCAGCTGCGACTGGGACCGCACAGCATTCACCATGGACGAGACCCGTTCCCGTGCCGTCATCCACGTATTCTGCGACCTCTACCAGAAGGGACTCATCTATCGTGGCGTGCGCATGGTTAACTGGGACCCTAAGGCTCAGACTGCGCTCTCTGACGAGGAGGTTATCTACAAGGACGAGCACTCTAAGCTCTACCACTTGAAGTATTATGTAGTAGAGCAGGACTGCCAGCAGGTGGATGAGGAGAACGTGATACACAAGGATGAGAAGGGTTACTATGCAGTAGTAGCAACCACCCGTCCTGAGACCATCATGGGCGACTCTGCCATGTGTATCAACCCTGAGGACAAGAAGAATACCTGGCTGAAGGGCAAGCACGTCATCGTGCCTCTCGTAAACCGCGAGATTCCTGTTATCGAGGATACATACGTAGATATCGAGTTCGGTACCGGTTGCTTGAAGGTAACTCCAGCTCACGATATCAACGACCACGCCCTCGGTTTGAAGCACGGTTTGGAAACCATCGATATCTTCAACGACAACGGTACCATCAGCGAGGCAGCAGGTCTCTATGTAGGTATGGACCGCATGGACGTGCGCAAGCAGATTTCCATCGACCTTCAGAACGCCGGTCTGATGGAGAAGATTGAGGACTATAATAATAAGGTGGGCTTCTCTGAGCGTACCAATGTGCCTATCGAGCCAAAGCTCTCTACACAGTGGTTCCTCAAGATGCAGCACTTTGCTGACATCGCCCTCCCTCCAGTAATGGACGATGACATCGAGTTCTACCCTAAGAAGTATAAGAACACCTATCGCCACTGGTTGGAGAACATCAAGGACTGGTGTATCAGCCGTCAGCTCTGGTGGGGTCACCGCATCCCAGCTTACTACTTCGACAATGCCGGCAAGAAGGATTTCGTGGTAGCTGAGACTGCAGAGGAGGCACTGAAACTCGCTCAGGAGAAGAATGCCAACATCAAGGCTGAGGATCTTGAGCAGGAGAGCGACTGCCTCGACACCTGGTTCTCTTCATGGCTGTGGCCTATCTCTCTGTTTGATGGTATCGAGCATCCAGACAATGAAGAGATCAACTACTACTACCCTACTTCCGACCTCGTAACTGGTCCGGATATCATCTTCTTCTGGGTAGCACGTATGATCATGGCTGGCTACGAGTATCGTGGCAAGATGCCATTCAAGCACGTATATTTCACAGGTATCGTTCGCGATAAGCTCGGCCGCAAGATGAGCAAGAGTCTCGGTAACTCACCAGACCCATTGGATCTGATTGACAAGTTTGGTGCCGATGGTGTTCGTATGGGTATGATGCTCAGTGCTCCTGCAGGCAACGACATCCTCTTCGACGAGAGCCTTTGCGAGCAGGGACGTAACTTCAACAATAAGATCTGGAATGCCTTCCGCCTCGTCAAGGGTTGGGAGACTGCAGATATCGAGCAGCCTAAGAGTGCAGAAATCGCCGTGAAGTGGTTTGACGCCAAGCTCAAGGAGGTGAACGAGGAGATGCAGAAGCAGTTTAAGGACTACCGTATCTCTGAGGCATTGATGACAGTATATAAGCTGTTCTGGGATGAGTTCTCATCCTGGTACCTGGAGATGGTGAAGCCAGCTTACGGCCAGCCTATCGACCAGAAGAGCTACGACGCTACCCTCCGTTTCTTCGATGCCCTCCTGAAGATGTTGCATCCATTCATGCCATTCATCACCGAGGAGTTGTGGCAGCACATCTACGACCGCAAGGATGGCGAGAGCATCATGCGCGAGAAGCTGGAGATTCCTGCACCTACAACCGAGGAGCAGAAGTTGGCAGCCGATATCGAGGCAGTGAAGCAGATTATCGCCGGTGTTCGTACCGTTCGCAACCAGAAGAACATTGCCCAAAAGGAGCAGTTGTCTCTCCAGGTAGTAGGCAAGAACGATTTCGAGGCTTACAACGACGTAACTCTGAAGATGGCGAACCTTGATAAGATTGAGGTTATTGCCGAGAAGAGTGCCGATGCATCAAGCTTCATGGTAGGTACCGACGAGTTTGCCGTACCATTGGGCGACCTCATCGACGTGGCTGCCGAGATTGAGAAGGCAGAGGCTCAGCTCAAGCACCTGGAGGGCTTCCTGATGGGTGTACGCAAGAAGCTCAGCAATGAGAACTTCGTAGCTCACGCTCCTGAAAAGGTAGTAGCCCTGGAGCGCAAGAAGGAGAGCGACTCTGTTGAGAAGATTGCTGCCCTCAAGGCAACCATCGAGGAGCTCAAGAAGAAATAATAGTTTAATATTTATCATGTTAAGTGCGGAATGTTAAGTGTAAGAACTTAGCATTTCACACTTAACATTTCATATTTTCAAGAGAAACATGATCAAGAAGCTTTTCACCTTATTTATATGTACGCTATCTCTAGCAGCAACTTTCACCAGTTGTGGCGATGAAGCTATTGATGTAGAAAGCGTCAATAAGCAGACTATCTTCGTCTTCTATCCTTGGACGGGTGGAACCAACACTTCCGGTCTCACAAGTTTTTTGGAAAACAACGTTGACAGTATCTGCGAAGGTATTGTTGCCAAGAAAGGCTTGAATAATTCGCGTGTAATGGTTTTCATGAGCCAGAATTACAGGAAGAGCTATCTTATAGATCTTCAATATGACGGCAATACGAAAACCGTCATTCGCGACACTTTGAAAACATACGATGAAGCTACATATACTACAGCAGAAGGATTTGCAGAGATTCTGAATGAGGTGAAACGCCGTGCTGAAGCCCTGAATTATTCGCTCATCATTGGAGCTCATGGCTGCGGATGGACCTACAACAGCGATTGGGTTAACTATCCTTATATGGCAAGACCTAATGCCGGTTTTGCTCAGAAAGGAAGCACCAGCTACCCTACCGCTACCGGCAATTTCAGCGGAATACAGTATGGTCCCGATCCCAACAAACCTGTCACCCGTTTCTTCGGAAGTGTGAGTTTAGAAGAAAACGCTCTCGACATTCCAACCCTTGCCGAAGGTATCAAACTCAGCGGCACCAAGATGCAGTACATCCTTTTCGATGCATGCTATATGGGCAATGTTGAGACTGCATACGAACTGAAAGACGTCACTAATTTCATGATTAGTTCAAGTAGCGAAGTAATGGGAGCCGGCGTTCCATACAAAACCACATGGAGTTACCTCAACAGTTCAGCCCCCAACTACTCAGGATTTGTCAACGGAGTTGTCAATTTCTATAAGAATGATAGCTACCCATATTGTAACATGGCGGCCATCGACTGCAGACAGATGGATAATCTAGCCCAAGTGATGAAGGAAATTAATAGCAAATATACCCTCTCATCAACCGTTCCGCTCGATTCCATACAGCCTTTGGATGGTTTCTCTCCCAACCTCTTCTACGACATGAGCGTATACGTAGATAGTCTCGTTCCAAGCGGCTCTCTGAAAGATAAATTTAATTCACAGATGAAACTCACAATCAAAGCAGCAGCTCATACAGATGAAGCTTATACAGCGTTAATGAGTTATAGAGGTGCAACCTTTAAAGTGAAAAATTATTGCGGTCTTTCTATCTCCGACCCTAGCCAGCACAGCGTAGCTATCAAGGGCAGAGAGAAAACCGGTTGGTGGAAAGCTACACACTAATAAGCAATGAAGAGTGAAAGAAACTCCTTATTGGCTTTTAAGAAAAAGATTATATAAAAGAATACATGATGGAATATTTTATCATTGAGAATAACGGACAGCAAGCGGGTCCATTCAGCCAGGAGCAACTCGTCCAAAAGGCTATCACACCCGAAACCCTTGTTTGGGCACAAGGCATGAAAGACTGGACTCCTGCTTGGAAAATAGCAGAACTGAAGACAGTTCTAGAAACTGTAGAAGCAATCAAGGCTAATGCTGCCAACAAAGAAGATGCAGAAGAAACATCAGCAGATACAGCCGGCAACAACGGGACAGAAGCAGCAAACTTTCAGGCTGCAAACCAGCAAAGTTTCCAGCAGGCACAGCAGGAGGCTTACCAGCAAGGCTTTCAGCACGGCGCTGCCATGAACCAGGGCTACAGACAGGAACCGGAAAAGAAAAAATCGAGCAAGACCCTCTGGAAAATCATCTTAGGTCTTTTCGTACTTCTCTTCCTGGTTTTCGCCATAACCAATCCAGGACCTGATGCCCACAAAGAAAAGGTAAAGACTGAGGCAGCCAAGGCTATAGACAAGGCTACAGAAACCAGTGATAACAACTTCTTCACCCAAAGCATCCGTTCTATTGCCAAGATGATGGCAGGAAGCGCTATTGATGAAGTGATGAACCAGCTCTTCGAATACCACAACTATATCGTATGTTCTAAGGGTACCGTAGAGTTTAATGGCAAACAGCACACCGTAAGTTTCGGAATCCTTGGCAGCGTTTACACGATGAATGCTGATGATATGGTGAAGGCGCTGGAAGGTGCCGACAATCTGCAGATAGAAGAAACCACCAGCTCATCAACCGATGAATCCCCTTCGGTAAGCGATAATAACAGCGATGGTTCAGAAGAAGACGGACTGGGCGCTTCCGTTCAGAAGAAACTGGAAGACAAGGCAAACCAAGCCATGGATCAGGCTGCCGACAAGGTAAGCAAGAAACTGGAAGAGAAAATCAACCAGAAACTCGATGAAGCAACCGATTCTTCAACCGTAGAAAAGCTTCTCGACAAGATTCTGGAACTGATCTAGCATCAGAAATCCGAAGAAACACAAGAAATATGACACATTTCTCAATATGACAGCATGGCGGCTTGACGTATATCAAGCCGCCATTGCTGTTTAGTTGACGTGTATCAAAAAAAGCCCCTTTTTCATCATTTTGTCATGTCTTTGTGACAGATATTCAAGAAAAAGGCATTACCTTAAATGACCACAAGTGTGCCATAAGTCTAGATAATAGTTGGTGCATAACAGTTGAACACCGCATGCACACCACCTGCTGTGCAAGCGCATATCAACAACATTCCAACAAACAAAAAAGGGTGAATCATTAACTTATGACACACCCTCTTTGCTAAATCAGACACAAAACTAATCTAACCTTATAAAAAATATACACTAACTCATAATCCCCATTCTTCAGCCATGCAGGAACAGGTTTAAAATACTATGTCCAGAAATATTCGTTTGCGATAACCTATTCCACCTTCCACCCATAAATGGTTCCCGTCTTCGATGAGAAGTTGCAGCCTATCTGATAAATCTTTCTGCCA
>ERZ1034719.1002-NODE-1002-length-14272-cov-4.003306_pt1 | contig 14272 bp, 9 predicted proteins | sample MGYA00520703_ERZ1034719 | MGnify/ENA primary metagenome ERZ1034719 (study PRJEB33766, sample SAMN09781716) | gut metagenome | biome: gut microbiome | host: Homo sapiens | place: Madagascar | study: EMG produced TPA metagenomics assembly of the PRJNA485056 data...
AGGCGTTCGATGACGACGCCCATGTGAAGAACTGGCTGATCCGCGTCACGGTCAATCGATGCAAGAACGTGCTGCGCGCCCCGTGGCACAGGGCGGAGGACATCGCCGACTACGAAAACAGTCTGTCCTTCGAGGAGCCCCAGTGCCACGAGCTGTTTGACGCGGTGATGGCGCTGGACAGGCGCTACCGGGTGCCGGTGCTGCTGTACTACTACGAAGGCTATCGCCAGAAGGAGATCGCCGGGCTGCTGGGCATACCGGAGGAAACGGTGCGTACCCGTCTGGCCCGGGCCAGAGAAAAGCTGAAGCACATTTTATTGGAGGTGCCGCAGACATGACAGAGCATGAACTTTTCCAGAAGACCTTCTCCGCGCTGCACGCCTCCCCCGACACATTGATGGAGGTTCAGAAGACCATGGAGAACAGCAAAAAGACCCATCGTACCCTGCACAGGGGCGTGGTGATCGCCATTGCCGCCGCCCTGACGCTGACGGTGGCCGCAGCCACCGGAGTGGTGACGCTTATTAAGGCCAACGTGTCCCCCGCCGACAAGGTGGACGACACCACCTACCACGCCTTTACCGACGATATGGACGCCTCCACCCCCACGGTGGAGGGCAACTCCGGTGAGCTCATCACTCTGCCGGACATGGAGCGCATCCCCGGCGACCGGGATACCGTGCAGCGGTTGGTGGGCGATTACCTCAGCAAGCTGGACGCCGAGCTCACCGTAGGCAGCACCACCATCACACTGGAGACGTTCCTTGTCGATGAGAGCGGCTGCGGCATTCTGACCTACACCGTGGACGATCCCGAGGGCGTGTCCTATGAGGATGCCGGCTACGGTGAGGTGTACAGTCTGCCGCTGGAGCCCCGCATGTACCTGCGCTCCCCCGACTACCAGCAGGGCGGCAGCATCAATGTCAAGCTCCACGTGGACAAGACCACCAGCACCGCCACCCATCTGGACGTGGTGGCCTACTTTGCCGCCGGCGAGACGTATCAGAAGGGCGACAACTTCTACTTCACCGTTTACGACGGCGGCGAGGGCCGGGAGCCCTACGCCGTGGCCATCCAGCCCCGCACCTACGCCCCTGTCCGGACGCTGACCGCCGCCGATGGCGAGGTGGCCCGCATCTCCGCCGTGGGCATCACCATGGGCAACGCCTCCCCCGACCGGGAGCTGACCGCGCAGGAGCTGACGCTGCACTATGCCGACGGCACCTCCTATGTGGTGACCAGTGAGAGCCAGAACCTGATGAACTGGGTGCTGGGCTACATCTACGGCGACGGCGAGACCGCCCCCTTCGCTCACGCGGTATACATCTTCAACCGCATGGTGGATGTGGACACCATTACATCCGTGTCCTTCGACGGCCGCTGGTTCGACTTCACCGCCGAGCAGCACATCCCCGTGCAGCTGACCTACCTGCCCTGACCGGCGCGGTTTTCTGCCGAGGCGGCGGAGGTCTTAAACAGTCAGAAACGGAGCGGCGAAAGCCGCTCCGTTTCTTTTTTCAGCGCAAGGCGCTGATGATGCTCTGGTATTTGTTGATGTCCGAGCCGCCGTTCCACGTCATGAAGCCGCCGGTGCAGCCGGTGTCCCGCAGCGCCTTGACCTCCGCGGCGATCTCCGCCGCGCCGTAGGTGTTATACGGCTCCCAGAGGGCGTTGTACGCCTGGATCCACGTGCGCACCGCCGCGGGGGAGACAGTTTCCTTCTGCCGTTCCGCCGCCGCTGCGCCGAACATATGCACCGTATCATAGGGATGCTCCCACGGCTTATAGTCGCCCTGTGCGCTGTAATGATCGGGGTAGGGCATCCCGGAAATGGCGTCCACCGCCGCGCTGATGGCGGGCCAGTACTGGCCGCAGGCGGTGACGTAGGGGTTGGCGCACTCACCGAACACATCGCCGGACAGATAGTACCCCGCGCCGTGAAGCCGCTCCGCTGCATACAGCAGGAAGCGCTGCACCGCCTGCGCCTTGCTCTCGCCGTAGGTGTTGCGGTAGTCGATGGTGTCGGCCTTTTCATAGCGGTATGCCCCATCGGGGAAGCGGATGTAGTCGAACTGGATCTCGTTGAAGCCGAGAGACGCCGCCTCCAGCGCCAGATCCACCTTATATTGCCAAACCGTGCGGTTGTAGGCGCTGGGCCAGTACATGGAGCTGATCTTCAGCGGTGTGCCGTCAAGGTCGGAGATCACATATTCCGGGTGATCCGCCGCCAGATGAGCGTCGTTGAACACGGTGATGCGCCCGATCAGATAGTAGCCCGCGTCCTTCAGCTTCTGCACGTTGGCGCGGAAGCCCTCCATGGTATCCATGGCCGCCGCGTAGGCGGAGGGGCTGTACTGCTGCATCACCGGCGAGGCGTAGGACACGGCGGTGCCGTCCACGATGTCCACCACAAAGGCATTGACGCCGCTGCCCTCCGCCACCCGGAGGTAGTTGTCCGCGTATTGGACGGCAGAGCCGTTGAGGTACAGCGCCCGCACCTCGTCGGGCATATCGTTGCCTGCGATGGGGCCCTTTTCCACCGGGAAGTAGTCCAGCCCCGCCGCGTCGCCGCCGCCCCAGCTATCGCCCCGTGCGGCGTGGAGCTGGTACAGCGCCTCGTCGTACTGGGCCTGTGCCTCCGGCTCCGTCATGCGGATGTTGGCGTCGGCGATGTAGCCCTCGCCCCGGTCGCAGGAGACCTTCCAGCGCAGCACGTTGCCGTCCGCGTCCAGCCCGTCGAAGCCGATGACCGTCAGCGCCATGCCCTTTTCCACGGCGCAGCCGGGGACGGCGCCCGTCTCATCCAGCAGGCTCATGCCCCGCAGGGCGTACACGATATCCACCTGCACCGTCTTGGCGGGGTCGTCGGTCAGACGCGCCGCGTCCAGCAGCACATAGCTGTCCTCACTGCTGACGATGCGCACGCGCCCATCCTCCCGGGGCTGCTCCAGATCTGCGGGGACATAGGCCACCTGACTGCCCCGCACCAGCACGCCCAGCATCTCGCCGCTGTCGATGTCATACACCGGCGCGGAGGAGCCGTCCGAGGCCACATAGCCGATGGCGGTCTCGGGACGGGGCGGCGGCAGCTGCTGCCGGTATAGGTATATGCCCAGACAGGCCAGACCTGCCAGACACAGCAGGATGATGACGATCCCCACGGTGCGGCCGGCGCTGCCGGTTCTTTCTTTCGTTGACATAATGAATTCTCCTTGTTCTTTTTGGGCTTGTGCTGGCCATTATACGATAGTTTTGACGATATTTCTACCCAAATGTTGTGGTTTGTTCGACAAAATTTTCGTATTTTTTGTGTTTGCACCGTATTTCTGGTAGACAACGGCAAAAACCGATGGTATACTGTCAATGATTATTATTATGTAAATTAGCGGGTTTTTCCGCACCGCTTTACCAGTATGAGATAAAGGCAGGGTGTTTGTGATGAAAAGAATAAAACGAGGAACTGCGATCGTGCTGGCCGCTGTGCTGGTGCTGAGCCTGCTGGCCACCGCACTGCTGGCCGCCAGCAAAAACTGGACGGGCGCCGGGTTGGGCGACCTGAGCCAGTACTACGAGACGGGCAACAGCGCGGATCCCGGCTATATCTCCACCGTCGAGGGAGATAGCGGCGGCACGTCCTACGGCATCTACATGTTCGCCAGCAATGCTGGCACGCCGCTGAGCTTTATCCAGTGGCTGAAGGAGTTCGAGGAAGGCTCCCTCTACCGCTACATGGGCGACAAGCTGTACAAGGCCTACGCCTACGACGTCAACGAAAAATACTCCCCCGGCTACGGCAGCAACTTCAACGCCAACTGGCGCAGCGTGGGCGACGATTATCCGGAGGAGTTCACCCAGGCCCAGAAGGACTACTGGGAGACCCACGCCTACGCGGATCTGCTGAACAACCTGAAATCCGCCGTCCCCGCCTTTGATCTGAACAATTACTCCGTGGCGCTGCGCAACGTGTTCTGGAGCCGCAGTGTACACCACGGCGCCGGCGTTCTCAGCGGCGCCAACAGCAGCGATGGCCGCAGTGGCGCCACGGGCGTGGTGCTCCGCGCCTTTGACAGGCTGGGCGGTTTCAAAAACCAGAGCGAGGCCCAGTTGATCCAAGCCATCTACGCCGAGTGCAGTAAGCTGGACGACACCCCGGCCAAGAAGACGATGTCCGGCGATACCGCCGAGAAGTACGGCATTTCCGGCCGGTCCATGGCCTATTTCAGCGGAAACTCTGGCGATGTGCAGGTCAGCGTGTACCGCCGCCTGTCCGTCAACGAGCCGGCAGACGCACTGGTGATGCTGTACGCCAACTCCGATGCCCCTGTGCCGGAGGGCGCCTACCGCATCTCTCCCCGCGGCGACACAGAGCGGGCCATGAAGACAGACCTCTCCGGGCTGGCCGCCATTGCCGAGGCCGGCACCGTTCAGCTCATCTATTACGCCAGCGGCTACTACACCTTGACTGTTGATGGCAAGCGCCTGACCGGCGGAAACGGCACGGTGGCGTGGGCAGACGCGACCTCCAAGAATGACCAGCTGTGGGCGTTGGTAGGCGACGGCCCGCTCTATCTGCAAAACCGCGAGACCGAGCAGTATCTGGTGCTGTCCGACAAGGGCGTGACCACCGTTAAGGATCAGGCGGCGGCCACCGAGCTCCAGCTTGTCGCCGACGGCAGCACATGGAATACCTACGGGATGTTCTATCCCACCGGCGACACAAGGCTGATGGCCAAGCAGTCCTCCTACCCCGTCCGCGGCATGGTCACCAGCAGCCTGCCCATCAGCAGCGTGGTGGTGAAGGTAGCTTCCAAAGACGGCAGCACCGGCTTCACCGCCTCCAGCAGCATCAAGGGTACCACCTACTATTACGATCTGTGGAAGCTGGACGACGCCTGCGCGTTCAGCCGCCTCAAGGCCGGCGAGTATACGCTGACCATCACCGGCACCAACAGTGCCGGTACCTTCCAACTGGCAGAAACCTCTTTTACCGTGGGAGCGAACACGGCACCCGTACCCGGCGGACAGGACGACGAAAAATACACCGTTTCCTTCCAAGTGGGAGATACCGTGATAGAGACCCGCACATACGCGCTGTCCGACACCTACGGCGAGCTGCCCACGGTGGACGAGCCCGGCTTCCAGGGTTGGTTCCGCGAGGACGGCACCGAGGTCTCGCCCAACTCTCCTGTGGCGGCCTCCAACCACACGCTGTACGCCAGGTTCGGCGACCTCTACACCGTCACCTTTGAGGTGGACGGCGAGGCAGTCCGCACCGCCAAGCTGGCCAAGGGCGACCTCATCACGGCGCCCGCCAACCCGGTGAAGGCGGCGGACAGCAAGTACACCTACAGCTTTAAGCAGTGGACGGATCAGGACGGCGGAGTCTTTGTGGCAGACGGCACCTACATGGGAACGAAGGATATCACCTACACCGCCCAGTTCAACAAGGCCGCCAAGGCCGAGGGCGGCGGTACGCCCGCCGATCCCACCAAGCCCTCCGGCGGGTTCCTGACCGGTATCGCGCCGGGGACATCAATCAAGAGCCTGAACAACTCGGGCTACACCGTGTACAGCGGCAAGCAGGAGGTCACCTCCGGCTATGTTGGCACAGGCATGACCGCCGTCAGCGGCAGCACCAGCCTGACCATCGTGGTCAACGGCGACGTTAACGGCGACGGCCGCATCACCATCACCGATGTGGTCAAGCTGCAAAATTACGCCGCCAATGTCAGTGGCTTGGATGAGGCTGCCATGATGGCTGGTGACATCAACGGTGACGGCCGCATCACCATCACCGATGTGGTACAGGCCGCGCAGGTCACAGTGGGCCAGCGCACCATCTGAGTGGGAGGTAACTCATGAAAAAGAAACTATTCCGTGCCGTCCTGTCCATGACGGCGGCACTGCTGATCGCGGTGTCGGCGCTGCCCCGGACGGCCTATGCCGCAGGTGCGTCCCTCTCCGGCAGCAGCAGCGTGCAGCCGGATAACTCCGTGACGCTGACGCTGTCGGTGGACAGCAAGATCTACGGCCTGACGGCGGATCTCAACTGCGGCGAGGGCTTGACCTTCACCAATTACAGCTGCTCTGTCAGCGGCTGGAGCATTCTGGTCAACCAGAACCGCTTCAGCGTGTACGGCACCAACAGCGCCAGCGGCGGGGTCATCACCGTGACGCTGAAGGTGGCATCGGGCGCCCAGCCCGGTGCGGCGCTGTCCGCCAAATTCGAAAACATTGTGGCGTCTGACGGTGAGAAGGATCTTGAGCTCGGCACCGCCAGCTGGTCGGGCAGCGTGGGCGCTGCACCCAGCGACAACTGCTCTCTGTCCGCCATCATGTGCGGCAACTTCACCCTGTCCCCGGCTTTTTCCCCCGATACGACGTACTACACCACCAAGGTCCCTTACAGCGTGTCCAAGCTGAGTCTGGATTATAACCGCGCCGACAAGGGGCAGAAGGTCTCCATCAGCGGTACGGAGTTGGCGGTGGGCGTCAACACCGTGACGCTGAAGGTCACGGCGGCCAACGGCAAAACGAAAAGCTATGTGATCGAGGCCACCCGGGAGCAGGATCCCAACTATAAGCCGTCCACCGATGCCTCACTGTCGGAGCTGACGGTGGAGGGCGTCAGCCTCAGTCCCGCGTTCAGCAGCACGGTCACGGATTACATCGTGTACGTTCCCTTTGAGACGAAGACCGTGAAGCTGGCCGCTGCCGCCAATGACAGCAAGGCTCACGGCATTGGCGGCACAGGCGAGGTGGCCATTGAGAAGGAGGGCGATAACGCCCTTGTCGTCACCTGCACCGCCGAGGATCGGGTCACCAAAAAGGAGTACACCGTCCATGTCCTCCGGATGCCGCAGTATACCGGCACGGTGCCGAACATTTCCCTCCCAGAGCCCGAGCCTGAGCCGGAGCCTGAACCGGAGCCGGAGGTTCCCATGCTCAAGATCCCGGTGGATGTCAAGCTGCCCCTGCTGGGTGAGGTGCGCACTGTTGTCGCCATCGGCGGCGGCGTGGTGCTGGCATTGATCCTGCTGTTCCTGCTGGGACTGCTGATCGGACGCAGCACCGGCGGTGGAGACGATGACGATGGTCCGGACGGCCCCGACAGAGGAGACGATCCCCACAATCGCCATGACCGCCGGCGGCATGACAGGGACGGCCGTGACCGGCGGCAGGAGGAGCGGCGCACGCCGGAGCGTCCCCGCTCTGTACCCCGCATCGTGCCTCGGGAGGAGGCACCGGTGAAAAAGGCCGCGCCGACACCCCGCGATTGGAAGGATTTCGATATCCCGCTGGATGATGATGCACCTGCGGCGGCTCCCGCGCCCAAGGCGACACCGGCGGCGTCCGCCCCGGACTTCCCCGTGATGGAGGATACGGTGGACAAGACGCTGGCGGAGGAGCCCGTGTCCAAGGACGAGGAGAATGTCCGCACCATGTCGCTGGAGGATCTTCTGAAGGATATCCGCGATATGTAACAAAATGAAAAAGCGTCCTCTGCCCTACGGCAGAGGACGCTTTTTGCTGGCATGGCGGCGCTGCGGCGCACAATGCCCTTGACAAAACGCCCCGATCCTCCGTAAAGTAGTGATATTGTATGAAGACGCCGCCTTTTTCCGTTGTGCGGCGCTCGCACCGTGGAGGTATGGACATGGAGCTTCGCTTTCCTCTGATTCTGGACGGCGCAACCGGTACGGAGCTGCAACGGTGCGGCTATACCGGCGACATCAGCATGGAGCAGTGGACGCTGGCGCACCCGGACTGTATTCGGGAGCTTCAGCGCGGCTATGTGGACGCGGGCAGCCGGGTGCTGTATACGCCCACCTTCGGCGGCAACGCCGTCAGGCTGGCAGCCTACGGCGTGACGGAAGATGTGGCGGCGTACAACCGCCGTCTGGCGGCCCTGACCCGGGAGGCTGCCGGCGGCAGAGCGCTGGTGGCCGGCGACATGGCCCCCACGGGGCTGTTCCTGCCGCCGCTGGGCGACGCCTCCTTCCGGCAGCTGGTGGACGCCTACGCCCAGCAGGTGGCCGGACTGGAGGAGGCCGGTGTGGATCTGTACGTTATCGAGACGATGATCTCCCTGTCCGACGCCCGGGCCGCGGTGCTGGCCGTCCGCGCTGTCACCGACAAGCCGATCTTTGTCACCTTCGCCTGCGACGGGAACGGCCGCAGCATCTCCGGCACTGATGTCACCGCCGCCCTTACGGCTTTGCAGGACATGGGCATCGACGCCTTTGGCCTGAACTGCTCCACCGGGGCGCAGATGCTGCCCCAGCTTCGGCGGCTGCGGGCGTATGCGCGTGTGCCGCTGATCGCCAAGCCCAGCGCGGGGCTGCCCGTTATGGTTGATGGCCGGGCGGTGTACGATTGCCCACCGGAGGCGTTTGCCGCCTGCGTACCCGCCATGCTGGACAGCGGCGTGATGATCTTCGGCGGCTGCTGCGGCACCACGGCGGCGCACATTGCTGCCCTGCACCGCGCCCTGTACGGGGGAGAAATGCCGGAGTGGAGCTGCCGTTGACAGACCGGCATGGCCTCCTGCTCTGAGATAAAAGCACACCGCTTGGCGCTACCAAGCGGTGTGCTTTTATGTGCGGGTGAGTTGGGCGCACAGCAGGCGGCTGACCGCGTCCGCCAGCCATCCGGCGGTGGGGATGCGCTCCAGCGCCGCGCCGTAGATACGCCGGGCGTTGTCCAGCTCCTGATCGGAGCCGGTGAAGATGCACACGGGGCGGATGCCCTGCCGCCGGAGAACGGCTGTCTCCCCGGCGGTGTCCTCCACGCCCCGCTTACCACTGTACGCATATCCGCCCAGCGGCAGCGCGCCGATGGGGATGCGCTGGTCGTCGTTGGGACTGGCGTCGGACAGTAGGAGCAGCAGCCGGTTCGGCTCGGTGCTGCGGCGCATGAGCCAGCCCATGGCCCGCAGCGCCAGACCGTCCCGGTTCCATCCGGCGGCGGTGTAGTCAAAGCAGGCGTCGTTCTCCTCCGGATGGCCGAAGTCCCGGAGGATCCGAAGCACCGTGCAGCCGCTGACGGAGCAGAAGAAGCTGACCCGCACCGGGATATGGCAGCGGGTGAGGCTCTCCGCGATGAGGTAGGCCTGGGTGGCCAGCTTCTCCTGCTGGAGATTCTGGGAGGCGGAGCCGTCCAGCAGGATGTCCACCGACAGTTCCTCCGGCTCGTCGGGACTGCGGCGGAGAAAAACCTGTTCATCGTCCAGTGCAGCGGCGCGCCATGCCAGCCCGGGTTGCAAGCGGCCTGCCCGCGCCCCTGCGCCGCCGTCATCCTGCCGCAGCAGCAGGACATTTTGCAGCTTCTGTGTCAGCTGGTGGAGGGTCATCTGGTTCTCGGCGAGGTGCGCCTGATAGTAGGCGCGGTTTTTGGCACGCTGCTGCCGGAAGTGCTCCGCGTCCCACGCGGCGTTGGGGGCGGGAGGGCGATCCGGCGGCGCGCCCTTGGTAAAGTGCAGGCGGCAGTTTTTGTGGACACCGGTACACAGCAGGCGCTCCGCCTCCGCCAGCTCCGATGGCGTCAGCATGGATACGCCGAAGCAGTCCTCTACATAGCGGCGTAAAATCGGCTCCGGTGTGCGTCCCTGCAAGAACGACAGGAGCTTCGGCGCTTGCCCTGCACCGCCGCCGCTGTCCGTATGGGACAGCGCCCGCAGCGCGTTGGGCTTGATGAACCGCACACCGCCGCCTTTCGTCAGGGAGCGCCCCGCCCACGCCGCCCACTGGCGGTCGGTGATGCTGCGCCGCGCCCGGCGGAAGTACCGGTACAGCAGCTCCTCCGTCCGGTGGATCAGCTGCTGCTCATCCAGCTCGGGGGCGAAGGCCAGCTCGTCCAGCAGGGCCGTCTGCCAGTTGTCCTCCGTATGGGGCTGCCCCAGCACCCGGGACGCCCAGATCCGGCGCAGCGCCGGGATCTGCCGGGGGTCGCCGGCCTCACCGCTCACTGCCAGCAGACGGCGGGCGTGCTGCCACCGCAGCGACTCCAGCGCCGGACGGCGGGGCGATTCCTTTTTGTAGACGGCGTGTTCCAGCCCCAGCCAGAAGATGTCGCTGTACAGCCCGCCCTGCGGCTGCTGCTGAAAGGCATGGAGCATGGGCTGGAAGCAGGCAAAGTCGTAGTCCCGGCGGGCAAGACCCATCACCGTGTTCAGATACAGCTCCGGGTCGCCGTCCTCGTCGAAGGCGGCCTGCTCCGGCTGCACATCGTAGCGTCCTGCGCCGTTCCAGATCTGGTTGACCGCCCGGCGGTTCTGTAATTCCTGCCGCTCCATGTCACGCTCCGAACAGCTGGCTGCCGCTGAGATCCTGCGGGATCCGCGCCCAGACCGTGTCGGCGGCCAGCTGCCGCTCAAAGGGCTCAAAGGCCTTGTTGATGATGCCCAGCTTCAAAGCTTGCCCGGAGGGGATGCCCGTCTCCATCAGGCGCAGTGCCGCCAGCAGGCCCCGGAGATCCAGCGCCTTGGTGGAGATCTCGCCGCTGTCGCACTTCTGCCGCAGGTCGCGGAACAGCAGGGCGAATTGCTCCGCCCACTTGGCCGACAGGGTGGGGAACGTGCGGCGCAGCAGCTTTTGCAGGTCGGTATCGGAGATCACCGGCATATCCAGCACCGCGAAGCGGGACACCAGCGCCTCATTCAGCTCTCGTGTACCGGCGTAGCCGTAGTTCATGGTGCCGATGAAGCGGGTGGCATCGTCCAGCGTGATGCGCTCATAGCCCGGCACGTCGATGACCCGCCGGTGATCCAGCGTGGCGTGGAGCACAGCCAGCGCCTCGTTTTTGGCCATGTTTACCTCATCCAGCACGCCGAAGCCGCCCAGCCGGGCGCAGCGGCAGATAGGCCCCTCCCGAAACACCACCTGGCCCTTTTGCAGGGTGTCCGCGCCGATAAGGGCGGCGGCGTCCACATTGACGTACATGGACACATCCCACACGGGGCGGCCGAATACGGCGGCCAGATTTTCCGCCAGTACGTTCTTGCCGGTGGCCTTCGGCCCGGCCAGCAGCAGGTGCTGGCCGCACAGCAGCGCCGCCGCCGCGCTCTCCCAGACCTCCTTGCCGTAATAGAGGCACTGGGGCACGGGAATGCGCGCCGCCGCCTCCGGAGGTACGGGGTGTGCCGCCCGAAAGTGCTGTATCTCCTCCAGCAGCGACGTGTCGATGCCCTCGTCCCGCAGCTCCTTCCAAATATCCATAACCTCGCTCCGTTTCTTCTGTTGATGCCGTATTATACGCCCATTGGACGCTAATGGCGCGTTAAGGATACCGAAATGGGGTGAAAAAAGCAGGAGAATGTCCATTGGACACTCTCCTGCCTTGGAAGGTAGGGTCACATCAGATCAATGCTCCTCATTGGGGAGCGGGACAATGCGCTTCTCGCGGCTGCGGGCGCGCAAGGGGAGCAGGGACGCTGCCAGACCGAACACGGCGGCGGGGATCAGCCAGCTCAGACCCAGATCGTACAGCGGCAGACTGGGTACGACGGGAATATTGACGCCGTGGGCGGTGAGGGTGCAAAGCACACTGGTGATCAGCGCGCCGATGCAGGCACCGCGGCTGACGCGATCCGGCATCCGGGGCATCAGCAGGGAGATGAAGATCAGCACCAGCGTGGGGGGATAGATGACGTCCAGCACGGGGGCAGCCACCGCCACGATGCGGTCAAGACCCAGATTGGACACCACGGCGCTGAACACGCAGATGGCGATGACGAACGCCTTGTAGGGTACCTTGCCGCGGCACAGCTCGGCGAAATAGGCGGCGGCGGAGCTGGTCAGAGCGATGGCGGTGGTGACGCAGGCCAGACCCACGACAACGCCGAACAGGATCATGCCCACCTTGCCCATCAGCGCCTCCACGATGGCCATGACCAGCTGGGCGCGGCCGATGGCGCCGTTGTACTGACCGGACACAGTGGCGCCCAGATAGGCAAGACCCATGTACACCGCCAGTAGGAGCACGCCCGCCAGAATGGCGGAGCCGCCGACCACGCGGAACTGCTTTTTGCTGTTGTCGTAGCCCTTGGCGGTGACGCTTTGCAGCACGATGATGCCGAAGGGCAGGGCGGCCAGCGCGTCCATGGTCTGGTAACCGGCCTTGATGCCGGTGACGGCCACATTGGAGATCTGGGGCAGCGCGGAGATCTCACCCACCGGGGTAATGACGCCCTTGATGATGATGGCGAACAGACCCAGCAGCAGCAGCGGCGTCAGGATCTTGCCCACGATGTCCACCACGGCGGACTCCTTGATGCACAGCACAAGGATCAGCGCAAAGAACAGCACGGAAAACAGCACCGGGGAAACACCGGAGAGGTTGGGGGAGATGGCCATCTCAAACGTGGTGGCGGAGGTGCGGGGGATGGCCACCATGGGGCCGATGCACAGGATGATGGCGCACATCAAAAGCTCGGCAGGCACCTTGCCTACGCGGCTGATGACGGCCTCGCTGCTGCCCACGCGCAGCAGGGCGAACATACCCAGCAGCGCCAGGCCGATGTCCGCGATGAAGTAGGCGGAAAAGCCCGCCAGCCACTGGGGGCCTGCTTCCATGCCGAGATAGGGCGGGAACACCACGTTGCCCGCGCCGAAAAACATGGAAAACAACGCGAAGCCCACCACGATCACGTCGCGGAGGGAGTTGCTTTTCTTCTGCATAATGTTATCGTCTCCTCTTTTTTGTTCCGGATTTTGCAAGTGTTCCGTCATGCAAAATATGAATATAGTGTATCATTTTTTTCATGACCGCGGAAATGACCGTTATTGATGGGGGCATTAAAAAAAGTTATGGCAACAAAAAATATACCAGAACGGCAGATGAAATCGGCGGAAAATTGACAAAAATCATGTTGAAATCAAAATTGCATTGTGATATATTGAAAAATAACTATGCAATTGTTGTGCAAAATGTCGAAGGAGAGAGTCCTATGGATGATAGTAAGCTGCGGGCGCTGCTGACAGCCGTACAGTGCGGCAGCTTTGGAAAGGCCGCCGCACAGTTGGGATATACCCAGTCCGCCATGACCCACCTGGTCAGCAAGCTGGAGGCGGAGCTTGGCTGCACGCTGCTGCTGCGCAGCAGCAAGGGCGTCTGCCTGTCGGAGGAGGGCGAGCGTCTGCTCCCCTATATCCACGGCGTTATCACCGCCTGCGACGCCCTGCGGCAGGAGGCGGAGGCACAGGGGGAGGCGCACAGCCGCGCCCTGCGGATCGGGTGTTTTGCCAGCATTGCCCGCGCCCAGCTGCCGGAGCTGCTGCGGAAGTTCCGCAAGCAGCACCCGGAGATCAAGGTGGATGTGCTGGTACAGGGCAGCGAGCTGGCCGCCGCACTGGACGAGGATCGTATCCAGCTGGCCATCGTGGACGAAAACTGCGCCCGTGGGTTCCAGTGGACGCCGCTGACGGACGCGCCGTTGGTGGCGGTGACGCCGCCGGACTTCCCATGGACAGGGGCGACCATCTCGCTGGCGCGGCTGTTGCAGGAACCGTTCCTCTCCTGCCCGGAGCAGTATGTGGAGCAGTATCTGCCGGCGGACACGCCGCGACTGGAGGTAACGGCCTCCGACGACGGCGCCATATTGTCCATGGTGGCGGGAGGACTGGGCGTATCGGTGCTGTCCGCCTACTCGCTGGCGGGCTACGAGAATCAGGTGCGGGTCATCCCGCTGGATCAGCCGCTGTCCCGGCGTCTGGGCGTGGCGGTGAAGGCCATGCCGGCAGCCAATTCCCCGGCGCGGCTGTTTTTGTCGTTCCTGAAGCGGCAATACCAGAACGCCCGTTGAGACAAAAGAAGGAGCGCCGTTTTCGGTCATTCCGAAAACGGCGCTCTTGTTGTGCTGTGCAGTCGGCAGGAGGCGTAGGCGCGGGCCGCGCATTTAGATGAGAAAGCCCATACTTTCGCATACGACGCAGAGCGGCGCAGCACCTTAAACGATAAAATTGCCTAAAAGGAAGAGACTTATTCTGTAAGAAGTGTGTGAAAAACGGCGATTGACAAAAGAATCACAAAGACCTATAATACGCACATCAAAGGCAAAGGCGCCTGAGAGAGGTTCTCTCTGACGCCTTTGCCGCTTTTTTTAGTGCGCAGGCACCCTGAAAAAATCTGACGAAGGAGGCATCTATCATGCGGACGATCATGGGTTTTTGCGGAATATGCAGTGATATTACAGACTTTACCAAGGGCTTGACGCAGGCAGCACCCCACGGCCATGGGGAGAACCGCATCGTAGATGTGGGCTGCGGCCTGCTGG
>ERZ1034719.1009-NODE-1009-length-14213-cov-7.357960_pt1 | contig 14213 bp, 11 predicted proteins | sample MGYA00520703_ERZ1034719 | MGnify/ENA primary metagenome ERZ1034719 (study PRJEB33766, sample SAMN09781716) | gut metagenome | biome: gut microbiome | host: Homo sapiens | place: Madagascar | study: EMG produced TPA metagenomics assembly of the PRJNA485056 data...
GCGGGCTGCGGCATGCAGGACGGCAAGGACGATGGGAACGGCGGCAAGGACGACACGCCGATGGACGTGACGCTCGAAACGCTGCGCGAGGTCAACGATCCGTGCGTACTGCTTGCAAAGTACGACGCCGTGACCGTGAACATTCAGGGCACCGACCGGGACGGCGAGGTGACCTACAACGCAAGATTGCAGTACACGGACTGGGACGGGGAGGCGCTTCTCATGTCCTCGCATTATAACTATACTGCCAACAGCGGCCCGGGCGAGGAAGAACTGTGGAGCGAGGGGTGTGGCAGCCTGTACGCCACGCGCATGACGAGCGACGATACCGCAAGCCTGAACATCTATCCCATTCCGGGCGAGGGGACGGAGTATCTCCGTGAAATGCTGCCGCAGTGCACCGACCCCGCCGCCAAGAATGCCGAGGAAACGCTCGACGAGCGCAGCGAGCAGGACGGCGCAGTGCTGCTCTCGACCACCACGCGCTTTGACGATCAGGACGACTACTACTATACCACCCTCTACTACGCCGATCCCGAGACGGGCGAGCTGCTTGCCATGTCCGTGACCGACTACATCGAGGACGGCGAGGGCGGCGCGACGGAGATGGGCACGACACTCTACAACTGGAGCTACGATGAACCCTACAAAACAGAACCCTACAAGTCAGGCCGCTACCTTCTGAACGATGTCGTGTACGCGACGGACGACACGAGACCCGCCTGCCTGCTGACGGTCTGCCTCCCCGCGAAAGAAGGGGGCGAAGACTGGTGGGTGAATGAATACCATGTGGCGAGGGGGACGTATGTCAACATCTGTTGCCGCAGCGGTTGCACCCTCTACGCGGACGCGGCGCTGACGCAGCCCATCGACGACACCGTGTCCATCGACACAAATGGCGAAGAGATGACGGTCTACGTCGTGCCCGACGTGCCGATGAACTGAGCGTAAAAGCGCGAAAAGCGGCGGATCAAAAAATCCGCCGCTTTTTTTCAAAAAGGATGAAACATTTTTCGATAAATTCCGTCTAAATAATACAGGAAAGAGGCTCGGTGCGAGAATTAAGGAACTCTTAAATAATTTGTAACCAAATCGCGCCTGATTGTAACGACTTCCTCATAAGATGAGATTATAATGGACCCAAGATTAAAATTGAGGAGAAACTGCGATGGCAAATGACCAGAAGCCCGTCATTTCGGTGCGAAAGCTCCGAAAGGTGTACATGATGGGGCAGGAGCACGTGGTCGCACTGCACAATATTGACCTCGACATCCCGCGGGGCGAGGTGTGCTGCATCTTCGGCACGTCCGGCAGCGGCAAATCGACGCTGCTCAACCAGCTGGCGGGACTCGAAAAGCCCACGCGCGGCGTGGTGCGCATCGGCGGCGTGCCGATCTCACAGCTCAACGAAAACCAGCTCGCGGCCTTTCGGCAGAAGCATATCGGCTTCGTCTTCCAGTCCTACAACCTGCTGCCGGAGCTGACGGCGGCGGAAAACGTGGCCATGCCGCTGATGTTCAAGGGCATCGACCCGGATGTGCGGCTGCTGGAGGCGAAGAAAATGCTCTGCCGCGTGGGACTGAAGGACCGCATGGACCACTTTCCAAACCAGATGTCCGGCGGACAGCAGCAGCGCGTGGGCATCGCGCGCGCGTTCGTCACGCACCCCGAGGTCGTGTTCGCCGACGAACCGACCGGCAACCTCGACTCGAAGACGACGAAAGAGGTCATGCACATGATCCGCGGCTTTGCCAAGCGCTTTCACCAGACGATCGTGCTCGTCTCCCACGATCCGGAGATGACCGAGTATGCCGACCGCATCGTCACGCTCATCGACGGCAGGATCGTCAGCAACGTAGAAAATCAGGTCAAGGCGGAGATCGACGCCGCACCTTACATCGAATAACGGAGGAAATCGAACATGAAACGCATCTCAAGATCCCTGCTCTCGCTCTGCCTTGCCCTTATGCTGTGCGCAGCGCTGCTGCCTGTGAATGACGCCAAAGCGACGGGCGGAGGCACGACGGCACGGACGGGAACCAGCTTTCTGATCACCGGCTACCGGGCCAGCAGAAGCAGCATTTACACCGGCGATACGGTGGATATCACGGTCTACTTATCCCGCACGGACGGCGGCAACGATTCGATCCGCGTCGTGCGCGGCCTTGACAGCTTTCAGGACGGCACGGCGAGCGCTGTTGCAAGCGGACAGAACGGCGAATATACCGTTACGTTCACCGGCCTGACCTACACCGGCGACAGCGGCAAGCAGCTTGCCTTTACAATTTATTATGAAGGCAACGGCGGCGGCTATCAGGACGGCAACACCGTTCCGGTGCGCGAGTGCGTGCCCTACACCGAGCCGACACCCGCCCCCGAGCCGACGCCGGAAGTGACTCCCGAGCCGCGCGCCGTCTTCAACTCCGACGGCACGAGCACGTCTATTGCCGCGGGCGAGACAAAGACCATCACCGTCTACATCCAGAACGCCGGCACGACCGCCATGCGCGACCCTATCCTGACGCTCAAATCCTCCGGATCGCTTCTCATCATGGGCAGCCAGGACTACATGCTCGACGATATCCGCGCGGGCCGCGACACGGCCGTCACTGTGACGGTCAAGGCGCCCGACAAGATCGAGTCCCAGATGCAGACGATCGACGCGAGCCTGTCGTTCTACTATGACAACGGCACGCAACTCACCGGCGGCAGCGCCAGCGGCAGCGTGAACGTTCTCTCCACCGTTACCAAGGATACGAAGGACGAGGAGACCATTGCGAGCCCCACGCCCATCGTCATTCTCTCGAAGTACAACTACGGCGGTTCGTCCGTTGCGGCGGGCTCAAGCACGAACCTGAGCTTCTCGTTCACGAACACCAGCAAGACCATCAAGATCGAAAACGTCATGGTCACCGTCACCGGCGGTCAGGACCTGATGCTCAACGGCTCGACGAACACGTTCTACTTTGAATCTGTCGCCGCGAGCGGCAGCAAGACCGTCACCGTGCCGATGAAGGCCGCGCAGCTCATCAGCGCCAGCGCGCAGGACGTCAAGATCGACGTGACCTATGAATATGTTGACCAGAACGCAAGAAAGTCGGGCAACGCCACGCTGTCGCTGAGCGTGCCGCTCTACCAGCCCGACCGCTTTGAGCTGAGCGAACCCAAGACCTCCTACACCGGCTACGTCGGCGAGGAGACGAGCCTGACGATCGACTATGTCAACAAGGGCAAGAGCGCCATCAGCAACGTCGAGGCGACCATCTCCGGCGATATCGACACGCCGACGGCCTATCAGCGCGTCGGCACGATCGACGGCGGCAAGAACGGTACCATCGCCTTTGCCGTGACCCCGCAGCTGGAGGGCGAGAATCAGGTCAAGATCGTCATCACCTACGAGGATTCCAACGGCAACACGAAAGAGCGCGTATTTGAAGCCACGGTCGAGGCCATGGCCTATGAGCCGTCTGACCCCGGCATGGACGACCCCGGCATAATCGACCCCGAGCCGCAGAGCACCTTCCCATGGAAGTACGTCATCATCGCGGCAGTTGCCGCGCTCATCGTCCTTCTCATTGTGCTGCGCATCCGCAAGAAAAAGGCCAAGCAGAAGGCCGAGCAGGCCCTCTGGGACAAGTGGGACGAAGAGGAGCTCGCCGAAGAGAAGAAGGAGGCAGCGGACGCCGCGGCGAAGGAGACTGCGGCCACGGGTGCTGAGGAGCAGAACAAATGAGATTCGCAGACATCCTGAAAATGTGCTTCGACAGCCTGTCGCGGCGCAAGGGGCGCACGGTCCTGACGGTGCTGGGCGTGTTCATCGGCTGCACGTCCATCATCGTGATGGTCTCCATCGGCGCGGGCATGCAGGAGTCCTACGATCAGATGCTCAAAAATATGGGCGACCTCTCCATCATCGAGGTCTACCGCGGCTACAACCAGAATACCGGCACGCAGACGGAGAGCAAGCTCGATGAGAAGGCGGTGGAGAGCTTCCGCGAGATCGCGGGCGTGCAGGCCGTCATGCCCAAGGCAGGCCTTGATAACTACAACATTTCGTTCAAGGCGGGCATCAACGACCGCTACAGCGCCGACTGGGGAAACTTTGCCGGCATTGACGTGAGCGCCCTTGAGGACATGGGCTTTGAGCTGATTGCGGGCCGCTATCCGCAGAGCAGCGACGAGGTGGTCGTGGGCCAGTACTTTGCCTACAACTTTAAGGATACCCTGATGCCGGATGGCAGAAATTATGTCGACCGATATATCTGGGACGAAAACGGCAATATCGACACGGAAAAGGTCCCCGACCCGTTCTTTGACCCGCTCAAGACGGACGTGAAGATGCTCCTGACCTCCTGGGACGACTCCGGCAATGAGACGACGCCCTACAGCGTCGATCTCAAGGTCGTGGGCATTCTGAAGGAAGATCGGGGCAAGGGCTACGAGACGAGCGACGGCGTGATGATGGACATCAATGCGCTCAAAGCGCTTATTCAGGACCTGACCGGCAAGACCGACACGAAGTTCGAGTATTCGTCCATCAATGTCAAGGCCGAGAGCCTTGACGCCGTGGCGGATGTGGAGCAGTCCATCAAGGACCTTGGCTACGACACCTATTCCATGCAGAGCCTGCGCGACGAGCTCAACAAGCAGACCCGCCAGATCGAGCTGATGCTCGGCGGTCTCGGCGCGATCTCGCTTTTTGTCGCGGCCATTGGCATTACGAACACGATGATCATGTCCGTCTCCGAGCGCACGAAGGAGATCGGCATCATGAAGGCGCTTGGGTGCTATGTGCGCGATATCCGCGCGATGTTTTTGATGGAGGCGGGCAGCATCGGACTTCTCGGGGGCGTGCTGGGACTCCTTTTCAGCTATATCATCTCTGTCGGCATCAATCTCTTCTCCTTCGGCGCGTTCGGCGGCGGAGGAGTGACGTGGGAACTCATCAAGCAGGCGCTCATCGGCGGAGAGAACGTGACGCGCGTTTCCGTCATCAAGCCTGAGCTTATCATCTTTGCACTGGTGTTCTCAGTGATGGTCGGATTGGTGTCCGGTTATCAGCCCGCGAACAAGGCGGTCAAGATCTCGGCGCTCGAAGCCATCCGAAACGAATAAGAAAAACGCAGTATTTTGCAAGAAGGCGGCGTCCTGGACCGGACGCCGCCTTCTTTTGTAAAAAGTGCGATATTGCAATGTTTCAAGCGCTTGCTTTGCTTGACCGCGCTGATGCGATGTGATATCATAGATCAGTCAAAATATTTATGAAAACAGGAGGCGATCGCCTTGGCAACCGTCAAACGCAGATCCACCGTTCCCTATTATGCCGCGGCGGGAACATGGGTCATTTATGCGCTGCTGTTCCCGCTCTACCGCGTACCGCATTTCCTCTTTGTGGCGGTCGTGTCGGGGGTGGTGTTCTTCATTATGAACGCCGTGTGCGGCACGGTCGAAGTCACGGTGCCCGACCCGCCGAAAAAGGAGGAGACCACCGGGAATCCGGAGCTTGACAAGATGATCCGGGACGGCAATCTTGCCATCTCCGAGATGAAGCGTCTGAATGATTCCATCAAGGATGAGAAGATCTCCGCCGACATCGACCGGCTCGAGGACCTGAGCGCGAAAATTTTCGCGCAGGTCAAATCCGACCCGTCGAAGCTGCCGCAGATCCGCAAGTTCATGGACTACTACCTGCCCACGACCCTTAAGCTCTTGAACGCCTATGACCGTATGGGCGCGCAGGGCGTGAGCGGCGAGAACATCGACGCGACCATGCAGCGCGTGGAGAGTATGATGGGCACGATCGTTACGGCTTTTGAAAAGCAGCTCGACATGCTCTTCGGCAGCGAGGCGATGGATATTTCCGCCGATATCACGGTGCTTGAGAACATGATGAAGCGCGAGGGGCTCAGTGAGGACGACGGTGAGCTGCATGCTGAGTCCGGCACGGCGACCGCCTCGCAGGACGACATCAAGCTCGAGCTATAAAGGAGTAAGCGATGCGAAAGAAAGTGATGGCGTTCAACGCCAAAGTCAATGCGTGGATCTTGAAACGACTGAAAGGCGTGTGGCTCGACCCGATCTTCTGTGCAATCTTTGCCATCATGTGTGTGGCAAGCATCATCGGCGCGCGGCATCTGCACAGGGATACGCTTTACTATTCCGCGCTGATCTGGGCGTTGGCCACGCTGCTGTGCCTGCGCCGCATCCAGCGCATCAAAAAGTACGAAAAAGAACAAACTCAAAGCCAAAATACGGAGGAGAAATGATATGAGCGACAACATGATGCCCGAGCTGACCCTGAACCCCACCGAAGCGGCGCAGGAGGCCGTCCCTGAGCTGACGCTCACGCCCGAAGCGCCCACGGCGCCCGAGGCGGAGAAAAAGGAAATCGAGCCTGTCAAGGTCGATGAGAGCATGCTCACCGAGCAGGAGAAGAAAGCCGTCGACGATTTTGCGAAAAAGATCGACATCAAGGACACGAATGTCGTGCTCAACTACGGCGTGGCCGCGCAGAAGAGCGTTGCGACGTTCTCGGAAAATGCACTGTCCTCCGTGCGCAACAAGGATCTTGGCGAGGTGGGCGAGACGCTCTCGAACCTCGTCGTCGAGGTCAAGGGCTTCGGTCAGGAGGAAGAGAAGAAGGGTCTTGCGGGTCTGTTCCGCAAGCAGAAGGACAAGCTTGAGGTGATGCGCGCGCAGTACGGCAAGGCGGAGACGAGCGTGAACCGCATTGTTTCTGAGCTTGAAAAGCATCAGGTCACGCTGATGAAGGACATCGCGATGCTCGACCAGATGTATGAGCTGAACCTCAAGTACTACAAAGAACTGACCATGTATATCATCGCGGGCAAAAAGCGTCTGGCCGAGGTCCGCTCCGGCGAGCTCGAGGAGCTGCGCAAAAAGGCGGAGGCGAGCGGCCTTGCCGAGGATGCGCAGGCCTACAACGACTACGCACAGAAGTGCGAGCGCTTTGAAAAGAAGCTGCATGACCTGGAGCTCACGCGCATGGTGTCGCTCCAGATGGGCCCGCAGACGAGACTTCTCCAGAACAACGACACGCTGATGGTCGAAAAGATCCAGTCCTCGCTCGTCAATACCATCCCCCTCTGGAAGAGCCAGATGGTGCTCGCGCTCGGCATGGAGCACAGCCGTCAGGCCACGGCCGCACAGAGCGCGGTGGCGCAGACGACGAACGAGCTTCTCAAGAAGAACGCCGACATGCTCAAGATGGGCACCATCGCCACGGCCAAGGAGGCCGAGCGCAGCATCGTCGATATCGAGACGCTGCAGCACACGAACGAGCAGCTCGTCTCCACGCTCGACGAGGTCGTGAACATCCAGCGCGAGGGCGCGCAGAAGCGCAAGGAAGCGGAGGTCGAGCTCGGCCGTATCGAAGGTGAGCTGAAGCAGAAGCTCATGGAGCTGAGAAGCTGAGACGCTCCGGATAGGAGAAGCATATGAAATTCTTTCAAAAACGCGGCGTCGCCATCGTTGTGCTGATTCTGGCGATCGTCGCATCCAGTGCGTGGGGGCTGCACAAAGCGCCCGCCGTCTCTACGCCGGAGGGCGGGGAAAAGGTCGACACCTCGCTTTCCACGGCGGCGTTCGAGCAGTACGTGCGCGATGAGGCGAACCTCCTTTCGGACAAGACCGAAAAGGCGGTCAGCCTCTATAACGCTAACTGGGACAAGATGTTCGGCAGCATCATGGCCGTCGTGACGGTGCAGTCGTCGGATAATCTCGAGAATACGGCGTATGACTATGCGGACACGATGCAGCTTGGCTCAAATGACGCCATTCTTGTCATCGCCAAACAGCAGCAGGACTATTATCTGGTCGCCAGCGGCGATTTTTACGATCTGCTCAGCGGCCTTTCGCAGAGCTTTGTTGCCTCCTGCATGGCGGATAATGTGCAGAAGGGCGATTATGACGCGGCGGTGTGCTCGCTTTGCGCCGCGCTCCATGTGGAGCTGAGCCAGCAGTATCAGCAGAGCGAGGCGGCGCTGGACGAGGCGGCCAACGGTGTGATGTTCATCATGATCCTCATCATATTCTTCATCCTCTGGATCACGCTTGACGGGATGCGCTATCGGCGCTATCGCCGCCGCTACATGATGCCCGGCATGGGCGTGCCGACGGTGATGTATCACCCCATCTTCTGGGGACGCCGTCCTCCGCGCGGCCCGCGTCCGCCCCGTTCGGGCGGCCCCCGTCCTCCACAGGGCGGCCCCAGACCGCCGCGCAGCAGCGGCTCCTCCGGCGGTAATCGCCGCCCGCCCCAGCAGCCGAGACGGCCTTCCGGTTCCTCGGGTAGCAGCTTTGGCGGGTTTGGCAGCAGCGGCCGCGGCGGCAGCTTTGGCAGCGGAAACTTCGGCGGATTTGGCGGCAGCAGCCGTGGCGGCGGATTCGGCGGTGGCCGCGGAGGCGGCTTCGGCGGAAGACGCTGAAAAGCCAAAACCCCTGACACAAAACGAAAAGCACGTCTGCTTGGCAGGCGTGCTTTTTCTTACTTTGATTGCGGCCTGAAAGGCGATGACAGACAGGCTCGCACAGCATTGTAGATTTTCCGAGGAATACAATGCTGCTTATCGGATCTTCTCAAGTGCAACAGTGGGATCGCAGAGGAAAGCCTCACTCCGGTACTGCCCCGGCCAAACGACCACAATTTTTATATCCGGATTTTCTTTTGCCCGTTCAAAGAAAAGAGCAGAGGACCTGCGGCGCAGGTCCTCTGCTCTTGGTGCCGGTGACCGGACTCGAACCGGTACGCTGTCGCCAGCGGCGGATTTTGAGTCCGCTACGTCTACCAATTCCATCACACCGGCAGGTGCAACAATTATTATATGCGATGCAGGGAGCATTTGCAAGCAAAACTTTTCGAAAAAAGGCTCCGGCGCACTGCGCCGGAGCCTTTCACAATGTAAGATTACACGTAGCGCTGATTGATGACGTCGAACACGCCGCGCGTCGTGAGGCGCAGCGTTGGAATGACGGTCAGCGCCATGAACGAAAGCGTCATAAACGGGTCGACCCCGCGCGAGACGCCGAGCTTGAAGGCCTGCTCCTTGGCGTTTTCGAGCGCCTCGTTGACCTCGATAAGCGGCGCTTCGCTCATGATGCCTGCAATCTGGAGCTGGAGTTCGCCGAGCACCTTGCCGTCGTCCATCACGACGATGCCGCCGCCGAGCTCGACGACGCGGTTGACCGCCGCGGCCATGTCCTCCTCGTTCGCGCCGACGACGATGATGTTGTGGCTGTCGTGCGAGATGGAGGTCGCCACCGCGCCGGACTTGAGGCCGTAGCCCTTGATGTAGCCGATGCCGATGTGGTGCGTGTTCTTGTGGCGCTCGATGACGGCAATTTTCAAGATGTCGTCCTCAACGCTGATCTTTTCGGCGTAGCCCGCATCGGTCGTGACGATCTCGCCGGGCACCATGCCGAGCACCGCGCGCGGGCGGGACTCGATAAAGTCCGTGGCCTCAAGGTGCGCAACGTGGAACGTCTCGTGCGAGCGCTTGACGAGGTGCGGATCGATCTCGGGCGCTTCAAACGGCGTGACGGTCTTGCCGTCGAACATCAGCTTGCCCTTCTTGTAGACCTCAAGGATGTTGAAGTCGTCGAAATTGTCGATCACGACAAAGTCCGCAAGAAAGCCCGGTGCGATTGCGCCGCGGTTGTTGAGCAGGAAGTAGCGCGCGGCGTGGTGGCTCGCGCATTTGACGGCGATGATCGGGTCGACGCCCGCTTTGATGGCACGGCGCACGATGTAGTCGATGTGGCCCTTTTCGAGAAGATCATTCGGGTGCTTGTCGTCCGTGCAGAACATGCAGTAGGTGTAATACTGCGGTGTGAGCAGCGGGAGCAGCGCGTCGAGGTTACGCGCGGCCGTGCCCTCGCGGATCATGATGTACTGTCCGCGCTCGAGCTTGGCGATGGCATCCTCCACGGTGCTGCACTCGTGGTCGGAATAGACGCCGGCGGCGATGTAGGCGTTCAGGTCGTTGCCCGAAAGGCCGGGGGCGTGGCCGTCGATTTTTTTGTGGTGCGCCTGCGCGGCGACGATCTTTTCGAGCACCTGCTCGTCGGCGTTCGCGACGCCGACATAGTTCATCATTTCGGCCAGACCCTCCACGCGGTTGTGCTCGTAGAACGAGTCGATCGCGCGGTAGTCGAGCACCGCGCCGGATTCGTCGAGCGGCGTTGCGGGCACGCAGGAGGGGAGCATGAAGCGCACGTCAACGGGCAGATCTTCCGTCGCCTGCAGCATATACTCGATGCCGTCGGTGCCCATGACATTGGCGATCTCGTGCGGGTCGGTGATGACGGTCGTGGTGCCGTGCGGAATGACGGCGTTGGCAAATTCCTTGGGGGAAACGAGCGCGCTCTCTAAGTGGATGTGCGCGTCGACAAAGCCGGGCAGCACGAGCTTGCCGCCCATGTCGATCTCGACCGCGCCCTCGTAATGCTCGCCCATGCCTGCGATCAGCCCTTCGGCCACGGCGATGTCGCCATGACTGAGCTCATTGCAGAAGACGTTCACATATGTCGCGTTCTTGAGCACGAGGTCGGCCTTCTGCCGTCCCGAGGCCACCTCGACGACGTGGAGCTTCTTGTTCAGCTTGCGGTTGATCTTTCCTGCGTAGCTTTCCCGGTATGCCATGCGTTTTCCTCCTTATTTTGTTTTGTTTGACCAGTTTATCGGATGAATCATCCATCTTACTCGTCTATTTTTTATAGGATACTACGTTCTTTTGCACTTGTCCAGCAGAAAAAGCTAAAATATTTTTAGTAAAACTGACGAAAAGTGAGAAGAATGCAGAGGTTCACTGTATCATAAACTGTATGATGGACCGGACAAATACAGGCCGTTGCCGAAAGATTGCTTTTCACAAAATGCTGTTTACAAGCATCTGATAATACAGTATAATTAAACAAACGGTATAGAGATAAATGAATATTTTCAACTAAAAGACGAATAAAACGCGCTGGCATTCACTGCACCGGGCTTGCTTGAAGTGGCCCGCACACAAAATGGAGGCTGCGGCAATTTTAGGACCGGACAAGTAGGGGGGAAGATATGAAAACCGAGCATTCCTATTCCGCAAAGGGCGTTTTTGCTGCGCTGGGGAGATCCGCTTTGTATCTGCTCTTTTTTGTGGCGGTGCAGGTTTTGCTGCCATTTGTCTATGGGATCGGTATCGCTGCCGATGCGGCGATCAATAGGGGAGCGGACCTTGCACAGGGGGCGCAGGCGGTGGCGGAGCGGCTTCTTGACGGCCTGTCGGCGCTCACGCTGCTATCGTGCCTGATCATCGCCGCAGTACTGCTGCTGTGGTTCCTGCTGCGGAAAAAGCCGCTATCCGAGGCGGCGGGCCTTCGTCACTGCTCTGGCTGGACGGTAGGCTTCTGCGCCTTCGGCGCGGTCGGCCTCTATGTGCTGGTCAGTCTGGTGCTTGCCCTGCTGCCGGAAAGCTGGATGGAGGAATATGGAAAAGCCATGCGCCTGAGCACAGAGACGGGGCTGATCCCGGCGCTTGCCGTGGTGGCCGGCGCGCCGGTTGCGGAGGAGCTCGTGTTCCGCGGCGTCATCCAGTCGCGGCTGGAACGGGCCATGCCGGTGTGGATCGCAATTGTACTGCAAGCGGTACTCTTTGGATTCATCCACGGAACGCCGGTGCAGATCGGCTACGCGTTTCTCATGGGCCTGCTTTTCGGCTATATTCGCTATCGCACGGGGAGCATCCTGCCCACGATCGCCGCGCACGCCGCGTTCAACGCAATGAACGACCCGCTGGGGCTTTTGGGCGGTTTTGCGGAGAAGTGGCAGTTCCTTGCCGTCATGGCCGCCGTATGCGCGGCGGGCTGCGTGCTCTGCCGCCGCGGTTTGAGCGGACTGAGAACAGCGCCGGAGGCCGAAGCAAGGTCCACATCGCCGACGGTCTGCGAGGAGATCACCGAATAACAGAGAAAGCGCCTTTCAAAGAAAGCTCTTTGAAAGGCGCTTTGCGCTTCTGTGATTGAATCTTTTTACTTCACGCTGCCGTCGGCGTTGAAGACGGGGAGCTTTTCAAGAAACAGAATGTCCTTGCGCTCGGCGGCGCCGCCCTCGGCGAGAACGGCCATGCGGCCCGCGACCGTGCCGCCCGCCTTTTCAACGAGGGCCTCCATCGCCTTGAGCGAACCGCCCGTGGAGATCACGTCGTCGACGAGCAAAATCTTCTTGCCGCGGATGAGATCCGCGTCGTCAGAGCCGAGGAAAAGCTTCTGCTGGGCGACGGTGGTGATGGACTTATCCTCCACGGAAATGGGGTCGGGCATGTAGACCTTGGGGCCCTTGCGCGCGATAAAATACTTTTTCGCGCCGCTCTGGCGCGCCATCTCGTGGATGAGGGGGATGGACTTTGCCTCAGCGGTGAAGAGGTAATCGTAGTCGATGCCCTCGGCGAGCTTCAAGAGCTCTTCTGCGCAGCGCACGGTCAGCTCCGCGTCGCCGAACATGATGAAAGCACCGATATAAAGATCGTCCGTTACCTTGCAGATGGGAAAGTCGCGGTCAAGACCCGCGACATGCATCGGATAAGTCGCCATAAAAGGAAGCTCCCTTCGCGTTTTACATCTTTTTCTGCCGTTTCGCGCGGCAAACAGGATTTAGTATATCTTTTTTGCGCGGATTGTCAAGCGGTCAGACCTCGGTGTCGCCCTCGGGCAGGATGATCGCGCAGGCAATATAGGCGAGCACGCCGGTACCGGCGGCCAGAGCGAGGACCGCCCAGAGCACGCGCACGATCGACGGGTCAATGTTGAAGTAGTCTGCGATGCCTGCGCAGACGCCGCAGATCATCTTGTTGTTGCGGGACTTGTAAAGACGCTTTCTTTCGTCCATGATCGTTCTCCTTATCCGGCTGCGAGAGCAGCCACGGTGGGTTTGTAAACAACTATTATAGTATATCACGTTTTTGCACGTTGTAAAGTGCGGTTTTTCCGCGTTTTGGGCAGGAAAAGGGGAGTGCGCAGAGGAAAATGCGCGATATTTTGCGCTTTTGCCGCTTTTTTGCCGGCAAGGGGCAAATTCCCCCTTGCAAGTTCCTTTTTTCTGTGATATAAGTACCACTTAGACAAATGCTGTGAAAGGGAAAATAGCGTGTTTGTTCCGCGTAGAGAGGACCGGTCGGCGGCTGGGAGCCGGTCTGCGGGATGTCGCTTGGTTCGCCCCCGAGCAGCCGCGAGGAAATGCGCGGCCGGTCAGCCCCCGTTACGGGCAGCGAGCGCGCGCCTTTGGGCGCGAATCAGGGTGGTACCGCGGAAGAAAGTCTTTCGTCCCGAGAGTGTCGGGAGGAAAGGCTATTTTTTTGCCCCTGCCGCCGATTTTTGAAATTCTGCAAATTTTTACCTGAAAAGGAGAAATGATATGAAACAACAACTGGAAGCGATCCGCAAGGCGGCGCTCGATGCGATCTCCGACGCCGGCAAGGCGGAGGACCTCGAAGCACTGCGCGTCCGCTACCTTGGCAAAAAGGGGGAGCTGACCGCCGTTTTGAAGCAGATGGGCAAGCTCAGCGCCGAAGAGCGCCCCGTGATCGGGCAGCTCGCCAACGACGTGCGCGCCAAGCTTGAAGCGGACATCGAGGAAAAGACGAAAGAGCTCGCCGACAAGGCCATGGAGCTCAAGCTCAAGTCCGAGGCCGTGGACGTGACCATCCCCGGCAAGCAGGAAAAGATCGGCGTGAAGCACCCGATGTATCAGGTGCTCGACGAGATCAAGGACATCTTCGTCGGCATGGGCTTTGAAATTCTCGAAGACCGCGAGGTCGAACTTGCCGAGTACAACTTCACGAAGCTCAACGTCGAGGAGGGCCATCCCGCCCGCGAGTGGAGCGACACGTTCTACTTCACCGAGGACAGCTCGATCCTTCTGCGCACGCAGACCTCTCCGATGCAGATCCACGCGATGGAGACGCGCGAGCTGCCCATCCGCATTCTCGCCCCCGGCCGCGTGTACCGCAAGGACGAGGTCGACGCCACGCACTCGCCCATGTTCCACCAGATCGAGGGCATGGCCATCGACAAGGGCATTACGATGGCGGACCTCAAGGGCACGCTCAACGAGGTCGTGCGCCAGCTCTACGGCGAGCACACGGTCACGCGCTTCCGTCCCCATCACTTCCCGTTCACCGAGCCGAGCTGCGAAATGGACATTCAGTGCCACAAGTGCC
>ERZ1034719.1014-NODE-1014-length-14174-cov-5.531766_pt1 | contig 14174 bp, 11 predicted proteins | sample MGYA00520703_ERZ1034719 | MGnify/ENA primary metagenome ERZ1034719 (study PRJEB33766, sample SAMN09781716) | gut metagenome | biome: gut microbiome | host: Homo sapiens | place: Madagascar | study: EMG produced TPA metagenomics assembly of the PRJNA485056 data...
GCTCAAGCACCTGTGCGATGCGCTTCTCACCAGCCTGAAGAAGAACACCAAATTCTTCCGGCGTCTGGTTCTAAGATTCATCGTTGTGAGATATTAAGTAGGAAAACCGCCCGGCGGAGGACATCGTGTCCCCCTCCGGGCGGTTTTATCATCTTTTTGAAATTAGAGATTGTTTGGTCGTCTGCAATGTAGCTTTCATGTGATCCAACGCCAAATGTAACGGAACGAATCCCTGGTTTTCATTATTATCGTCCTCTTCGGTGGAAGCAACCCCACCTTTTAGAATACCTATTGCTTCATTTGAAGTGTTTAAAACAATTCCTCCGCTTGCTCCATGCACAACTCGTCCGCTTATCGTAAAGAATTGAGCGCCCAAAAACGGTTTTTCACTTGTAATGTGGCAGCGCTGCATGTACTGTGAATTTCCCTTTTGGTAATTAGGGTAGCCAATAATAATGACTTCATCACCAATTTTTAGCTTTCTGCTATCTCCAACTTTAAAGGTTAACTCTTCGGCGATTGAAGATGGTGCCTCATATACTGCATAGTCTATTTTTTCATCAGAAGATACTTTGTTATAGCTACCAATTACACCTATACCCGGTGAAGATTCATCATAAGAGTCAACTTGGAAGACGTTATAAAAATCTCCACTCTCTGTTACATGGGCGCTTGTAACAAGTCCTATGCCAGATAAATAAAAAGCACTTCCTTGGATAATTTTATCTTCGCCACAATGTTCTAAAATAAAAACACTATTCTTAATTGTATTTTCAAAATGATCAAGATGATCAAGTTCAGAAACGTCAAATACGTTTTCCCTAAAAAGGGTGTTGAATTTCTGCGCAAAAGATAAGTAAGTTAGATTTTTGCCCCCCCTTACATGCTTAATATAGCAGATTTTCCCGATAAGAACGCGCTTGAACCAGCCGACTACCACGTCCTCGGAGCCAGGAGCATCAACGGCATTACAAATTTCGCGGTTTTTACAAAGCCCGTTTTTCACATAAGTCTTTGCAACGGCCGGAATCCCAAATTTTTCGCAGCTATGAATAATTGCCCGTAACTGTTTTACATAGCTTCGACGCAAGTTTGGAAACTCGTTAACTGTTAACCCGGTAACTTCTTGTCGGCATGTATAAGAACGTAATGCAACCTTTTTAGCGTTTACTTCAAATGAATGTTTTTTAAGTGTTGAAGACAGTTTTTCGCCAATGATCACTTCGCCGTCTTCTATGTATACTATTGATTTATCAAATGAAGATTTATGAGTTGAAAAAGTAATATCGTCAGCATACCGTGTATAGACGCATTTTGTGCTTTTCGCAAGTCGCATCAAGGCGTTGTCCAAGGGAACACAGATCATATTGGTGATGACTGGGGAAGATGGGGCCCCTTGCGGTAAACAACCATTAAAGCAGGCAATTTGTGCTATTGTTGTGGCTGCTTCATCAGGTATGTTGTATGGCGCATTCATCAGCATGCCGCGGACACGCCCGAAATGAATCTGCGAGAAAAAGTCTTTTAAATCAATGTTGAAAACGAGCGATTTCTTAACATGCTGTGCCGCATTTCCAATGTTACTCTTTTCGGTAATAAATCCATATGCGCATACCTTCGGTTCGTAGACAGTAGACAAGACGTCAGCTAACTTGCGTTGTATCATCTTCAGTCTTTTCTCAGGTGCTGCGATTTCGCGAGTTGCCCCATCCTTTTTGGGGACTTTGAAGGTATGGTACATGTTTTCTGGGCGTATTTTATAAAGAAAATACCTCAGACTTCTCTCTGAGATACCCAAAATAGAGGCTACATCGTCTCTTGTCTTTAATTGGAAGAAGGCTTCTTTTATACTTTCTCTATCCATAAACAACTCCTACAAGGAAAAACACAGGGAAATTCAACCTTCTGACTGAATGTAATATTATCTTATACAAAGATATAGACGGAAATGTGTATGAGAGGAATATGCTCATAACATTGAACTATTACGTTGCTGTATCGCTAACGAAAAACAATTTCCCTGTGTTTTTCAATTGAATTATAACAGAAGTTGTGTCAAAGATAAATATCTTTAATTGTTAGGAAAAATAATTGTGCAATTTTACAAAAAGCTTATATTTATATAATAGCTTGCGGAAGTCAAGACCGCCGACTACATCGGCAGCCTTGATCTTTTAATATGTCGGCAAGCCATACCCGAAGATGCAGGTATCGCCTGCATAGTAACGTCTCTGGGCGCAGTCGTCGTTGACGTTGCCCTCGATGGCGTACACCAGACCGCCCTCGCATTTTTCAACGATGCCCACATGATCCGGATATCCGCCGTAATTCTCCCTCGCCTAAGGGATAAACCTGTTGCCGGAGTTCTATTATCGTTATCTGCGAAAGTGTTTTCTTTCTGCTGTAATATTTCTTCCGATGGGTCGTTCACCTTCTCCCTCCACAGAGACAGGTACCACCTTCCACCAAGAGGGTATACTATGCTCTCGGTAAATAGGCGGAGAAAAAGTGTTATTTCAGCGTATATAGCAAGCTGCTTTTACCTCCATGCTTGCGATATCGCTGCTCAGTTTCCAACAGTCCGGCTTTACGAAGATCCTGCAAGGCTCGGCGCACGGTCGATTGCGACAGTTTCAGTTCTCTGGCGATGGTAGGAATCGCAGGCCAGCATTCACCGTCTTTGTTGGCTCGATCCGCAAGGTAGATATAGACGGATTTTGCACGGTGAGGGAGCTCCATGCGATACAGAAAATCAAGTCTGCCTATCGGAATTCACCTCCTGCACGCCTCCGTTTCGGTACCTGTTTGCTTCTGCGAGGGCTGTGTGCTGTTTTTCTTGCAGTCCTTTTCCGGCTGTTCAGGTAGAGGCTTAAGCTGCTTGCTTCGGGCTGGATTCCATTTGGGTGGCTGCTGAATTTTGACCTCTGCCTGCGTTGCTTCCGTCATTGAACTGCCATCAACAGCAGTATCTTTTTCAAGTAAAGCTTCCGGATGATACTTTTTGATGATCCCATCCATCAATTCGGCTTTGTTCGCGTACTGCACTTTGCGGTTCCCATTCTCTGCAATGGTATAGGGATTGCCTTTATCAAACTCGATACCCCATTTGAAGAACAGTTTGAGATGAACGCGCATAGGATGGACGCCTGTTTTCATTACGACGAAATCACCCTTGGGCAAGGATTTCAGTTCATCGGGAGTGAGGAGCGGCCGCTCCATCATCTGCAAAGATTCGGATGGATCGGACTTGCTTCGAGACACGGAACCGGACATAACTGTGCGGCTTCCCAAGGCTTTGGATAACGTATCGGCAGAAGAACTATTGGGAGCGAAGCCTCCGAATAGCGTGATCTGCGTGTTGTCTACGATGATTTCGCCGCCTTCCTTGCCATAGTTCTTTTCGAGCTGGGCGAAAGATTGGATGATCGGAACGATCTGCAGACGTCTGGATCGAGATGCGCTGAACATCATCTCCGCAGATTCTATCTTCGGCAGCGTTCCAAACTCGTCGCAGAAGAATACACAGCGATTTTTGAGCTGCCCGCCGTTTTCATCTGCTACGGCCAATATCTCACGGTAGAGTTGCTGAATGATAAGGGAAATCATGAAGAAGGTATTAGGGTTCTCCTCTGGCATGATGATAAAGATGGCTGATTTCTCTCGGCAGAACTTCTCGGCATCGATCTCTGTATCGAAACATAGAAGCTGCTCCAATTCGGAGTCCAGAAAGGAATTAAGTCGGGACAACGCTGTTGACATGACAGATGCCATGCTTTGTTCGGCAGTGTTCAGCGCAGCCCCAGCAAACCACTTGGCTTTGTGATCGTTGGGGAGCATTTCCATAAGCTGCTGAAACTGATTCTTACCTTTCTTTCCCGAGGGAGCCAACAGTTCCTGAATAATCTTGAACACAGATACGATATGACGTTCCTCCGGCTTACAGAATTCCGCCACGAGCAGAATCGTCGCAGTCAAAAGTCCCTCGGCCGCATCATAAAAGTAAGCGTTTTGTCCGAAGCTTGCCGCATCCATGCCGGAAAGGATAATGGTCTTGGAGATAATCTTTGCATACTTCTCGGCCTTCGCCTTATATACAAGCACATCGGGATTCGCCTGATACAGATCCATATACTTGTTGACCAAATGAAGGAGATTGTTGCCATTGGAACGGGTCGGGTTACGCAGGTCAATTACTGATACATGGTAGCCATAAGCCTTTGCAATATTGCCGTAGTTGCGCATGACATCGCCCTTGGTATCCGTAGAGAGAAAGCTCATCCCGCTGGCGCAGGCGTACTCGATGCACGGGTATAGCCAGAAGGCTGTTTTGCCTACGCCGGCCGCGCCAATCATCAGCACGTGGACGTCACCAGTATCTACCATCGCTGTGGTATTACCTGTGCAGCCGACGACGATTCCCTGCGGAAGAGATTTGCCATCTTCGCCTGTAGGAGTCTTGCCGTCCTTAGCTTGCTCTCGCCATTTCTTTGGCGTAAAGGGAATATGCTGATACACCTTGCGCTGTTCACCTTTGGTCATCCAGCGGGCTGTTCCGTGCTGACCATCCCCAACGGTTTTCGATTTGATGTTGTTGAGGCTATACACATATGCCAGCAGTGTGATCCCGCCGAGAACACCGAACATAACGGCTCCGACGATAATCAGAGTTGTAATGCCTGACACGGTTCTTCTGCCTCACTTTCTTCTTGTTCCAGATATAGAAGATCCTCGTTCCAGTCCTTGTGCTCTGGAACGAGGATTCTTGTGTTGATTCCTTGTGTAAACAGTTTATCGCTGATTCGCTTTGCCGCTGCTCGTCCAGGCTCGTCGCTGTCCATGCAGAGAAAAACCTCGGTAATGTTGGGATTGTCCTTCAGCATTTGAAACAGGACCCTGTCGGACACCGAGCAGGCTGCGGCGTAGCTGTGCTGCTGCCAATTCTCTTTGTGCATGGAGATAAAGGACAGCATATCTATCGGTGCCTCGAAGAGAAAAAGAAATGTGCTTTTTCCGGTCCAGTGAAAGCTGTATTCCGGTATGCTGTTTTCTGCATTTCCCTTGAAGGTGCTCTCGCTTCCCGTGCCTCGCATATTAGCATGGTGTGGGACACCATCCTGATCGAATCCTACGAACACAGCATTGTGGTATTGAGCCGACTCGTAGATCATCTGCTTGTGGGCGAAGGCATTTACCACGTCACGATCGAGTCCTCGCTTTGACAGCAGATAGGCATATACTCTGCGCATGTTCTCATTGCGAGGGGGAAGCTCAAACGGCTTGGGCGGTTTGCGCTCTACTGGTGGAGATACTGAAAGCATTCCGTTGCAGCCGCCGAGCAGATATGAAACTGCTTCGGGGTAATTCTTGTTATAGAACCTTCGGACGAAGTCAATGGCATCGCCGCCTTGATGATCATACTGATGAAACCATAGGTTTCCACGGATGGTGACTTTTTGCGAGCCATCCTTCCATTCGTATTCCGAGCCGGATCGCTTGAGCGTTTCTCCCTGTGAGCGAAGCAGCTCGCAGAGGTCCGTTTGGCGAGCCTGTTCCTTCTGCTCGTCGGTAAAATGAACGTATTTCTTGGGCATAGGGACTCCTTTCATTGATTATCGCGCTGTTTCTTTACACTTGTTTTGTTTTTCTGATTACTCCTTACCGTAAAACAGAAAAATGTGTCTGGTTGCAAAAATCCATTCTGACTTTCTCCTTGATTCCTCTGCGCTTGAAAAGTAATTGACTCATACCGCCTGCGGACATTCAAACCGCAGGCGGTATTCCTATCCCTGCTTTAGGCCGTGTGCTTGCTTCTTTTCATCGATCTTTCTCTTGAGTTTTCGGTCAATGGCTCCTGCTTTCCCGCGCCTTTCATTATCCAGCCGGCTCTGAATCACCTTACCCAGATGCTGTAGAAGACGAAGGGCACCAATTGCTGCCGACCAGCATCCATTCACACGAATCGTACACAATAACTGTTCAGCATAGAGATTCCCATGCCCTGCGGCAGAAGACAAATAAGCAACGGCCTTTTCGTAATCTCTTTCAACTTCTTTTCCATAGAGATAGGCCTTCCCAAGCTGGTATTCCGCATAATGGTTGCCGTTCTTTGCTGCAATTTCAAAGTTCCGAATCGCCCAAAGGACATCTTTTACTTCCGCTTCGGTGAGACGGATCTTTCCAGCAAGATACGCGGCATAGGGATTTTTTTGTCCGGCGGCTTTTTCCAGATAATCAATTGCACGGTTGATGTCCTGGTCTGCAACTTCTCCACAGTATAGCAGCTTCCCCATCTGGTATTGCGCTGCGGCAAATCCTTTATCAGCAGAGTCAGTAAGCAAACGGATTGCTTCAGGAATGTCCTGAAGCAGCATTTCGCCGTCGAGGAGTGTCTTTCCAAGTGTATATGACGCATATCGATTTCCCCGGCTTGAGGAACGACGCAGGAGATGCTCTGCTCGAGGGATATTCCGTTCTATGTCCTCTCCGCGGAGGAGTGTTTTTCCAAGGAGATATTCAGCGTATTGGTTGCCTTCTGACACGGATTCCTCCAACCAGCGCAAGGCATACCCGACATTCTTCGGGACGTCTTCACCGAGGAGGAACATCTTTCCAAGTCGGTATTTCGCAACGCCGCATCCAAGCTTTGCCGCTTCAATCAGAAGATTCACAGCGGTATTCGGATCGTAGGCGTCACTTTCCCGGTCGAGAAGTTCCTTTGCGCTTCGATATAACTGCCACATGCGAGATCGCTGTGCAGACTTCGGGGCAGACGCATATTCCTGTTTCGCGACCTCATCTGCTTCCGGGTCAGGTACTTCTGCTTCGTTTTCGGCCTGCTCATCCTGTTCATCTGCAATCAATCTATCCGCAGTCATATTCAAAGCTTCTTGGATGACCATGTTTTTGATTGATTTGAATTCCGGGTTGTCCACCAATGGAATCCGTTCCGGCATTTTCTCTGTATAGGTGCGGAAGACTTCTTCCCGCTGCGCATACCAAAGGTCATAGAGAGCCGCGATCCGTTCATCGGAAGCAAGCTCAGATACGATTCTATTCACGATGGCCTTGACGTCTGCTTTCAGGTATCCATACTGCTTCTTGCCGCTTGTTTTTGACAGCCGATCTGCAAGTTCAAGCAGTTTAGTTTCAACGGCGGGATTATTATAAGTTCCACAGTTAATCTGGGAGATGATTTCAGCAATCACGTCTTTACTCCGCGCTCGAAGAGCATCCCGATGCACCGTCTGCTTTTCATAGACGGAAAGAAGATCATCTGCAAAAATATCCTTTGCAAAAGCAGAGCGCAGATTCGCAATGCCTTTTCGTGTGAGGTAGGGATTTGCCTGCTCGGAGGAGTAGACCATGAGATGAACATGTGGATGATGGCTCTCATTATGAAAAGCGGCATACCATTTCAGATCCTCCACAGGGATTTTAAAATTATTTGCGATTGTCTCCGTCTGTGTGCGAAGCATATCCCGCCAGCGTTCACCGGAATTGAAGCCGAGTCGTTCCGCGTCCTCACGGCGAAGCGAAATAATCACCGTCCACACATTACCTTTGTGCTTATTCAGTTCCTTGGACACATCCTCGAGTTTTACACGGACGCCATCGTCTGTAAACAAACCATGCGTGCCAAAATGTTCAGCTCTCGGACGGGTTGCAATATAGTCCGCGTATGTTTTTACTCCAACAGCTTCATGGGCGTTATCTTCCAAGGCGCGGGTAATGAACTCTGAAGCATTCCCGAGCGTAGGTTCTTTGAGATAGTCTTCGTACTCCAGCATGTCTTTGCTGTCGTGGAAGTCACGAAGTATTTTCTCAATCAGTCTCTTTTGCTTTTCAGTCGGGGGATTGCTTTTGAAAGTATCATCAACTTTTTCTACGCCTTCTCGAGTGGCGATATATTTTGCGTAGCCGCCGACGCTCTGCCTGTTTGACGGCTTGAGATATTTGAACTTGGTAATGAGCCTTGCCATCCGTTAGTCCTTCTGCCAATCGAGGGCGTTCTCGAAGGAAAAAGACCCGTTGAGGCGCTTGACTTCTTTGACGCAGTCGCCGCGCAGCCTTTCCAGCGACAGCGGATCAATGTCCTGCTGGAGTGCGACGAGATTCTGCATAATCGCAATCTCGACCGCCAGCTTGAACATCATTCTGTTCTGTCGGTTATCGCTTTCCGCAACAATACTTTTCAGTGTCGAAATTACCACGTTGGGAAGGTACTCTCTTGCATTTTGTGTAGAGAGATATCCGGCATAGAAGCGAATGGCTTTCTCTATGAATTCAGATCTGCTCTTACAGTTATCATCTTCATGCAGGCGATCCATGAGCTTGATCGTTGATGGGCGCAGCCAAGACTGAAACCTGCGCTTAACTTCCTTCTCTTTCGGCATTTTCTCGTCGTTCATCGGTATCACTCCTGTTCCTTGGATAGCACCGTTCATGGCGCCGTGAAATATCCTTGTAAAGACAGCGATTTCGGGAATTACGGCACCGTATCCCAGCGTCAGGGCGTGAAATACGGCACCGTAATTCTTTGTTGGACAAAACCGTCGAAAGCCCTTATGCGGTCGGCGTTGCCGTCCGCGGTAAACCGAGGCGAAAGCCGTACTACGGCACCGCCTCTTTCACCTGCTTGATTTTCGACCCTGTCGAAAATCCTCCTGCGGGGCATTATCTTGCGCCTGAACGTCTGCTCGAAACCGCTTCCATTCTGGCTTTCGATCTTCAAATGGGTTGTTGTCTGCCCCGTTATGGAAAAGCCGACACAGGCGCCTCACGGCTCGAACGGCGGGCTACATTTGCATGGTGGGACGCTCGTCTTTGCCCTCGTCGAATACAATCGCCTTGCTTTCAAGTGCTGTGGCAAAGATTTCGTGTCTGGCGTCCAGGGACAAGCCTTCCTTGCGCTCGGCCCTATACATTGCGGCCGACACATCTTTGAGGTTGTACGTCCGCCACGCACTATCGCCGCTCTCGCATACGCTCACGGCGTTATGATCGAAGTCAAACTCAACGAGTGCGGTAATCCTCGGATCATTCGGCATGGCGCTGCACAGAACAGAGAACGTCATATCGTTGATAGCCCGGCTTCCGCTGAAGTTTGACTGTGCAATACTGTCCAGCGTGTATTTCCCGATCTCGTCTTTCAGGGTAGAGTGGTATAGATTAGCGATGCTGTAGAAATTGTTGCGCAGTTCCGAGGTAAAGAAAAAGTCGTCATTTTCTTCATGAAAATGAACGACGGCGAAGTGCCGGGAAGCTTCTCGGTCCGCGGCTTCGCGTTCTCTCTCCAATTCAATCTGCGCTTCAACTTCCAGACGCTCATACTCGGGCACAGTCTGTTCATAGAAACGATCGAGCATATTCTGGAGCTCGTGTTCAATGCTGCTGTTATTCTTTAGCAAATGGCTTTCCAGCTTGGCGAGCCGGTGTTCGTTGAAATACAAGACGAGTTCTTCATCAGTCATGGACAGTCAACCCCACGGTAGGTTTCGGCTCTGCTTTTTGCTTCCGTGCTTTTGGCGCAGGAGGTTCTGCATTGCCGGAGCGCAGATTCAAGAATTCTCGAACGCCTGCAGGAACGTTCTTTGCGTAGAGCGTATCCAGCGACTTGGTCAGCTCGTCCTCGATCTGCATTCCCTTCTGTTCAAGGTACAGCCTGAGTGTGGAGAGTTTTTCCTCATCATAGGAAACGCTGACTGAAATTTTCTTCATGGGATTCATCTCCTTATATGATTATTCCAACTCCGATGTCGGCGCTGGAAAGACCGGTATCTTTGAGAATTGTGAGTCCATTGTTGTAGTCCCTAACTTTTTTCTCAGCTTCGGTCTGCCTGTGCTGCGTCGTATCATCGTAATTCTATTTGGCTGATTGTCTTATCGATGCTCTCGTAATAGATGCGGCAAGATGGTAACCCACTGCCTCAAGGAACGGATTGCGGCTATGCTTTTTATAGATACCGTACAACGGTTTTTTTCCCGTGTGCCGCAGTTCATTACCTCACATCGAAAAGGTCTGCAGCTGGCCTTCTTCCGCGAGCGCCGCATGTCTGTCATCATGCTCGCTGTAGATATTACAGCCCATGAGAGAAACAAGGTTTAACGCTCCGGCGACGCCGCCCTTCTGACAATTCGGACAGTGTTCCAGATGGTAAGTCATCTCAATGGCGTCTTCCGTCATAATCAGCTCATTTATTTCATCTCTTTGCCGTAATATTTCTTTGAGCAATTTACCGTTTTCGTTGGTGTCGGTGATGTATTCGCCGAAGTGGTAATACAACTCGTCGTAGGAAACAGACCATCGCCCATCTGCTGTCTGCTCCGTACCTTTACGCACAACGTAGTCCGCGAGCTTTTTCAATTTGTCCATAGGCAGTTCCTTTTCACCTCTTTTTGATTTGGCTAAAGCCACTGCGATCAAATCATTGGCCGTAGCGGCTGTAATAAACGCTGCCGTTGGCCGCACGTTGCGCCTGAACAGATTCACTCTGATCCAATGGCGCTTCGAAGTTGAACAAAACATAGTTGGAAGCCTCACGAATTGATGTTGCATTCTTCAACACAAACAGGACGTTGGGAAACTTCGTTTCAAGCTCATCGCAAAGGAATGCCAACTGCATATCCAAATCCGCAATGGAGCAGCGTCTCGCATTGGAAAATGCGAGGAGCGGCGTCTTCCGGCTCTCAACTGTCCACTGTGCCAAGCCATAGCCCCCACTGTCAGATGTGAAGTTGGTGTAGCTTCCACTATCCACGGCCTGCGTATAGGATGCATCCGTATACCCAAGAGACTCCTCGTAGGCGTTTTGCAAATTGTTAGGCTGTAGACCGCTTTCTGCGTAGAGATTGCCCATCAAAGCAGCCACGCCGTAGGGGTTGCCGATTTTCTCATAGAGGACATCCCAAATGTGGCTCTCGTTGGGCGCTGGCGTGAGACTGTTTTCATAGTAGGTGATATACGGAATCTTCAGCCAGTGCGTCCACCCGCTGCTGCCTATAGATGTTTGGATGACTCCCTCCGTTGTACTGCTGGCATGAATGACCTGCCTGTTTCCGATATAGATACCGATATGTCCTTCATGCCAAACAGCAAGCCCGGGAATTTCCGGGATCGTATCAATGGTACCTTTTTCTTCAGCGTTGACGTACATGGTGTCTGCGCTAATATCCGGCATGCCGTTTGTGCTATATTCAATCTTTCCTGTTCCCACGTTGAACCAGCCATAGCCCTTGATAAGACCAACGCAGTCCGCAGTACGGCCACCAATCCAGTACTCTTTAATGAAGTCAGCATAGCCACCGACCTCGTTGGGATACTGCTCGGCTTTTGTCCTGTACAGGCTTCGCGTCAAAACCTCTCCGTAGGTTCCCCAAACGTAGCCCCATCCTCTGGCGTTAGCATTCTTTGCCCATTCCACGAGATCGAGATTGTTCTTGGTGTCTGGATCGATATATCCTGTCGTCGAAATATACACCGCTCGGATTGCACCCATCACTTTCGTGAAGTCTTCTGCTGATAGATTTGTTCCGAAGGCTGCATTCACGGCGGAAATGAGTTCAGCGTCCGACTGCCCGTATGCAAAGCATCCAACCAGCTTGTCCACGAATCTTGCTTCCTCAGAGTAATCAGAAAGCGCAAGCACATTAAGCACTTGCGCCTCCTTGACTCGCTGGTCATCAAACCCGGCTGCTGTCATTTTTTCTTCAATTTCGAGCATAAGGTCTTCGACACGCTGCAGACGAGCTTGTTCTTCCGCAGATATGTTCTGTATAACAAGCGTCTGCAGGCGGTCAATGTCGATGTTGATGCCGCCGCTGAAGAGAGCGATGATAGCAGCGAAGGGTATCACAATGATAATTATAATGCCGAGGATAATTCCGAGGAGAGTCTTTCGCAGCCTTTTATCGGTCAGTATGGTGACCGCAACCTTCTTGAGTGCCGCCGCAACCGTTGCACTCATTATCGACCCCCGGCTTTGCCAAACAGAGCTGCCTTATAGTCGGGAGCGATGACCTGCAGAAGATACCGCTCGTTGCCGCACCTGAACAGGCAGGTACCTCTTTCGGGATATTTTATGAGCTCGAACTCTGACGGCTCGACCTGTAAAGCGTCCATATACTCCTTGGGATTGATCTGTCCGGCATTGAACAGAAACTGATGTGTGGGGATGCTGAATAGCGGTTTTGTGAATTCTCGAATCGACGGAATCAAAAAATCCTCGATATTCTGGCTTGCCAGAATGATCGAGGAGTCCTTTTTACGAACACGCTTCATCGCGTTTCGGATATATTCGATTGCCGTCATGTTGGTGAGAAACAGATACAGCTCGTCGATGCTCGCCGCTGTCTTTCCCTGACCAAGAAGCTGGTTCGACATGAAGGACAGAATGTTGAACAGCATGGCATCCTTGAGCCGCTTGTTGGTATCCATCAAGCCCTTCACACCGAAGACGAGAAAGTGGCTGTCTGTGATGTTGGTGTGTCCGTTGAAATACTTTGACTCCGCGCCAACGCACATGGAGTGGATTCCGAGACACACATCCTGCAGGGTGTCCTCCGTGTAGAGGTATTTCCGCTGCTTGTCGTAGCTGTAGAATTCTTCCTCGCACAGCTTATAGAAGTCCTCCATGATCGGAAAATCCGTGGGTTTCTTGGTGCTGTAGTCGGTAGCATCGGTGATACCGAAGCGGGCGTACAGTTTGGAGAGCAGAATCTCGATGGTGTCGATCTGCGTATCGGAAAAGTCCTTATAGCTGCGAAAGAAATCCTTGAGAAAGGCGATGTGCTGGGACAGTCTCGTAACCTTCTTGAAGGCTTCCGGCGTTGTCGCATCGATGTCCTCAACACTATCCGTCCATGCTTTCGGCTCCAAAGGGTTGATGGTGTATTCACCGCTCATGAAGTCGATATAGCAGCCGCCGAGCGCCGAGCAGAGTTCCTCGTACTCGGATTCTGGGTCAAGACAGATGATCGCCTTGCCGGATTCGCGGATGTTGGCCAGAATCAGCTTAAGCAAATAGCTCTTGCCTTGCCCACTGTTGCCGAGGATCAAGATGTTGCTCGTGGTTTTGTCTTCGGCACGGCGGTCGAAGTCCACGAGGATGTTCGTGCCATACTTGTCCCGCCCGATATACAATCCCTGCGGGTCGGTTTTGCCGGAGAAGTTGAACGGATAGAGGTTCGCCACACTGGATGCAGGAAGGACTCGTTCATACTGCGCTCCGAACTGATTATAACCAGTCGGAATCACGGACAGAAATCCTTCTTTCTGCCGTAAGGTCAGCCTGTCAACGGAGATCTTGGATCTCGTCAGCTCCATTGCGATATCGCTTTGCAGCTCTTTGAGCGCGTCTACGTTCCTTGCCTTCAACTCGATGAACACGCTGCAATGAAGAAGCGGCTCCTTATTCTTTCGAAGGTTGGCCAGGAGCTCAATTACATCCTGCAGATTGCCCTCAGCCTCGATGGTTTCGTTAACATCCGTGCCGCCGCTCTTGAGCTTGTTGCGGCGAGTGGCGTTTTGAATAATCTTTCTCTGCTCCATGCTTTCCACCAAACGGTGGTAGATGCGGAGCGTTACGCCGCTGCGGTCAGCGAGCTGCGACAGAATAGCCTGTTCCTCGGTAGATGGGGGATATTCTCGGATAACCCAAACAGATCGGTAACTGTCGCCAACAACATAATGGTCAGACAAAAATTTTACGGAACCCGGCAAAATCATATCGAAGAAGTCCTTTGTCCGAATTTCTTCCATCTGTGCCGGCGTCATTACTTTCGGTTTGCCAAACATTTGCTTTTTCCTCCTTTGCAATGATGAGGCTGCCTATGTGCCTGCCAGATCTGAACCCCGCAGAAGGCTGCGACCGCCGACAGCAGAAGAGCAAGGACGTCCAAAAGAAGTCTGGAATTAATCTTCAGCGCCTTCATCTTCGTCCACCTCATAGAACTGTTCGCCGTCAATGTCCGGCATCTGCTCTCCATTCATGCTCGCCTCAAAATACAAAGCGAGGAACCGCTTGATGTCTGCTCTGCGCATCCGCTTGACTTCAAAGCCCTGTTCGGAAATGATCTTCTCCACACGGTTGGCGGTGTCAAAGATCTGCTTGTCCTTTGACGCATTGATTCGTACGGTAAAAATGAACTGACGAGCAGTCGCCATCTCCACCTGTACG
>ERZ1034719.1016-NODE-1016-length-14161-cov-20.490571_pt1 | contig 14161 bp, 12 predicted proteins | sample MGYA00520703_ERZ1034719 | MGnify/ENA primary metagenome ERZ1034719 (study PRJEB33766, sample SAMN09781716) | gut metagenome | biome: gut microbiome | host: Homo sapiens | place: Madagascar | study: EMG produced TPA metagenomics assembly of the PRJNA485056 data...
CATAAAGGCCTTGTTGTGAGCAAAAAGGCTGATCTGGCTCACGAGGTGTTCACAAAGGAGCTGGCAAAAGCAGTTGTCCGTGCACAGATCAGGCTCTTCCGCCCACGAAGGTCCCCATAAAGGCCTTGTTGTGAGCAAAAAGGCTGATCTGGCTCACGAGGTGTTCACAAGGAGCAAGGTGGTGCGCAAGAAGGGGGCGAATCACGCGCGAAGATCACGCGTGTGTCGCAGACGGTTCAATGTATTGGGTCAAGACTGGTCAAGTGCCTTGAGAATCTCGGCGGCGAGAGCCGGGGAGACGAGTTTGGAGAGGTCTTCGAGGGGGGCGGCGGCGATGCGGGCCACGGAGCCGTAGTGCATAAGGAGACGCTTCTCGGTCTGCTCGCCGACACCTTTGATCTCCCTCAAAGCACTCTGGATCTGGGCTTTGCTCCTAAGGCTGCGGTGGAAGGTGATGCCGAAGCGGTGGGCTTCGTCACGGATCTGCATCAGGACTTTCAGCGCCCGGGAGTTACGGTCCAAGAACAAAGGGTAAGGGTCGTTCACCCTGATCACGAGTTCCATACGCTTGGCAAGGCCGATGACCATCAGCCTGTCCATCAGTCCGAGTTCGGCCAGAGCCTGGCGGGCGAACTCCAGCTGGCCTTCTCCGCCATCGATCACCACCAGCTGCGGAAGGTCATCCGGAGCCTCCACGAGCATCCGGGAGTAACGGCGGTTGACGACCTCCTTCATCGAGGCGAAGTCATTGGCTCCGACCACCGTCTTGATCTTGAACTTACGGTAATCCTTCTTGGACGGCACTCCGTCACGGAAAACCACACAGGAAGCCACCGGATTGGTTCCCTGGATGTTGGAGTTGTCGAAGCACTCGATGTGGGTCGGAAGCTCCTTCATTCCCAAGGCCTTGCGCAAGTCCTCAAGAACCATCCTGCGATATTCGTCAGGATCGGTGTGCTCCCTCTGCTTGATGGAGTTGAAAAGATATTCCTTGGCATTCTTGGCACTAAGTTCCAGAAGCGAGAGCTTGTCACCTCGGGCGGGGATGCGGAACTCGATGCCGCCAATCTCAACGTCCGGCATGAACGGCACTATGACCTCCCTGGCCAAGGCGCCGAACTTGGACTCGATCTCGGCGATGAAGGCGCTCAGAACCGAGGCCTGCTCCTCCTCAATGTTCATCCTGAATCCAAGGTTCAGCGACTGGATGACGGCTCCGCCCCTCACCCGCAGGAAGTTCCCGAAAGCTTCCTGGCCATCGAATACCAACGAGAACACATCGCAGGAAGTGTCTGCGACAGAGGATATTATCGAATGTGAATAGTGCTTCTTCAAGGACTCTATCCTGTTTTTACAGACCTGCGCCTCCTCGAAACGGAGCTCCGCGGCCGCACGCTTCATCTCGGCCTCATATTCACGGATTATCTCATTCACGCCGCCTTTCAGCAGACGGGTGATCTCGGTGACGTAGGATGAATATTCCTCCTTGCTGACCGCACCCACGCAGCAGCCTTTGCAGCGTCCGATGTGGAAATCCAGGCACGGGCGGAATTTGCCCCTCAGGATGGCTTCGCCGGTGATTTTGAGATTGCAGGAACGCAGAGGATAGTTCTTGCGGAAAAACTCCAGCAGGTAGTTTGCGTGCGAGACCGAGCTGTACGGCCCGAAATAGGTGCCGTTCCTCCTGTCTACGCGGCGGGTCAGATAGACCTTCGGGAAGTCGTCGTTAGTGATGACAATCCAAGGGTAGGTCTTGGAGTCCTTGAGCAGGATGTTGTAGCGAGGCTTGTACTGCTTGATGAGATTGTTCTCCAGCAGCAGCGCGTCGGCCTCCGAATCGACGACAGAGAACTGCGCGTCGGCGATCTTCGAGACCAGAATCCTGGTCTTCACGTTCAGCCTCTCCGGAGGCACGAAGTACTGCGCCACCCTCTTGTGCAGATCCTTGGCCTTGCCCACATAAATCACCTTCCCCGAGGCATCGTAGTAACGATAGACCCCCGGGGAATGTGGAAACAGGGCGATTTTCTCCCTGACTGTAAGACCCTTCTCGCTCAAAGCGTTTGAATATTACTTCTTGGCGGTCACGTACTTGGCGACCTCCTCCTCAATGCCTTCACCGCGGAGATCCCTCTTGACGATGGTTCCGTCAGGTCCGAAAAGGATGATGTGAGGAATGCCCTGGATGCCGTAGAGATCGGTAGGAACAGCCTGCGCGTTGATGATCTCGTTCCAGTTCACGCCATAAGCCTTGGCGGTGTCCACGGATGCCTGAGGCTGATCCCAAACAGCGACGCTGAGCACATCGAAATCGTCACCGACGTACTTGTCATAGACCTTCTTGATGTTAGGGATCTCCCTCTTGCAAGGGCCGCACCAAGATGCCCAGAAGTCAACGAGGACATACTTGCCCTTACCTACATAGTCGGAAAGCTTAACGCCGTCGATGTCGAAGTCGGTGAACATCGCCCCCTCGGCGGTTGCCTTTTTTGCATCGATAGCTTTCTTCATCATTGACACCACAGAACTCTCGGAAAGGGATGGATCGAGCAGGTTAAGCATCGAGTCCACCTGAGCCGGAGTAAGGTCGTACTGAAGGGTACTGAGCACCATAGCTCCAATGATGTTGTCCTTATTGGCATCGAAAGCCTTGTCATTGCATTCCTTTACGGCAGCCTCATAGTCATTATAAACCTGTTCCTTGACGGAATCCTCGGCCTCGTCGCCAAGTTCCTCAAGTCTGGCTCTGGCATCCTTCTCGAACTGAGCCCTCGCGTCAGCGTAGGCTTTGTACTTCTCCTGAATGGAGACAGACGGTGCCTTGGAGGAAATCTCAACAGTGCCGTCCTCTTTGACGGTGAAAGTCAGAGGAGTACCATCAGGAATGAACGCCACTCTGGAACCAACGCCCGTCAATCTGGCCATTGCCGTCTTAGAAGCCGGAAGTTCAGCGGTAAACTTTCCGTCAGTCACAGGGACGGTCGTTTCAACCAGCAGGTCCGGAATCACAAAAGTAACCGAATCGGGAGCACCAGCCTCGAAAGTGCCTTCGATGGCTGTCTTGTCAGAAACCTTAGGGCCGCACGCGACAGCGGCAAAAGCAGCCACGGCTGCCAGAATGAATGATTTACGTCTCATATTCATGAATATTAATGTTCAACCTTTCCCGCCTCGAAGCGACACCACACAAGCGAGCCGCTTTTCCGCAACAAATGTAAAGTTATGAATATTTTCGAGAATATGAGTACCTTTGTTATACAGAATCAAATAATTATTGAATATGACGCTGAAAGCCAGCATAAAATCAATGAGACTGAGGACACTTCCGCTGTCCTTGTCCGGAGTGATCCTCGGAGTGACGCTCGCAGCGGACAAGGCAGATGTCAGTCCGTGGACAGCCGCACTGATCTTCCTGACAACGGTATGTCTGCAGATCCTCTCAAATCTGTCCAATGAGCTCGGCGACACCTTGAACGGCACAGACTCGGCTGACAGGCAGGGACCTAAGTACGCACTCGGCAGCGGAGACATGACCATCGGAGACATCAAAAAACTCATCCTGATGTTCATCGGGCTTTGCGTCATCTCCGGCCTGGCGATGATCCAGGTCTCCTTCGGAAGCCTATTCAAGACAGAGTCTATCTGTCTTGAAGCGCTTGGCGCGGCGGCTATCGTGGGTGCGATGAAGTACACTTTGGGCAAGAATCCTTATGGGTACAGAGGGCTGGGCGACGTGTTCGTGTTCATATTCTTCGGCCTTGTGTCGGTGCTTGGCGGGTATTACGTCGCGGCTCGGGAGTTGCCGTCACTGATTATGCTACTGCCTGCCTCCGCCATCGGGTGTTTCAGCGTGGGAGTGCTGAATGTCAACAACATAAGAGACATGAAGACGGATGCGGTGAATCGTGTGACCGTGGCCATCAAGCTCGGGATGAAGGGGGCGAGAATATACCAGACCATCCTGGTCACATTGGGCTGGGCCTTGATACTGGTGTTTTGCGCGGTCTATGATTCCGCGCCGGGACATTTCCTGTTCCTCATCACTCTTCCATTGTACATCAAGCACCTGCAAGGCGTATGGACCCGGAGCGAGCGGGCTCTCGACCCAATGCTGCCGATGCTCGTGATCTCAACTTTCTTCCTCTCCATCCTCGCCGGAGCGGGATTTTTAATTTTTTAGGAATATGCCGACAAAGACAAAAGTCAGGAATATGTTCGACAGCATCGCTGGCGACTATGACGCTCTGAATCACATACTTTCACTGGACGTGGACAAGATCTGGCGCAAGAAGGCCCTGAAACAGATCGTGGACGCTCCGGCTCCGGCCCGTGTCCTGGATCTGGCCTGCGGAACGGGCGATTTCTCGATCGCCATCGCCAAGGCTTTGAGCAGGTCTCACAAACGAGTCGGGACTCCTATTGAAGCACATGCTAAGGCTTCAGTCAAAGCACCAGTCGAGGCTCCAGCCAAAGCACCAGTCGAGGCACAGGTCACATCGACAGGTTTTGTGACCGGAGATTCCGGGAGATCGGACTTAATGACCAAGGGACACGTGACCGGCGTGGATCTGTCGGAGGGTATGCTGGCGGTGATGCGCGAGAAGGTCGCAAAAGCCGGCCTGACTGAGATGATAAGCATCGAGGAAGGAGACGGCGAGATCCTGCGGTTCCCGGACAACACCTTCGACCGGGTCACCATAGCCTTCGGAATCAGGAACTTCGAGAATAGACCGATAGGCCTAAGGGAAATGCTCCGCGTCCTCAAACCCGGCGGCCGCCTCGTGATCCTTGAGCTCTCCCGCCCAGAGAACAAGATAATCCGCTGGTTCTACGACCTCTATTTCCTCCACATCCTCCCGAAGATCGGCGGCAAGGTCTCCGGTGACAAGGCCGCCTACGCCTACCTCCCCGCCTCCGTCGCCGCTTTCCCCGGCAAAAAGGCGTTCATGGCCACGATGCGCGAGGCCGGCTTCCGCACCGTCACCCACAAAGCCTTCACCCTCGGCATCTGCAGGATGTACACCGGCGAGAAATAAAAGAGGCGTGGCATCTAAATTACTGAATATCAAGACAATAAACTATGTCCTAGTGGGAGACATCGCACCAGGACATAGCGTTTTTCCTTGATTATAAAGGAGTTATCTGCCACGATGATTTATGGAATAATCATCACTTCAATGTTATGTTTTTGATTTCCTGTCCTGATTTGACTGAATATTCACGGGTTTTTCCATCATAATTGACCGTGACCTTGATTCTTTGGTCGTCCAACCTTCGCGCGGCGATGTTGAAGTCTTTGCCGAAAGCCTTTATGTGGTCAAGAGACATCGTGTTCCAGCCTGAGGGCATCTGAACCTTCAGGCTGAATGAATCAAATCCAGTCGGACGTATTCCGAACAGACCTTCAGTGATCACCCTGCAATACAGTCCGCTTTCCGCGGACAGGTGCCGCTGCGATCCTTCAGGATAAGCCTCGACCGGATATGGGACGTGGGTTCCGAGAAGCCTGCGCTCAGAATAATCATGAAGCTGCACAAGCGCCTTGTCGGCATAGCCGGCGGCGAAAGCTCCTCTAAGAGCATAGAGGGTTGATCTGTCCCAGAAGGTTGTGCTGCCCTGCTGAGTCAGGATTCCGTCCCTGGTCATCATTTCCTTGGAGAACAGAGCCACGAGCGTACCCTCGGACCTGTCATTGATACCGAAACACAACGGAAGACATATCCATGACCTCAACACATCGTTACCGTCATAGTAACGGTAAGTGTCATAACCGCTTACATTGCCGCCGAAATAATTCTCAATCGCCTTTTTCAGGTCAGCGGCCCGCCTGCGGTATGTCTTGGTGACCGATGAAGGCTCTCCCATCAACGGGGCGAGATATGTGGCGGAAACGAGGCCGTCATAGTAAAGACAGGCGGTCGAAAGGTTGGCGTCCCCGGCAGGGAAACGACCCTCCAACTCATCTGAATCGGATTCAGGAACACCTTGGGCATTGAGCTTTCTGTGGCAATATTCAAGACACCATTTTATGAAAGGCCAAAGTTGTTCCGCCTCTTTTCTGTCCCCGCGCGCCAGGACATAACGTGGCGCACCGTGGGCGACCATGGCAGCGTCTCCGCGGTCACCTGCTCCGTCCCAGATGTCCGTCCCCTCGGCAATTATCGAGCTTGGAACCGGTTTGAAATCATCATTCATGAATCCTGAATAAAGCCGGTAACAGTTGAACGCAGATTCGTTGCCGACCGCATAGCCAAGGAAAGGATAGAACGGATTGACATATTCACATTCGTCATTGCACCAAAGCGCGGCATAGTAGGACTCTCCGCCGGGACCGTGCATAAGGCCTCCCTTTGTCCTGTAAATGCTTTCCGAGGCTCTGATCTTGGCGAATCTAAACTCTGTGTTGATCACAGTGTCAGGTGTTTCCAGAATCAGGGACGAATCGATGGCGTCGCGGATGAAGGACATCCTGGCGGAATATTCCGCATCAAAGTCCGGAACAATCATGCTTCCTCCTTTTTCCCGGTAGGCTTGGAAAGCCACTTGAAATCCGATCTCCTGCCAAGGCTCAAGAACATAGGTTCCACTTCCAAATATGTCTGCCCGGATCACATAGCTGCCGTCCACTCCCTTGTCGGCCAGGGTCTTCACCTCCTGGCTGAACTTCGGGACATTAAGCACCAGCGGACTGGCGGAGATATTCCTTATGCTGTAGATCTCGCAGAGCATCGGATGGACCTTGCTTGGAAACACCGTTGTCCTGACTTCGGCGACCGGCTTCGGATTGTCTCCTCTGGCGCCTCCGACATTCGCCTTGCCGACACCATATTCACTGATCACTGACAGGCCTCCGTCAATGGACACTTTTTTTGTCGACAGCTGTTTCGGCACAAGGGAGTTGATCCCGACCAGCGACATGACGTCCGTACCCATCCTGTAAAGCAGGCTGGCGTGCGTGTCATTAGGGACACGGCGAAGCATCGGGAAAACCAACGATCTTTCCTGGCCGAACAGGCCTTTTTCGTCAACCATCCATCGAAGGACGCAGGAAACCTGTTCCCCGCTCATCTCGATGTGGTCGGAATATGGCAGGACGATCCTTTCGGGATTCAGCTCTATAGAACCGTCCGTTCCGATTGTCCAGCACGTCTGCGAATATGCCGCATTGGCGCTCGTTACCAGCGCCAGAATGACCCACAGAATCCTTTTCATCACGTTTTTATTTTATTATTCCCACATCTTTGACTTCCCAGTCATCCGTTCTGAACGGAGCGAAAGGCTGACCGGAGGTTGTCATCACGTTTGCGTCCTCGGGATAGTTTCTGAAAGCATAGCGAGCGGCTACAGGCTCGGGGACATCTTCCGACCAGACTTCAATCTTATTCTGCCACCAGCGGAAGTTGACTTTGGCCTTATGCCAGACCTTGTCCGCCCCGGCGATCTCAAAGCCTCCCGGAGTGTAGTAGCCGTCCGAGGCGAAACCGAGAATGCTGTCGGACTCATTGAACTCATTCTGTCCGGAAAGATTGTTGAAACTCAGGACAAGTTGGTTGCACTTGTGGTAATCGTTGTACTCCTTCTCCATCGACTTGTAGGTCGGAGCAGGAAGCGGCACTCCATCGACACCATAGTCGTTACGGAGCGCGAGCCATGCAAGCCTGGTGCCCACCTCCATCTTCTTCCGAGGATGTATGCAAGTACGGCTGCCGATGTCTGTCGTTGCGGCAATGCCGCTATGAGGGATTTGAGCCATTGCCTGGTACTGTGCCTCCACGACCAGAGGCAGAGAGCGCAGTCCCTCGCCGTTGTAGGGGTAAGGGGCAAGCTGAACGAAATAGAACGGCATTCCCTCATCCTCCCAGATATTCCTCCACAAGTCAACCATGGAAACCATAAGATTCCTATAGTCAAACCAGTTGATCCTGTTCGACTCCCCTTGGTACCAGATCCATCCCTTGGCCGTGTAATGGCGCAGAGGCCAGATCATCGAGTTGAACAGCCTGTGGGGCTCACTGGTGACCCCTTCTCCGGAGAGGGCGAACTCATGGTTGATCCCCTCGGTGGAGAGGATTGCCTCATCGCTCATCCAGCATTCGATGCGTGTGCCTCCCCAGTTCGAGGAGATCAGACCCACCGGCACACCTACGAGAGCCTTGGACAACGCCCTGCCGAAGAAATAACCGCAGGCGCTGAACTGACTCGCGTTCCTCATGGTAGGCAAAAGCCATTCTCCTCCGCAGGTGTCCGCCGGTTCGTCAGCCGGAACCCGAGGAACCTGGAAAAACCTGATCAAGGAGGCCTCGGTAGGGACATCCATCAGGTACTCGGGATAATTTTCGACCGGCTGCATCATGAAACCGCAGAGCGGCATCTCCATGTTGGACTGCCCACAGCAAAGCCAAACCTCACCGAGCATGATCCCCCGGACGGTGACCGGCTCGCCGTCGGAGATGGTCATGGTGTGAGGGCCGCCGGCGTCAGCGGTCGCTACCCTGACACGCCAATTCCCGTCCGGATCAGCTTTGGTACGATACCTTTCCTTGCTCCATGACACAGACACTGAGACCTTTGCCCCGGCCTTGGCCTTTCCCCAGACATTCACGGAAGTGTTGCGCTGAAGAACCATGTTGTCACCGACGAGCGATGGAAGAGAGACTTTCGCAGACACGGACAAAGCAGTCAGCAACACCGCCGCCATCACAATAAGAAACCTTTTCATATCATTCAAAATTTTAATGCAGACATCAAGTGATCATAACACTTACCAAAAATAACAAAAATCATCGAATAGGAGCCATAACATAACAGGCACCACCTCCCGGAGCAAGCGGAACGGCATTCTCGACAAGAGAAAAATGATCTGGGACAGTTTCAGCAAACGTCCGTACGCCCCGTTAAGAAGCACCGTGCAGGGTAAAGGCGACGAGCAATTCCTTCAGCAAATCAGCGAGATAGTGTCTGTGAGATTTACCGACATGGATTTCTCCGTCGATGACTTGGCGGAGCAGATGCACCTGAGCCGTTCCGTCCTGTTCGAGCGTACCAAGGAGGCCTGCGGCATGACTCCTAACAATTTCATCAAGGAGATGCGTCTGCGCAAGGCCGCCAGCCTGCTGGCCGAGCAAAAGTACAAGGTCAACGAGATCTGCTACATGGTAGGCTTCAACACCCCGTCGTACTTCGCCAAATGCTTCTTCAGGCAGTTCGGTGTCCTGCCAAAGGATTTCGTCGGCTGAGACGACCCAGATGCGCGGGAATGCGATTGACGTCACAGATCCGAGATTGTCTCGTTCCGCAGATCGGCGATGAGCCTGTCGATCGAATCCTTTGTGACATGCTGCATGACGACAACATGCGACAGCTTTCCGCCAAACGCCGCGTCCTCGCCGCAAGCGAGATTATATTTCCTTACGACTTTGGCGGAAGGACGGCGGAATATGACCGTGTTGCTATATTCATTGTTCCAATAAGGCCAACCTATCCTTTTAAGCCCAGACTTAAGGTATAGCGTGTTTTCAAAAATCCTCGCGGCCTGCTCTGTCCAGCCTTCATCGCCGACCGTTTTCATAAGCCACCAAAATTTGAGTGGCTCGATTCCTGATCGTGAGCAGTTTATCATGCGCATGTTGGCGTTCAGATAAGAGATGTCGTAGGTTGACTGATTGTCGTAAACGTCGCGGGTTGTGATGAAGAGTCCGCAAGGGCTGTCGATGCCGAAGAATTTATGACCGCTGACGCTAATGGAATCAAAGCCGGTTTTCCTGTGTACCAGCGGTAAAACTCCTCCAGTCTTATGTCATTGTTGCCTGGATAACCAAGGGTCATACTCCTTTCGGCAAGGCACTCGGACGCCCATCTGTCAAGTTGTTCAAATCCTGAAGAAACCACAACCTGAGCCGACAAAGCCAGACTGCCTGACAGCGCAGTCAGGCCGATCATCAAGCCCCTCATCAGCATGCTGTTCATAACTATTCAATACATTATTGGTTATTATAATCATTCCTTAACCACATAGAAGAGTCTCGGAACCAAACACAAAAATAATGAATTATAGTCATTTCGAACATTTGGATCCATGAGCCCACTTGAAAAAGTGCCATTTGCCACTTTTTACCCCTTACAGAAGTATCTGCGAGGCACATGTTTTTCAAAAACGACTTTTTCAAGTGGACTCATCCATTGCGGATTGAAAGAACCGCACCAATGATTTTGCCTTTTCGGCAAAACGAAGTAAATTTGTGTTCAACGAAACGGACGGACGGTTTGCCAGGTTTCTTTGGCCGGGCCTCTGACGAACAGACGATAAACAGTGATATTCAAGAATATGAGAAAGTACCTTTTGATTGCGGTTCTGGCGGTGCTGCCGTTTTTGGCGGAGGCGCAGAACGGACCTGCCATTGCCAGGATCGTGTGCGGGCCTTACCTTCAGAGTGTTACCACGGACAGCTTCACGGTGATGTGGATGACGGATGTAGATGCCGTGGGGTGGGTGGAGATCGCTCCGGACAACGAGGAGAATTTCTACTACAAGGACAGGCCGAAGTACTACGACATGCGCGGCCACGGGCTGAAGCCTATCGGCAAGATCCACAAGGTGACGATTGGCGGGCTTAAGCCCGGCACCAGCTACCGCTACAGGGTGATGATGACGGCGGTGCAGGACTACTACAACAACTACAATCCGGTCTACGGGAAAGGCTCCGGAGCGCCGGCCTACAAGGTTGACCTGCCTAAGGCCACCACTCTCAAAGAGGATTACAGCGAGGTCAGATTCGCCGTTGTCAATGACGTGCACGCCCAGGACTCGCTACTGCGCAGATTGTTCGCTGACAAGGAGAAGAACAAGGAGTTCGACTTCGTTCTGTTCAACGGAGACATGACCTCCGACCTGGCCTACAGCGAGAAGATCGTCCGGCACTACCTCAAACCCGCCAGCGACCTCTTCGCCGACCAAACCCCTCTCTTCATGGCCCGCGGCAACCACGAGTTCAGAGGCAAGGACGCGCTGCGGATCTCTGAATATTTCGACTTCCCGGAGCACGGCCCCTACTACACCTTCAAATATGGCAAGTTCCTGTTCCTGGTGCTGGACGGCGGCGAGGACAAGGTGGACAGCGACATCGAGAACCAAGGACGGCTCTGCTCGGAGCCTTATCTGAACGAGGAGGCCAAATGGCTCAAGGGCGTGGTGGAGAGTGATGAGTGGAAGAACGCCGAAAGAAGGATCGTCTTCAACCATATTCCCCCTCAGATCAAGGACGCATGGCACGGCAATCTGAATATGTCACAGAAGTTCCTTCCTATCCTCAACGGTGCGGGTGTCGATCTGATGCTGAGCGGCCACGTGCACAAGTACTCTTTCCGCGAAGTTGGATCTACCGACGCCGCATTCCCTGTGATCACCAACGGCCAGTGGCAGAGGATGGAGATCACCGTGAACGCAAAAAAAATCGCCGTCAGGATCTACGACACTGACGGCAAGCTTACCCACACAGTGGATCTTTAGTAACCTTCAAAGAATAACCTGCCTCATCTTAAGGAATCTTTTCGGTCTATATCTGTTTTCTCATCAGTCATGTGCCACCGGCACACTCCTTCTTCGAAAATAGATCTATCCTCGAAAATCTTCTCCTAATCTGAGGCAGGTTATTTTTTTCACGTTACTTAGAGGTCTTGTTCTGAAAGGCTCGCAAGGAGGTGCGTAAGACTCTGAGCCTAATCAAGGATTTCTTTGAGTAAGTCCGGGATCACCAGTTCTTCACAGCGGATGGAGGAGAGCCGGATGCGGCCCTCGTCCGTAAGCGAGAAGATCATCCCCCGCTTGTCAGCCGGGTTAAGTTTCCGGCTGATGAGGGATGTTTTTTCCGCCGAGGCAAGAACCTTGGACATATTCGAATGTGTAAGCCCCAACTCATCTGATAGTTCCGATGCCGAAGCGCTTCCCTGCCCCGAAAGGAAGCAGAGAAGCATCGCCTCGTTCAGGTTCAGTCCGAATTTCCTCTGAAACTCAGCGTCCAGCCCGGAGATCGCCCTATGGATCTCGCGAAGGCGGCAGATTGTGTTCTTCTTATTCTCCACGACCTACCAACTACAGCTCAACTTTAAGTACATCCTTGATGATTCCCTTGAGTTCCGTCTTAGACAAAGCCCCGAGAGACCTCTGCGGCTTACCCTTCATCGGAATGAACAGAAGTGTCGGAATCGACCTTATGCCGAAAAACGTAGCCAGTCCCCTCTCATTGTCCACATTGACCTTGTAGATGGTGAGTTTCCCTGAATATTCCTTGGCCAGCTCGTCCAGCACTGGCGACAGCTGCCTGCACGGCCCGCACCAGTCCGCATAGAAATCGACAATGGCCGGCTGAGATCCGAGGTATTTCCACTCATCGGGGTTCTTTTCGAAGTCGTAGACCTTCTTAAGGAAATCAGCCTTGGTGATGTGCACCACCCTTGTCGTCGGCTTTTCCGTCGCCGCCGTCTCCTCATATGGCCTTACCGCACCCGTCATCTCAACACCCTGCTCTTCCGCCGGTCTTCCTGCACCCGACAGCTCTGCATTCTGCTCTCCCGCCAACCTTTCGGCATTCGGCATCTCAGCATTATGCTCTCCCGTCAACCTTTCGGCATTCGGCATCTCAGCATTCTGCTCTCCCGCCAACCTTTCGGCATTCGGCATCTCAGTCGTCAATTCATTCCCTTTCAGCGTTTTAACTCCAGAATTTTCCAGATCCATCTTCTCAACTCCCAGCTCAACAACCCGAGTCAGAGCCACTTCGACAGACTCGGCTACCAAAGCACTTCCTATTCCCCACCTTTCTGTAGCCTTGGTCTCAAAAGAAGAGAACAGAAGAAGCCCACCGACAGCCACCCCGCTGATGCAAAAGAGCGCCTTTAACGTAATTGCATTCATAATAATCAGTGTTTTAAATAATTAACAAGCATTTATACAATAGTTTCCAACGAAAACTTTCCCAAAGTACGGAATTAATTTCCAATAAAACAAATTTCCAAAGGAAAATATTATCAAGAACTATCTTCGGTCATTCATCGCACCTGCGCTTAGAAAGCAGAGCGACCAAGCCCCCTTTCAGAGATAGCCTCGTGCGCAGGAAGCGCATTTCCGCTCACGGGAGTCCCCCGTTGGCCAGCCTCGTGCGCAGGAAGCGCATTTCCGCTCACGGGAGCCCCCCGCTGGCTCGCCTCGTGCGCAGGAAGCGCCTCTCCGCTCACGGGAGCCCCCCGCTGGCCTGTCTCGTGCGCAGGAAGCACCTTGCCGCTCACGGGAGTCCCCCGCTGGCCTGCCTCGTGCGCAGGAAGCGCCTCTCCGCTCACGGGAGCCCCCCGCTGGCCCGACTCGTGCGCAGGAAGCGCCTTTCCGCTCACGGGAGTCCCCCGCTGGCCTGCCTCGTGCGCAGGAAGCGCCTTTCCGCTCACGGGAGCCCCCCCGCTGGCCTGCCTCGTGCGCAGGAAGCGCCTCTCCGCTCACGGGAGTCCCACGTTGGCCTGCCGGGTATCATCATTGGCCGCCTGTTGGACCTAACCTTAGTGCTGTTGTTAACCGCATTTCGTAAAGAAACTTTACAGTTCCCGGATTTCGCGAATCTGTTTCGCGGCGGACGATTCTCTTATGCCAGCCGTTTAGAGGCTATTTTTGATTTGTTTGCTATAGATTTGCACTCCGGAAGGCCCAGCAAAGCCCCACACATATAATTCCTCTGCAATTCCGTCGTCAAAACAAGCCCTTTCGGCGGTTTTGCCCGACAGAATTGCAGTCTATGCATTTTCAAAGACCTTTTTTCTGCAATTCTTAGAAGCTGTTTTGAATTGTTTGTTTGAAGGTTAAGAGCAAGCTCTTTCCCTGCTGCTCACCTCGGCAATCCGAACAAGTTCGATTGCCCTCGGTTCGGGCGCTGGGATGAGAGTAAAAAACTTCAGTTTCGACCGCTTCTTCCAAGGAAGATAGCGGTGCTATCTGACTGAAGAAGCGGGAAGAAAATGAAGATTATTCACCTCAAAGAACATTTCAAACAATTCAAAACAGCTTCTTAGTAACATGAAAAAATTAAGTTGCCTCAGATTAAGAGAATATTTTCGAGGATAGATCTATTTTTGAAGAAGGAGTGTGCCGGTGGCACATGACTGATGAGAAAAGATAGCTAGA
>ERZ1034719.1018-NODE-1018-length-14121-cov-7.725935_pt1 | contig 14121 bp, 6 predicted proteins | sample MGYA00520703_ERZ1034719 | MGnify/ENA primary metagenome ERZ1034719 (study PRJEB33766, sample SAMN09781716) | gut metagenome | biome: gut microbiome | host: Homo sapiens | place: Madagascar | study: EMG produced TPA metagenomics assembly of the PRJNA485056 data...
CTCGGCGACTTGTGCGTCATTGAAGCCTGGCACGTCCGGACAGCTCCTGTGCAACGCCGATTGCACGATCGATATGACCGGTTGCACGCAGGCTAATCCTTCTGGGCCGCTCTGCGGCAATGGCGTGCTCGACGCTGGCGAACAGTGCGATAAAACGGATTTTGGCTCGGCGACTTGTGCGTCATTGAAGCCTGGCACGTCCGGACAGCTCCTGTGCAACTCTGATTGCACGATCGATCTGACTGGTTGCGCGCAGGCTCAACCTTATGAGCCGGTCTGCGGCAATGGCGTGATCGATTCCGGGGAACAGTGCGACACGAATAATTTCGGCGGCTATACCTGCCGCATCAAGTGCGCGGAATCAGGCATGAACTATTCTGGGGCGTTCACATGCACGGATCAATGCACGGTCGATGAGCGCGCATGCAAGTGCATCCCGCCCGAAACTGCGATATGTGGCAATGGCAAAGTCGAGACCGGGGAGGAATGCGACGACGGCAATGTGAAGGACGGTGACGGCTGCTCGAAGGCGTGCAAGCTTGAGGTGTGCGGCAATGGCGTGCTCGATTTCGGCGAGGAATGCGATGACGGCAACACAGCAGATGGCGACTGCTGCAGTTCGACGTGCAAGCTCGAACACAGCGCGGCTTGTGCCAGCACATGCGGCAATGGTCGCATTGAGCTCGGGGAGACCTGCGATGATAATAACCTAGGGTACTACACAGGCATGGGCGCAGAAACGGTCTGCAAACTTTTTGGCTATCAGATGTCTTCATCTGCAAAGGTGTCCTGCTCGGACACTTGCCAGATTGTGCTTGACTGTCCGGAGCGCAAGTGTGGCAATGGTTCTCTGGATGACGGGGAATTCTGCGATGGCGGTGTGATCCGCAATGGCTATACCTGCCAGTCGATTTTCGGGCCAGGTTCGACGGGCACGCTCAAATGCGATAACACATGTTTGCATACCGACAAATCGGGCTGTACACCGCCCTCTAACTGTGGCAATGGCAAGGTCAATGGCAACGAGAGATGTGATCCTAACCTCGAGGATGAAAGCAAGTTTCTCTGCTCGTCCTATTATCCTGGCAGCACCGGCAAACGCGTGTGCAACAGCGTCTGCCGATGGGAAGATGACTCATGCACTATTCCGCCGACATGCGGCAACGGCAAATGGGATGAGGGCGAAGACTGCGATCCGAGCGTGTTCGTGTCCTATGCGCAATCGTGCGCGGGGGCGATGGGTCCAGGATCGACCGGGACGGTGCTCTGCACTGAGCGATGCAAATTCTCTTATTCGCTGTGCACGCAGTCGCCCGCTTGCGGCAACAACAAGACCGAGAATGGCGCGAAGGGCACAGCACGTTATAACGAAGTCTGCGATGGCACGGACTTGAACGGCAAGACGTGTGCGAAACTGCTCGGCAGCGAATATACAGGCACGCTCGGCTGTCTTTCCAATTGCACTGGGTATGATTATACCAACTGCAGGCTCAAATAATGCCGCTTATATTGCTCTCGTGTCGCGCCCGTCGGGCGCGGTACGGTTTGCCGAGCTGGGCTATGGCATTCGCCATACGCTCGGCTTCTTTTTTATGTGATGTCGCAATGTTATAATATTGGGTCGCCCAGGGAGAATTTGAGCAAATGACCCATTGTTTAGAGTTTCCTAAACGGATATTGCAACGAGAGCGATACCGAATAGCGCGCAACGGGGATGCCCTCGCGTTCGTAATAATAGCGATACGTCGGCGATTTCGTCATGCCCTCCGAAAACGCATAAGACCCGCTCAACATGAGGCCGAGATTGGCTGGCAATGCGACAGTCACTTGCGGCTGGACGATGGCATAAAAAGGCGTCTGCCAATAGTTGCGCTGTTGTATCGATTCCGATTTTGGCGATCCACCGACGAGGAAGAAGGCCAAATCGGCGACAAACGAATCCGTCGCATACGTCGTGCCCAACTTCGCACGATGCATGGCATCGTCGGGCACGAGATGTTCGTCGATCTTCGACGATGACGCATCTGTTTTGAGATTGAGATCGTAATCGCGATAACTGTATAAAAAGTTATAATTCGAATATATCGTCCATTGCGGATTGATTTCATAGTCAAACGACAGCTCAAACCCGCCAATCGTTGCCTTTGAACCTTCTTGTTTTGGCGTATAACCACCGTGATTGCCCGATTTCGTCGTCACGTTGTCGGCATATTGCATGATGATGAGGTTATCCATAAACGTCACAAACCCACCGAGTCGAATCCTCATCGAATAGAGCGGCGAGAACAAGAACGAGAGTTCGACGTTATGCGATGTTTCGGGGTTCAATCGAGCATTGCCGACGTATTCGTCGGAATAGATATACAATTGATAGAGCGATGGTTCCTTAAAGGCATATCCATACGACAGACGCATATTCATCCAATCGGTCCATTTGGCCAAAAACGAGAATCGCCACGATGGCGCATAATCGGGGCTATACTCGTCGTCGAGATAGACGCGATAAGCATCAAAACGCGCTCCAGCCGTGAGGATGATTCGATTGTCCCAAAACCGCTGTTCGTCTTGGAGAAATATCGAAGGCGTGACATGGGCGAGTTTCTGTGCATTGAGTGCACCCGAGACGACGAATTTGTCGCCAGTCGTCAAAAGTGGATTGCCCTTGATAAAGTCGTCGGCAGTAATGTGTTGATATTCAAAGACGAGACCAGCTGTTAGGGCATTGTTTTCGTAGATTTGCCAGTCGAATTGCGCCAATGCATATAATTTATGTTGATAAGTCTCGTCGTTCGACGTGACCGATTTCGTATTGTCGATGAGCTTATCTTGATATTGGCTAAATCGATACGACAAGACTGCCAAAAACGACAGCGAATCGACGATCTGCGTGTCATATACGAAGTCATTATAGAATTCGCGGCGATTGAAATGCGTCTTTCGACTCAATTTCAACGTCTTATCTCTTTCTGCCGCAATATTGGTGTCGTTATAGTCGTGCTCGGGGACTTTATATGAAACGCCTGGAACGATTTCAGATCCGTCGTTTTGGGCATAAATATCCGAAAACCCGAGCGTCCATTTGAGATCGGCAATGTGAAGTTTGAAATTGACGTTGTACCAAAACTTTTGCGATGAAGCGTCGATATTCTGATATCGGAATTTATTAAATTTCGATGAATCTTTACCCGTGGCATTGACGGCCTCGTCCATGGCATAGTTTGTATAGACGTAATCACCGACGAGCCCAGGGCCATTGGTCGTATTTGCCGAGGCATGAGCGAGTATGCCCCAAAAATTGTCGTCGGCCTCGTAGGCGGCTATCGCCGATGCTTTGAACGAGAGATTGTTTTGCATGACGACGCGATATTCGCCATAGCGATTGATATCGGCAGGATCTTTCGTAAAGATGTTGATGACACCTTGGAAAGCCCCCGATCCGTAGAGAGCCGACCCTGGCCCCAAGACGACTTCGATGCGCTTGATGAGCTCGACTGGATACGTTTCGTCGAGCCAAATCCCCGAATCGCGGACGTCATTCATCGGCACGCCGTTTTGTAGCCATAAAATGCGCGAGTTATTGTCTTCGGTCCCGACGAGCCCGCGAATCATCACCGATTGAAACTGGGATTGCGTCGTGAGAGTTTGGACACCGGCAACGTGGCGCAAGACTTCGGCGATCGAACGCCAACCATGAATCGCGATATCGCGATCGGTAATGACGTGAATCGTCGACGGCGCCTCGCTGATGAGCTGGCGCTTCTTAGCCGCCGAGAATACGATATCGGAAGCGTTGAGATCCCAGCCTTGACGCAATTGGTCGCTCGCGTGTTTCAAGTCGGACGAATAATGCGTCAGTGGAAAATCGGGATCGAGCCCAGGCGGCCGCAAATCGGGGCCAATCTGCGCTTGCGCCGCCGGTGAACAAAACAAAGCCGCAGTGCAAAGCCCAAATACGACGCGTGCTCGCCGGCAAAGCCACGGCACAGCCCCAAAAGACAAGCGATCGACGGTGCGAATTATCTTTGAAATGCGTCTATGATTCATGAGCATACCTCAATCTTAAAACGAGAATCCATGCGCAACGGCGATTAATTGAACGAATCTATCGAACACGTACTATTGAGTTCCTCATTGACGATATCGGAAGTATCGTCGATCCAACGCGATTTTTTGCTTTCATTAGGGCCACCGACCCTATAGAAATGGTTGAGGTAGAGAATGCAATTGAGTTTTTTAGGCGATAACCCATCGATCGTTTGATACGACTTGGCACCATCACACGCGGTCTTGACATTGACGAGCCCATCTTCGGTAAAAGACCCCGTCGAACCTCGATAATAATTAAATATCGCTGGGCGCAAATTAAACTCACAACTCTTCACCGCCTCGGGATCTTGCCCGAAATATGCGCGATAATCATCGCCCCCGCCCATCAAAAACGAATGCGTCAAAACGTTAAACGACTCGCTGTTATAATACCCTTTGACCTGATTCTTTGATTCATCGGATTCATCGGATTCATCGATTTTTTTGATATTCTTAAGCGTATAGGTCTTATTTTGGCACGCAGTCAGTTCACCCCCGAACTTGCAAAACCATGGCACCGAATCAAATTCTGCCTTTATCAAAGTCCCATCCACTTTATACTTTGCAAAAAAGCTCTGTTCTGCATCGCGAAGATAGAGTAAATCGGTGAAGACGCCATATTGATCTGTCTTCCATATTTCTGTTATTTCGACTTTAACTTGAGTTGTCTTATTGTTCTCATCGTTTTTATCGTTTTTATCGTTCTTATCGTTTTTATCGGCCTCCTCGACAACAATTTCTTTATAGGCGATGACCATGCGAGTGACCGATGGGAAGCCGCCGAAATCGGAGTTTGCCTCACTGAGTCCTTTGGCAAGTGCTTTTTCAATGATCGGCACGAGTGCGGTCACGGGCACAGAGACGTACTGCAATTGATTGTCGAATGGCACGCTTTGTGCGAGTTTTTGGGCATTGAGCGCGCCAAAGTTGCCTTCGCGCATCGTTCCCGAATTGATGATCCCCAATTCTGGTTTAACCGCTTCTTCGGCATGCTCTATATAATTGAAATACCCAGTTGCAATGATATTCGTGTTATACGTCGTGCGTGCGCGATCTTCTTGCATCGTCGAAGCGACGTAATGATCGAAAACAAAAATACTCGGATAGACGAATCCAGTTTTCGTATCTGGGCACAAAACAGACGACGTGGCGCTATTCATACATGCCCAAAATGACGAGGCAATTTCGAGCTTTTTGCGACTCTCCTGAGATGTCTTTTCGACGATATATGGCGAAAAGACATCTTTGCAATTTGTGTAAGATTTATAAAGCTCCGATGGGCTATACTCCTCATCGCCTTGTGTAAAGTTCTCTTCTGTTCGAAACGAATCGATCGACGTATATAGCTTGGGAACGGCGACTATACCCTCAAAATAATCTTCACATGGCTTGCCATACTGTTCTGTAATTGTATTATTATTTTGTTCAACGTTGTGCATCGACTGATATTTATCTAAAGCCGCATCGATGTCTTTGAGAAGCTCACCACATGCTTTGTAATTGGGATTCGACAAATCGATAGTCTTCGAATCTTTCGATACCTCATTGACCTCGACGGGCACCGTCACACCGTCGATCGACGACATCACGGGAACGATATCGATTTTATCGACTTGCGCTCTATAACCGGCAGCGATGCCACTGCCGTTTTGGCTATCGTCGCGCTTTACCGCCTTTGTCGAAATGCTCAGCGTATGACTGCCCTGCCCTGGTATTTGAATGTAATAGATCGGATGTTCGACGCCCCATGCATCTTTGTTGGGCAAATTGAATTGCTCACAATAACTGCCTTTTAGAAGCGCATGCGAGCACGATTCTCTTATCCGATTGCCCTCACCTTCCGATTTTGCCACGAGGTTGCTTTGCGTTATCACTGTTTTGAGTGTTGTGAGATCAGAATCTTCAAATGATTTTACCGATTTAAGCGTCCACTTGAGTCCGTAAGCGGGGACCTGTTTAGCTTCACTGGAATAATACGCAACGACCGACGGATTGACTGTTGCCTCACCGATGATGCCGATAATGCCTTCGAAGATTTCGAGACGTATCGCATCGATGATCGCGGCATATTTCTTTTTGTTCTCTTGCTTCGACAAATCGATCTTAGCCACAGAACGCGTGCCAAACTCCGCTTCGAGGCGTTCGATCGGAACGACGATCTTGCTTTCGCATTTGTATTCATAGTCGTTGGATTCGGTCTTACCCGAACTGACGTAGTTGCCAATGACCGGTTTCGTCAAAGAAAAGATGGCGTTCATGAGGTTGATATATGAATCGCTCCCCGTCAAGATGTGCCCGAGAATGAAAAAGGCGCGGGCGTTTTCGTTATAAGCCTCTTCGAGTTCGTTGATGACAGAGCACATTTCGGAATCGATGCTCAGCGATCCCAATGCGCCCGATTTCGTCGTCGAAAAGATCGACGAATCGAGTGCACCGACAAACGCCACGCGCAACGCCTCGGCATTTGAATCGTCGGATGTCACGATGTCTTCGTAACGCGTTAGCCACTTTTTGCCTTCCGATTTATCGTCTAAATTCGTGGCGACGTATTCATATCGGTAGCGTTCATCATCGTTGCCCGATGTCGCCATTTCGATGAGTGGCGACAAATACGCCATGCGCTTGTCGAAATTGTGATTGCCAAATGTATCGACGTTTAATCCCATGAGGCTGAGGATTTGCGGGGTCGGCAAATCGTTAAACGTCGCCGAGGCGGCTTGGGATACGCCAAACGAATCGCCATTGCCGACGTAAAAATGTGTCTCACTGTCGGACTTCTTTTCGAGCGAATTCCATGTTTCTCGCATCGGTATAGCGCCCCCCGACACATAATCGCAGCGATATACTTGAATAGAACTGCCCAACTCATATTTTTCGTTGACCATATTTGCAAGGACAATGGCCTCACTATCATCATCAGTCGAAGCCTGATTGCAATCGATAGTCAATTCATCGAAAACCCGATAGGGCTTAAACGACATCTTTGAGCCACTTTCATCGACCGAAATCCCGACATCTTCCATCGCCTTGCGAGGAACTATTATATCAGAACAAACAGTCTTATCAATGCTTGCGTCGTCACAGTTATTTCCCTTGTAATACAATGTATATTTAGAAGATGTATCTTTAGAATGTACACTAAACCCCGACAAATCGTAAACATTCGATTGATTTGCATAAATATATAACGATTCTCGCTCGGGTAGAATGTGCCCGCCCCATTCCGACAAAACCATGATGTCGAATTGGTAAACCTCGCCATTTGCGGCGTTATCGTATTCTATGACGATGTTTTCGGGTGCGTAGCACGAGGCGATCGGCGAGCAACAGGCGACCAATCCCAAAAACAATACGTTGCGCAATGAGTTCTTTTTCATGATCCATTCCTATATCGACAAACGACGAGAATACGCATTGCATCGAAGAGATGCCCCCAGTGCGATATTTTATCACCTTTGGCGGGCGATGGGAATGGTCTTTATGCGATTTGCCGCATGTGCGCCGCCGTGCAAGCGCGCATGCGGTGATCGTTTCGACGAGACTAGCTCAATTGACGACACACGACGTCAATTGGATTTCATCGTCGTTGTTATCGGAATTGCATTCGACAGTCGTGCGCCCGCCTTCGCCGTCGTCGTTTGTCTTCATGCGAATTCTCAAACCGATGGCGATATCGTCGGCGGGCAACGAACACGAGACAGCTAAGCAGCCGCCCGTCGGCACATTTTCGCTCGTATAGGCGGTGCAATACTTTTCGCCCAAAGAGCCATCTTCATTCACCTTGTAGAAAGATGCTGGCATTTTGGCACCGACGGTCTTTGTCCCGCGATTGCAGACGACGCCATTGAGGACGATTTCTTGCCCATATTGCGCGCAGACATTTTCTTTATCGAGTTTGCCCGTAATATCGGGCGCGACATTTGCCCCCTGAGCGCCTTGCGCATTGGCGCGATAGTTGTTTAAGCCCTTGGTTAGGAAATTCTGCACCCATTGCGTCGCTTTTGGGATCGTCATATCGTCTTTGATATTCGTAATCGAATAGGGGAATTGATTCCAAATGTTGCGCGCAGCGACCCAACGGTCGTATCGATCGCGCATGACGCGGACGCCGGCGAGTACTTCGGCTTCGGAGCCCGTTTTGCGAATGGCGCGACATACTTTCGGCGACGATTCATCGCCATCGATTTGGCGCATACACCCGTATTCGTCTTTTACAGTGCCATCGGCATTTTTCCGCCAATTGCATTCGGCATCGGATTCACAAACGCAGAAATTGTTTTCACATCGATTCGACGTACAATCGTTATGATATTTGCATCGAATTCCGCGATGCGTTTTGTCGTATGGCGAACAGGTGCGTTGCATAGCATTGGCAGGCACGATGATTTCAGCCGAACCGTCGTTGTCGACATCGGCTATCGTCGGCATTTCGTATGCCGTACGACTCGATTGTTTCGACGAAAAGAGCACTTCGCCCGTCTTTCCATCGTAGATGCGCGTATAGCATTCGTCGGCATAGACGACTTCGATTTGTCCATCGCCATCGAAATCGAAAACAGCCGATCCCGTCGTAAACGAGGAATCGTCTTGGTTCTTCATTTCCCAGAGGTAATTCTGTTTGGCGCATTCTTTGGGCAATTGATTGTCGGCATTGGGTTGGCAACGCGGATCGATGACGCGGTAATAATCGCCAAATGCCACACCGATTTCGGGCAACGTATCGCCATCGAAATCGCCAATCGTCGGAGCTCCACCGCCATAGAGATTGGGGATATGCATCACGCGTTGAACGGACTTCGTCGTCTTTCCATCTTTATCGGTAGATTGTGCGAGGGCGAAAATCGAAAACGCAGCCGCACCGCGCCCTGCTTCAATTCCCGATGTCGAAACGAATTCGGCAATGCCATCGGTGTTGTTCCAATCGAATGCCTCGGGCGTAGCCCCGACCGTACCAATATCGGCAAAAGCGTGAAGCACGGCTTTATCGGATTGACTTCCTTTGCGCGTGTATTCGGGCGCCCAATACTGTGCCGTTATCGCACCTTTATCGTCGCGTTCGACCGTCCATTCGTAGACATTTGGTCCGTAGCCCACTTCGACCGACTTTCCGTGATAATCGACATAAACACTCGACTTTCCGCCCTCCGAAATCCATTCGATTTTGCCGTCTTTATCGATATCGCCGACCGTGGGAAACTTCGATCGTCCGTCGAGGGGGAGATATTGAAGGCCGTTGAGTTTTTTTCCGGTTCGAGCATCGAGGACTTCACCCGCAGGCGTGAGTAGCTCGGCGATGCCGTCGTCGTTGACATCGTGAAGTGCAAGACCACCCCAACTAAATTGAGTCACGCGCAGTTTCGTCCCATCAATTGTAGCATTTCCCGTAATATACCAATCGGTGACGTATTTCTTGAGTTCTGGATTCCATTTGAACTTGACGATACCGCCACCATCGCCTGTATTTGTCGAAGAATCTTTTTTGGGTTGATGTGGTGAACGCTGTGCAAATATCGAAACATAGCCCGTATCATCGACGACGCCGACGGCGAGCGCGACACCCGCTGTCACATAATGATTGTCGTCGTATATATTTTCAATCACTTTGCAAGATTCTGGATCGACGAGTCGAATGACACCAAATTGGTAGGCTTCATCGACCGGTTGCCAAATGCCACTAATAAACGATGTAAAGATGAGCGTGTTTGTCGTCGATTTGGGATTATGTGGTGTTTTGGCGACGAGTACGGGCGTGACGACGCTTTTGGACTTCGGATACGGATCGCCAGCCTCAGGCCCCGTCCAATCGCACTGCAAGTCGGCTTCAAAGAGCCCCGGTTCGGTCTGATAAACACAAGCATCGTTCATATTGAGACGCGGCCCCATGCCATAGGGAATGCAAACGTTTTTCGTTTCACACGACTCCTCCGTGCAACAATACGTATCGGCTTGGCATTGACTATCGGATTGGCATTCGGCTTTTGCGATACACAATCCCGAAAAACAAATGTCGCCTTGCAGAGGACAGATATGCGTTGCATCGCAAGTTTCACCGTTTGAATACATTTTGCAAATGCCACCATCGCAAATGCCACCACGGCATATATACTGAGACGAATCGCACGCTTGCCCAAGATCTACGAGTTGTGCGCAAATGTCATCGCCATTGCACATCAATCCCTCGTTGCACTCGTAATAAACCCCACACGACTCGCCTTCTCCGACGTACTTCAAACACATCGACAAATCGGGGGCGCAAATTGCGCCATCGCGACAAATCACGCCATCGCCGCAGGTAGCGCCCAATTCGCCCCATACACCGCACGTGCCTTCGATGCATTCTCCCGTCATACAGTGCGAAGCCGCATCGCATGATTCGCCCATCGCCGCCTTTTTTAAGCACTTTTTATCGACACAAACCTTATCGATACTACACTTTCGCTTGGAGTCGCATTCCCCATCTTCGATCGGGGGCTCGGGTTTTGCCCCTGGGTCTTGGCACGAATTATCGCGGCATTCTAAACCATCGACACAGTCTTCGCTCGTCGAGCAATCGCCACCGACGTCATTTTTAACATCGCCCTTGCCATCGCCGACGGGTATCTCCTTCGCACTATCGTCAGAACACCCACTGGCGAATATCGCCAACAATGCCATTGCCCCAAAAAGTCGCCTCATTTGCCTTTCGTTATTCATTCATCCTCCGAATACCTACACACGAGGAAATCGATCAAATTTCCTACACGACGTGTTCCCTTATAGCTTGAAATCACACACTTTTCCATTTTAATACAATTGGCGTCAACGCGAAAAACGATTGCATTGAGTCGATATCGATGCCCCATCTATTTTTCTTGGAGCTCAATTTTTTCGATCGTCGTTCGGCTGTACTTTTGTGGGTGCAGAGCGCGATCGATGAGGCCTGAGTGGACGATATAGGCTTGTGTATGGGTAGGCGCTGGGCCAACGCTGAGCCCGACGAGTTCGCCTTGACGCGTAAACATGGGGTAGCCGTTGCGGGCGACGTGGTTTGACGTGGCGTAGGTGTGGGACTGTTGGAGCGAAAAGACGTGTTGCGTCAGTTGTTGATAGGTCGATTGCGGTTGGAGCAATAGGAAGGCGACACCGGGCAAGATGTCGTCGTTGGCGGCGAAATCGTATATCGAAACGGGTTCGATTGCGGGCAATCGTTGCGTCGAAAGGATGGCGACGTTTTGAGCGTCGTCGCGGTATTCGAGTTTTGCTTCGTAGTTGCGTTTATCGAGTGCGACGGTAATCTTTTTAGCGCCAGTGAGCCAGTCGGCAGTCGTGAGGAAGTAGAGTCGCTTCGCATCGGATTCGCGTTTTGGTGGGGTTTTGTCGGCAAATGGGCTCGACGATCGGCGATATGAATCGTCGAAAAACGAATGTGCATGGTTGGACTCGGGCTTGGCGGTGTCGTCACTGGCGACAAATTCAGGATCGATGACATCGGTAAGCGCCGAGGCAGAGACGGCGACGGCAGCGCCGTCGAATACGCGAGTGCCTTGGGCCAGAGGATGCACATTATCGCCTTCGGCACGAACGACGACGACGGCTTTTGCAAGGCGACGTTCGAGCGCCGTTTGTTCCCCATAGGTCATCGCCATATCGCCGACATGTGCTTGCGAAACGCCTGGGCGCCCCGGCACAAACGTCGGCAATTGGGCATGAACTGTTTGGCATAAGCCGATTGTGCACACGGCATTGCCCAATATACACAATCTGCAAAGTACGCGTAGATGGAGTTTCATCGAGTCCTCGTTCGTTTGATAGCCTAAGCGTGCACCATCGCAAGCGCGATAGCGCGGGAATGCGCCGCTGGCGCATTGCCCCCAACAATGCGAAATATGATGCAAGATGGATCGGAATGCAACTTTCCGACGCTCGATTGCGATAACGCTAGCTGCCGTGGGGGGATTTTGGTAGGCGGGCGACAGGCAAGGCACAGTATGTTGAATGAGAGGATTTTGTTGCTTATCAGACCCAATTAAAGATATATTGGATAACGGGGATGGGTGTTTTCGAAACTGGTGTCTCGAAAGGAATGCGTGTAGTGAATAAGAATCCTCAAATATCCAAACTCAATATCATCCATTATAGAGGTATTTGCAATTTAGAGCTCAAAGACTTAGGGCGCGTCAATGTATTTGCAGGCGTGAACAACAGTGGCAAAACGACGATTCTCGAGGCGATTGGGCTATTGTCAAACCCCTTAGAGCGCATGAATTTTGCCAAGTGGGCATTTATGCGCATTTTTCAATCTCGTAGCCTAAGTAAGCGGATGGTCGATTATCTCGAATTTCTATTTGCAGGGAATCGCACAATTCACATTGAGGCGACTATAAACGATAAAACCTATAATGTTGAATATAATTCAGACGTATTAACCAAAAGTGATGCCTCGGGTCAGTTGCAGAAAATGGTAAAAGTCGTGGCTTCATTACAAGGAGAATCAGGCAGCAAACGAGAATCTTTTACATTTCGCAATAACGCTCGCGGTAGCTATACAAACGGTTCTGGGCTATTTAATGCAAAATGTATTACAACACACGGTAATTTTTATCAGAACAGTGTAACCTATATTTCGGACTCGATGCTGAATCAGAAAAAGAACTTGTTGCTCGATGTCATACGTTCATTTGATACCGATATCATCGATATTATGCTCAAAAACGACGATATTCTTCTTCACAGCGAATCCATAGGAGTGCAACCACTCTTCAGCTATGGTAGTGGTTTGCAAAAAGCCGTCCTACTTGCAGCCTGTCTCATCAGTGCCGAGAATAACGTCATACTCGTCGATGAAATCGACAGTGCGATGAATCAGACGGCTTTTCACCCCGTGTTTCACTGGTTCGTTTGCAAATGTCGAGAATTAAATGTGCAAGCGTTTGTGACGACACATAGTCTTGAAGCCATTGATGCCATCCTAGATACCGCTAAGTTACAAGACGATATTCGCATCATCACCCTACGCAAAACACCCAAATCTCATCGCACCATTGCCCAAATGCGTACTGGGGAGCAAGCTCGTTCCGATCGAGAACGCTTTGATATGGAGATGCGCGTATGAATACTAGCCCCATACGAAGCGTTTTTCTCTGTGAAGGGAATGATGATGCTTGGTTTCTTTCATACTACCTTCACAAAGTGCATGGATGGAACACAAAAGGTGCTAATTGGGGACATGCAAAGGTTCCATGTGATATCGACGGACAACACGTCATATACATGATTCATTCTGACTCCAACAATTTACTCGCGATTAAATCTACGAATGGACAAAACAATCTCAAGTCATCGGCAATTGATATATGGCATTTTAACGAATGTACGCCATACGATCCTATTGATAATTTGATAGTATTTCGCGATTGTGACGATCGCAATAGTGATTCATTACTTCGAGAAATGCAAACATGGTTTCCTTGCAATATACATTTAACAAATAACTCAGTCAGCAGTATTTTGATTAACGATGAATATGATCAGACCTTTAACATTCTTCCTCTAATCATTCCTTTTAATGAACCAGGCGCCATAGAAACATTGCTCATTCAATCCATAGCCGATGTCGACGATGAAGGACAATTTATTGCCAAGCACGCATATCAATACATCGACAATGCAAAGGCAAAACTATCGAGATTTCTCACGACGCAACGATCGATAATTAAAGCTAAATATGCTGCAGTCATGGCTATTTACGATCCAACGCACACAAGAGATGCTTTCAATCAACTCATGATGAGTACGCCATGGGAAAACAGTGCAACGATTCATCATCATTTGTGCAATGCCGTTGAACTTATCAATCGTCGCATCACAGATACACGATAACAATGCATAAATGGCGGGGTGGAATGGACGCGGACCTCACCCCCGGCCTCTCGGCCACCCCCTCTCCATAAATGGCGAGGGGAATGGACATCTGCCTACGGCAGATGTGACAAATTGGGCGAGGGGAATGGACATCTGCCTACGGCAGATGTGACAAATTGGGCGAGGGGGAATGGA
>ERZ1034719.1019-NODE-1019-length-14116-cov-7.899367_pt1 | contig 14116 bp, 12 predicted proteins | sample MGYA00520703_ERZ1034719 | MGnify/ENA primary metagenome ERZ1034719 (study PRJEB33766, sample SAMN09781716) | gut metagenome | biome: gut microbiome | host: Homo sapiens | place: Madagascar | study: EMG produced TPA metagenomics assembly of the PRJNA485056 data...
TGTGTTCTTTACAGCCTTACGTGCCGCTACGTGCTGGCAGATGCGAGAGCTTGCCACACAGGAGTCATATGACAGGAAGCGACGGGCAGAGTTGTCTCCACAAACCGCAATTTGTAAAGATTTGATATTTCTTATACCTTTATCTCGCAGACCACCACATCACCAAAAGCCCTACCGGCAAAGCAATCACTGCCTGGCTGAACATTCCTATCACTGCATATTTAATATGATGCCAATAATCATGATAAGCATCCACCAAATCCTCAGTTCCCGGAATTATCATCTTCTTACTATGGCAAAACCACAGACAATCTACTACCAATGCATCAAACCATATCTCAGCTACCCACATAATATATCCGTGAAACCATCCTGCAAAGAACGTACGCGCACCACCGATATAGTACGCCAATGCCGTCTGCAAAAATATGTATCCGATAAATAATCCCAGTTTACCTATCGTTGCTTTCTTCGTAAGTTTTCCGGAGCTTTCCTGAATCAATCCAAGCTCTCTGCATCGATCCTGTATCGCCTTTGGGTATTCCTGTATCATGCCAAGCTTCCCCTTCTTTGCCATTTTGATACCACAAATTGTGTAAATAACGACATTAAAAACAACTATTTCTAATAAGTAATTCATTTATCCTCCTATGCAAATTAGCGTTTTCCCGCACAGTTGAACCCACCGTTATAAGACACAGGTGAATATCCCTCAACTTCTCTTGTTAGTTTTCGCTAACTATGTTAGCACATTTATACTTAAAAGTAAATAGTTCAATACTGCAGGATCCCATGTTCTCTTTATCCTTATTTTCCGGGACACTATCAGGCGCTTACTTCTCATCAACCACCTGGAAAATGTAAAACTTCAGATAATACGAATCGTCCGCCGCCCAAAGGATCGGATGATCCGGTGCCTGCGTACGGAATTCTACCTGTCTCAGCCGTTTATGCACATTCCGTGCGGCCTGTCCGATGGTCTGCGTAAACAGCTCATAATCCATGAAATGAGAGCAGGAACAGGTCGCCAAATAGCCGCCATCCCGAATCAGTTTCATTGCCCGCAGATTAATCTCCCGATATCCCTTGACCGCATTCTTGATGGAATTGCGGGATTTCGTGAACGCCGGCGGATCTAAGATCACCACATCAAACGTTTCTCCCTGTCGCTCCAGCTCCGGCAACAGTTCAAATACATCTGCACATTGGAATCGGACTCTGTTTTCCAGATGATTTAATCTCGCATTTTCCTCTGCCTGTGCTACTCCGAGTTCGGAGGCATCCACGCCCAATACACTGGCAGCTCCTGCCATTCCCGCATTCAGTGCAAAGGAGCCCGTATGTGTAAAGCAATCCAATACCTTTGCATTCGGACAAAGCTTCCAGATGGACTTCCGGTTATTCTTCTGATCCAGGAAAAAGCCTGTCTTCTGTCCTTCTTTTACATCCACCATATAATGAACTTCGTTTTCAACAATCTCCACCTTGGTATCAAACGGCTCTCCAATGAATCCTTTGATCCGCTCCATACCTTCCTGTTCCCGAACCTTGGCATCGCTCCGCTCATAGACACCACGGATCCGGATTCCGTCCTGTGCCATAAGCTCCTTCAGAGTATCAACGATCAATAGTTTAAACCGGTCAATTCCAAGCGCCAGAGACTGCACCACCAGCACATCCGAGAACTTGTCTACCACGATTCCCGGAAGAAAATCTGCCTCTCCGAAAATCACTCTGCAGCTGCCGGTATCGATTACCTGCTTTCGGTATTCCCATGCATTCTTCACCCGCATGCGAATAAAGGCTTCATCGATCTCTGTATCTTTATCCCGTGTCATCATTCGAACCAGCAGCTTGGATTTCCGGTTAATATAACCTCTTCCCATCGGATATCCGTCAAAATCATGTACGATCACAATGTCGCCATCCTGAAAATCACCCATGATACTCTCAACTTCATTATCGTAAATCCATGGTCCACCGGCTTTCAGACTGCGACCCTCACCCTTTTTCAATGTTACGATTGCCTGACTCATGCTCACTCCTCCTGTTTGTTTTCTTCTTGTTTTTGTTTATCTTCTCTGTTTGTTTCCTTTTCTGCTTGTTACCTTTTCCGTTTTATCTGTCATATCCTCTATGCCTTTTGCAGCTTCTCGGATTTCTCCAGCTCCTTACTTATCTTCCGGATACAGAGGATACAGGTTGGGATAATATAAATGCATGCAGATATCCATGCCGCCTGATCGGAAAAACAGATTGCAGTATAGCCAAAGGCTCCGACAAATCCAAGACTCACAACACTTCTCGCAATCATTTCCGTTACACCGGAGAATATCGCACGTCCGGAATAGCCCAGTCCCTGCGTACTCATACGGCATACATTCAGAATACCCAGACTCCAGAAGAAATACCCCATGCACCGAAGATATTTCTGTGCCGCATCCAGTACCGGAACCTCTTCCGGCTTAATGAAGATCATTGCCATTGCCCGTCCGGCAAAAATCATGATCAGCCCTGCCAGAAGTCCATAGCTGACTCCGACTGCAACACCCTGTAAAATACCCTGTTTAATCCGCTTCGTCTTCCCGGCACCCAGATTCTGTCCACAAAATACAGACACTGCGGTAGCCAGTGCATCAAACGGGCATATCAGGAACTGCTTTAATCTGGCTGCTGCCGTAAACCCTGACACATATACGCTGCCGAGTCCATTATTGGCAGACTGCATCACCATACTTCCGATTGCCGTAATCGAATACTGTAGTCCCATCGGCACGCCCATGATCAGCATTGTACGGATCGCATTTCCTTTTCCGACACAGTCCTCTTTCCGCAGCTGAAGTGTCTCCACCTTTTTCCAAATAAAGATCAGACACAGGCATCCACTGATTGCCTGTGCAGTGATTGTTGCGATTGCCGCTCCGGCACAGCCCCACTGCAGTACCAGGATGCAGAAAAAGTCCAACCCGATATTTAAGATTGCAGAGATTGCCAGAAATATAAACGGAGTCCGGCTATCTCCAACTGCCCGCAGAATGCTGGACAGATAATTATATAACAGTGTAAACGGTATTCCTAAAAAGATTACCAGCAGATACCGGTATGCATCCTGATAAATATTATCCGGTGTTGACAGGAGATGCAGAATCTGCGGGCATAACAATGCACAAAGCACAGTCAGAATGGCTGCAAAGCCACCGGTCAGCAGAAAGCCATGATATACATAATTCCGCATTTCCTTCATATTACCGGCCCCAAAGCTCTTAGATACCGGCACGCCGAATCCGCAGCTGATTCCTATACAAAAGCCCAACACCAGAAACTGTACACTGCTGGATGCACCGACTCCTGCCAGTGCATCCGAACCCAGTATCTGTCCTACAATCGCCGCATCAATAATGTTATATGTCTGCTGCAAAAGATTTCCCAGCAGCAGAGGGATCGCAAACTGTATGATCAGTCCAAATGATTTCCCCTCTGTCATATTTTTCGTCATTGACATCAACCTTCTTTTCTGTATTTATCATCTAAGTATTCCGCATCTTATTCTTATCTCATCCATCTGTCCGGCAGACTTATGAATCAACCAAATTGGTGATCCAGACTCCCCTCTTTACCAGAATATAACCTACAATCACCTTGATCATATCCATACTCTGAATAATAGCATAGACTCCCAGCACAGGAAGTTGTGTAAAGGAAGACAGCACAAACGCCAGCGGCACCGGAATCACCCAGGAAAATACGCTGTCGAACAGAAACGTAATCACTGTCTTTCCTCCTGATCGCAATGTGAAATAAAGAACATTCAAAAATCCCTGTAATGGGAAGAAGAGTGCCGTTATCACAATAAACCACCGCCCCAGATTCTTCACCTCCGGTGTAGTATCATATAATTCCGGAAATCCCTTGGCACATAGTATCAGAATCCCGGTCAGAAGCAGGCACATAACACCGGTAAACCACATCAGCTTCATAGAATACTTCTTTGCTTCTTCAAACTTCGATGCTCCCAGATACTGTCCGATCAGAATGCCGACCGCATTTCCCATAGCCACAAATACCACATTTAAAAGATTACAAATTGCATTAGAAATATTCAATCCGGCTACCACCTGTAGTCCTCTGATCGAGTAACACTGTGTTAACACCGCGATCCCACCGGCCCATAAAAACTCATTTACAAAAATCGGAATTCCCTTTCGAATTACGATCTTCATATCACGCAGCGGAATTTTCAAGGTCCTATATATCCCTTTTAGAAATGTATGTTCTTCTTTCTTTGCATGTGACCATACAATCACGATTGCCATTTCCACCACTCTGGCAAGCACAGTAGCAATCGCAGCTCCCCGGACGCCCAATCGCGGAAATCCGAACTTACCATATATCAGAAAGTAATTGAATATCACATCTATGACTACCGATGCCACTCCGGCAATCATTGGCTTCATACTTTCACCGGTTTCCCGGAGACTGCTGGCATATACCTGTGTAATCGAGAAAGGAATCAGTCCAAACAGCATAATATAAAGATACTGTAACCCATATTCCAGTGTTAGTTCTGCGTCAATATCCACAGATGTGCCATGCAGATACAGACTAAGCAGCCTGCTTCCGCCAAAGATAAATATTGCAATTCCCACGAGAGCACACAGAGTACAGATCCAGAGTTTTAGCCGGAATATATCCTGAAAACCTTTTTTATTCCCTTGTCCATAATACTGTGCTCCGTAAATTCCAGGCCCGGATATTCCTCCGAAAATAGCCAGATTAAACACAAAAATCAGCTGTCCCGCAATGGAAACAGCCGTCATACTCTCTGTCCCCAGCCTTCCGACCATCAGGTTGTCGACCAGACTTACCGCATTGGTAATTCCATTCTGAACCATCATCGGAACCGCCAGGAGCAGAGCTTTCTTATAAATCACATTCTTATTATTCATTTTCTCACCTGCAACATTTCTACAGTTATTCTTGCTCCGGATAATCATAATCCAAACTGTACAAATCGTCAATCTATTTCATCATATTCCTGAAATGCTGCATAATACCGGGTTGTTACTTTCCCATACTTCTGTGCCCAGCCGTTCGTGCCATTGTACCGTGCCATGACCTGCCCGGCCTCATCCTCTGTCAATGGTACGCTAACCGCTTGGTCATCCATAATCTTTGCCAGAACCATTGCCTCCGTATCGATACTACGGGTATCATCCTGCAATCCTATCCAGAACTGCTCTAAAGTGGCAATATCTGACGGATCGTATTCTGTACCATACTTCCAGTTATGTGCTTCGATTGCAGTTTTCGCATAAATCTGTGCAATCCCGGTCGAGGAATCCTGCTTCCGTATCATCCGAAACAGGGATGCCTCTGCATAGGTCATGGCCACCCATGCATCTGCCACCGGATCCTCTATTCCATAGAAGCGAAGTTCCTGAAACAGGACCGCCTGGATCATTGCCTTCTCTACTCCGTATTTCTGAGCCGCCGCCGTAATCTCCGCATCATACTGCAGTACGCAGTCCAGTGCATCCTCCGTAGAATAGCAGGGAGCTGTTTTTATCATCTGCCCCAGATTCATATAGTCCTCTACTGCCTTCTCCAGCTTAATCTGCAACTGTGCTTCCGGAGTCTGTGATTCACATCCGTTCACTGTAATAACCGTCATAATCTGTGATTTCTTCCAATATGTATCATAGTGATTCTGCATAAAAGAAACTATTCCAAGCACCAGAATCAGACCACACACAATCCTTGTCTGTTGCCTTTTCATTATACTGTTTTCGCCTGCTTTTTCACGTCTCACCGGACTGCACACTCCCTATATCCAAACCTTATCTCTTACTCTCTTATTCACGGTTCCTTCTGTCTGTGCATTTAAAATATCAGAATACTCCATATTAGATACAACGAATCGGCATCAAAACAGCATCATATTTTATAATAAATTATGTCGGCAATTACTTCCTTCTATTTATTCTTCCGAATCGCACCGGTCAGACCGATACCTGCAATCAGCAGAAATGCAAGACATGCATATAAATTAACCGGATCTCCCGTTCTCGGTGTTGCAGCGGTTCCGGTCGTTTTAACCTCTGTCGTCGATGCTGCTGTCTCTGTTGCTACGGTAGATGCTGCGGTTGTTCTACGAGCTTCGGTTGTAGTAGATGCTTCGGTTGTTCTACGATCCTCTGTCGCAGTTGTACTTCTGTCCTCGGTCGCAGTTGTACTTCTGTCCTCGGTCGTATCCTTTGATGAATCTTCCGTGGTATCCTTCGTCTGTCTGCCGGCGATCGCATAGTTTGAAAAACCGGAGGTCTGAAATGTAATGGTCCTGTTCTTTGCATCATATACAGCCGGTATTACTTCATAAGTACCATCCTGCTTTTCATGTACGATCACAAACTCATCCCCATCGATGTCCTGTGCTAATTGCAGAGTGATCGTTGCTTTACTCTGTAATTGTTTTATCTGGTTTGACCAAACGTCCTCTGCGGTTCCCTTATAAAGAATCTGATTCAGTTTAATATTCAGATAAGAAGATACCTTATACTCTTTTACTGATGCTGCAAGATCATCCTTTGCTTCTTTACTCATCTCAGCATCCAGAACCGATAAAATCGCAGAACCGGAATCCAATTCGCCCTCGCCCAGTTTAACCGTTCCACTTTTAATATCTTCTGCCACTGCATCGACTCGGTCCTCTACCTTTCCAAAAATTCCGCTTATATGTACATTGGTATCCGGCATCACGTATTCAAATGTAGACTGTTCTTCTCCCGCCGTCAGCACCTCATCATTAATCTTGATGGAAGTCAACTGATAACCATAATCCGGTTTTAAACGGAAGACAACCGTACTGCCCGGTATTACAACTGCCATGCCGGTATTTTTCTCCAAATCCTGATCGACATATCCAAGGCCAACGGAATTTCCTGCTTCATCCTTAATGTCCAAAATCTCCACGGTACCGTTTTTTAGCAGATCATCGTCCCGCAGAGACGAATTATCTTTCCGGTCGGCCGCCCAGATAATGGTTCTTGGTACCGGTACCACCGCCGTAGATTTCTTTACGACAATGTTATATGAATCGGAAGGTTCTACTGCAAACTCAAATCTGTCTCCTACATTTTCCGGCAAATTAATATCCTCACCATTTACATTTATAGAACCAATCGTTCCATCACCAAACGCCAGCTGGATTGTAATCAGATTCCAGATATCACCGGTCGCATAACCTCGTGCAGATCCCGTGATTGCAGCAGATTCACCTCCAACCTTATTTCCATTCAGATAAACCGACATTCCAAAGCCATCATAAAGTGCTCTGACTGCTATCGTATCCGGATACTGTGGTCTCGGTGAGATTGGACTCAGTGTCATCTGAATGTCCAATCTTCCGCTAAACTCATTCGTATCCAGTTTCACATAGGCATTGGCAGTCACATCATATCCGGTCCCATTGATATATAACATCGGAGTTCCGTCCGGCATATCTATGTTTCCTATATCGTCCGGATCATTGACCACTACATTTGTTTTTATCTTCAGATAATACTCCTTTTCATTCAGATTGATCAGGCAGGTATCTTCGGTAATTGCACATGTCTGATAGGTTTCCCCCTGATCAGCATTCTTAGTCACCAATTCCACGGTATATTCCACATTCGGATATCCTTCCTTCTGCCAGATTACCTTTCCATCCCGTATTGCCACCGACATATCGCTACTCTCCACAAAATCTAATAGCGCCCAATTTTCAGAATCTGCATAAACAGAGTCCACATGTCCGGTACACAATGCCAATATCATTGCCACGCAAATACAAATACTCAGAATCACACTTGTCTTCTTATTCATTCGAATTCCCCCTTTGTTTATTTACTATGGTTCACAGCATAGAAATCCCATTTTTATTTATAATAATACAATACTTTTCCGGATGGTTTCAAGTTTCTGACATCATATGCGCAGATTCTGGCATCATGTGGTCTTTATTACATTATTCCAATTTCTTGCAATTTTAAGCCTTCTATGCTAAGATACTTCAAAAATGAACCATTCAACTTTGAAGTATATGGAGAATAACTATTCATTATGAAACCAAGTATTATATTTGCACGAAAAACGGCTCTGGCCTATCACTCCGCCTGCAAGCCTCTTTGCCAGGAACTCGGTCTGCCCCAGACAGCCTTTGATATTCTATTGTTTCTCGCAAACAATCCCACATATAAAACCGCCCGTGATATTGTGGAAATCCGCCATATCAAGGCCAATCTTGTATCTGTAAACGTGGATCGGCTGGTGCAGGAGGGATACCTGATCCGTCAGGCTGTGGCCGGTGACCGCCGGAAAACAGAGCTTATCTGCACCGATAAAGCACAACCTGTCATTCTTCGTGGCCGGCAGCTCCAGGAGGAGTTTTCCGAACGTCTTTTTAACAACATTGATAACGATATGAAGGAAGCATTCTTTGCCACCATATCTCTGATAGAAAAAAATCTGGATATTATTTTAGAAGAGGAGAAATAACATGAAACTTTTAATCACCATTCTGGTTACCTTTTTCGCCGGTATGGGTGCCGGTCTCGGCACCGGCTTCGCAGGCATGAGTGCAGCTGCCGTGATCAGCCCCATGCTGATCACCTTTTTGGATATGAATCCATATATGGCAGTCGGCATCGCCCTGGCTTCCGATGTTCTGGCAAGTGCCGTTTCCGCTTATACGTATTATAAGAATAAGAATCTGGATATCCGGAACGGATTGATCATGATGGTGAGTGTTCTGATCTTTACCGTTACCGGCAGTTATATCGCAAGTCTGGTGCCGGCCACAACTATGGGCGGCTTCTCCGTATTTATGACATTTCTGTTGGGTATTAAATTCATTGTCCGACCGGTTATGACTACCAAAGAATCTATGCTTGGCGTTTCTGCCAGAAAAAGAGCGATTCAGTCCATTCTCTGTGGTATGATCATTGGTTTTATCTGTGGCTTTATCGGCGCCGGGGGCGGTATGATGATGCTTCTGATCCTAACAAGTGTTCTCGGCTATGAATTAAAGACCGCTGTTGGAACCAGCGTTTTTATCATGACATTCACTGCTCTTACCGGAGCTGCCTCTCACTTTATGATCGGCGGAACACCTGATCCACTGGTATTCATTCTCTGTGTCATCTTTACTTTATTGTGGGCACGTATCGCTGCCGTTTTCGCCAACAAAGCAGAGCCGAAGACCCTGAACCGGATAACCGGTCTGATACTGGTCATCCTCGGTGCCGTAATCATGGGCTTCAGCCTGTTCAAATAATCAGGCTATGTGGTTTTGTTGTTGCTAATCTTCATTTACATTCGGTTTTCCGATAAAATCCCGATAAAATGCCGATATCAACATAGCAATTCCGCTGATAATCAGAAGAGTAAAACCGGATGCCGCCTGCATTTTAACAAGTCCTGTTGTCATTGTGTCGGTCAGAAAATACCGAAATACTAATCGAGCAATAATTACCACAACGACTGCCGAACCAATTTTCATAAAACGATTCTTCTTCAATACAGCAAATACAATCTGTGCAATCGCACATCCCAATAATATGACACCATATAATGAAATGGATGTTCCCAGCAGCCTTACTGCTTCCGTATATATCTGCTTATCTTCCTGCGATTCACCGGCTACCTGTGCAACTTCCTGTGTCAATCCATCTGGAACATATAAACTTATCTTCATATACGGAAGAAACAATGCAACCAAAAGCACCCCCGCACTAATTATCATAAAAACATTTACACTCTTCCGATCTGTCAGAATATTCCCACCCAAAGATTCCCGCTTCGGAATGTCCGTCTGCTTGATTACGAGAGGCTCTTCTTCCATAAACCTTTTGTGCGCATCTGTATTCTCTTCTTCTGCCGACTCCTGCTTCATCCTTCCATACTCTACAGAATCAACTCCGTCCATCCTTGTCTCCGGATTTCCCTGAGTCTCCTCTAATACTTCTTCATCTTCCGAACTTATCTTAAACTCCATGTCCCCTCCTTATATATACCCTATTTTTTGTGATACTATTATTATATATTATATTCTATATAAAATGCAACCCTCTCTTACACTTCCGTAGTTACCGCACTTACCGCAACATTTGGCTTCAGATCTTTTAACAGTATGGTATTTCCCTTCTTCACAAAGAACAACGGCAGTGCTGCAAGGATTGCGCAGGCAATTGCATACAGATATAAGTACCGGTAGCCGATAAATTCCATTACCGCTCCGGAAAGGATCGGAGTAATGATCTGCGCAGACATACTTGCAGTATAATAATATCCGGTGTAACGACCTGTGGTTCTCTCACTGGCCACCTCCATGATCATCGGATAAATGGTTGTCGCAACTGTACCCATACCGATACCGGAAATAGAAACCCATACATAGATCATCGGTGAATAGCCCTGCGTCAGGAAGATACAGAGTCCACCAAGACACATCAGCCCGATTCCGATATAGGTCGTAATTTTTCTTCCGATCCGACAGGAAAGTGCCGCCATCGGCATATAAGAAATCAGTGTCACCAGTGTGGCAACCAACTGGAAATTCGCAAAGCTTCCGCCACCGGCTCCCCATACCTGGCTGGCATATTTACTGAATGCGGATGTCACGGCATTCGATGCCATGAAGTAAAAGAATACGCAGAGTAGAATCGCGATCAAGGATTTCCGGACAGTCGGATCTGATTCCTTCTCCTTTCCGCCCTCTTCGGATGCATCAATTTCTTCTACCGGAATCCCCATTGCGATACTCTCCCGATGCATCTCATCGACCGCCTTTTTCTCTCGGAAGAAAAGCACAAAAACAACCGTACAGAGAACGATCAGTCCGGATACGATCAGAAAAACAGGCAGATAACTCGGATGCTCTACATCCGGAACCGTCAATGAAATGCTGACCAGCACAACGATACCGGCAGCTGCAGCCATCAAAGAATTAAAAGCATCTGCCTTCGCCCGGATTGGCCGCGGTGTCACATCCGGCATAAGTGCCACACATGGGCTCCGGTAGCTTGATAATACAATCAGTAACAGACAAAGCACACAGAAGAACATCGGCAGATTCACCAGCCGATCCGCCACTGCCAGAAGTGGAATCAACAATGCTGCCAGAAGTGATCCGATGATAATAAACGGAGTCCGTCTTCCCAGCCGACTGTGACACCGGTCACTGATGCTGCCGAAGAGCGGGAGCAGAAATAGAGCACAGACATTATCCAGTGCCATAATTGCACCCGCCAATGTATCTCCTACATGAAAAGTATCCCGGAGTATCAATGGAATGATTCCATCATATGACTGCCAGAATGCCAGTGCGCCTGCAAACGGAAGTGTTACCAAAAGCGTTCGCCGCCAATCAAGACTTCCCAGATTTTTTTGCTTTTTTCTACTCATCTTTTTCTCCATTTCTGCACAGAATCGTGCAATCTTTTATTTCTCTTACTTCCTCCTCTTATATTTTCTCTGACCGGCTCTCCGCCTTCCCCGGCCAGCATGTAGGAATATGACTATCACAATACTCTTTCAGCCGATTTCCTGTATGCGGTGCCACAACATCCCGATAGCGTATAAGCTTTGTCTCATATGTTATGGTGCTTCCCGTGTGAAATACCAATAGTCTTCCGCCCCGATCGACTCCCGGACCGTAGCAGGCAAATCCACAGGATGGTGTATATCCCAGATCAATCCCATCCAGCCTGCCTACAAAGTCATTCTTATGATCATGTCCGCAGAATACTCCCATCACATTTCCATTCGACCACAGCAATTCAAACTCACCGGTATTAACATCCGGACTGCAGATGGGTTCCTTTACCGTAACTCCTTTGCATTCCCTGTATTCTATTAACGGAATATGCTGAAAGACCATGGACGGAACCGCAGACGGCACTCCTTCCTCATCAAAAAGCCTGTCCTTCAGCCAGATCAGGGTTTCATCTGATAGCGGTGCATAGCTGCCATGCTCTCTCTCATTTCCACTGTCCAACAGATAAAAGCGGAGCGCTTCCTGCCCATCCCGCCGCTGCACACTCAGACAAAAGGTTCCGGCTGCCGGTCCTTCCGCCGGGCAGATGCAATGTGGATTCTGCCGGTAGATTGCAGCCTGCTCCTCATTCGTCAGACCGCACTGTGCATCATGGTTGCCAAATGTAACCGCATATGGAATCCCATAATTCTCCATTGGTGTGATCAAAGTCCGTATCGTATTCTGCACCCCTTTCTCTCCGGCCAGCCGGTAGAATGGGGAGTATCCCTTCAACTGGTCTCCTGTCAGAATCACCAGATCCGGCATCGTTTCTGCAAGAAGTGCATTCAGGAGGTGCATGGTATCCTTTCTTGGATGGAGACCCTCCTGTATATCTGTCAGATGTAATACCCGAAAGGAACCGTCCTTTCGGAATTGAAGTTTTGGTTGTTCATTCATATCAAAATCTCCTTCCTTACTATCATAGTCTTCGGTGTATGTGCGTGAAATCAAAGTGCAGTAAAGGGAATGTCATTTTCTTGTAAAATAATCGAGTAGGAGGGAAATCTGATTGATTTCCCGACCTCTCACACCACCGTGCGTACGGTTCCGTACACGGCGGTTCAAACAACTTAACAAGTAACACACCTTTCAGTGTAGTAATCTAACATTGAGACTAATCCAAAGCGGGTTAGTCTCTCCTTGTTTATTGCAAAATTCATTACTCTTCGTTGACAGACATATGCTATTCGTTTTCCCGTATAGGCTGTAATCCACGCTGTGTCTTTATCAACTCCAAGTTTCATTAGATTCTTTATACGATTTTGCGGAGTTTTCCAATGTTTCCATATGCACATGCGAAGTCTGTATCGGATACGCATATCCTGTTCCCTACAGAGTGCTTTCATGCTACCTATTTTGAAGTAATTTATCCACCCTCTGATGAGTTGATTTAATTTCTCCACCTTGTAACTGTTGCTAACACCCCAACTACGACATGTAAGTTCTTTCATTCTTTTCTTGAACTTCACTACTGATTTTGCGTGTGGCTTTGCTTTGAACTGGTGTGCTCTTGGGTCAAAATAAAATCCAAACCCAAGATATTTTAGCCCTTGTGGTCTATCCACCTTGCTCTTGGTCATGTTGACCTTAAGCCCTAGTTTCTCCTCAATGAATCGTGAGATATTTCTCATAACTCTATTCGCAGACATTTCACTTCCGACCATGATAATACAGTCATCCGCATATCGTACAAAGTTAAGCCCTCTCTTTTCCATTTCCTTGTCTAGTTCGTTCAACATGATGTTTGCCAGTAATGGCGAGAGATTTCCACCTTGAGGTGTTCCCACGATAGAATCCTCATACTCATCATCAATCATGATTCCACTGACTAGGTATTTTCTGACAATAGAGATAACATCACCATCTTTAATAGTTCTGCCTATGATAGTCATAAGTTTGTCATGATTTACTGTGTCAAAGAACTTTTCCAAGTCAATATCTACAATCCAGTCGTTGCCATCATTCATCATGTCTAGTGCTGTTAGGATTGCCTGCTGTGCACATCTATTAGGTCTAAATCCATAACTGTGGTCATGAAACTGTTCCTCATAGATTGGTGTTAAAACCTGTGCAATGGCTTGTTGTATAAATCTGTCTGTTACTGTTGGTACTCCTAGGTTTCTGACACCACCATCTGGTTTTGGTATCTCCACTCTTCGTACTGGTTGAGGTTTATATTTTCTTGTCCTCAACTGTTCCTTGATGTTTTCGCCGTTCTTTGCAAGATGTTCTTTGAGCTCTGTGTACTTCATTCCGTCCACTCCCTCCGCACCTTTGTTTCGTACGACTTGCAGATATGCTCTGTTGAGGTTATCGCTGGATAATATCTGCTCCATTAGACTACTTGTGTCCATGCGTTCTTTCCTTTCCGTCTCGCTTGATTTGACCATCTTTATCCCGATTGATTACGGCAGATGTTATCTCTTCTGCAATATGAGACATACTCAAACCTATTGATCGTTCGCCCCTTTGCTCCATCTCCATTACAGAGACTTCTTCACTACTATGGGCTCGGCTGACTTCTCACAGTTCGTTGTTACT
>ERZ1034719.1020-NODE-1020-length-14101-cov-6.447530_pt1 | contig 14101 bp, 9 predicted proteins | sample MGYA00520703_ERZ1034719 | MGnify/ENA primary metagenome ERZ1034719 (study PRJEB33766, sample SAMN09781716) | gut metagenome | biome: gut microbiome | host: Homo sapiens | place: Madagascar | study: EMG produced TPA metagenomics assembly of the PRJNA485056 data...
AAGCTACTCTAGTATAAGCTGTCTATGTTTACCAAAACAGGGATACCTCAACTCGGGCGGCTGGAAGCCCGACCTTACACTGACCTCACCCCCGGCCTGTCGGCCACCCCCTCTCCATAAATGGCGATGGGGAATGGGCATCTGCCTACGGCAGATGTGAGAAATTTGGCGATGGGGGATGGACATCTGCCTACGGCAGATGTGAGAAATTTGGCGATGGGGAATGGGCATCTGCCTACGGCAGATGTGAGAAATTTGGCGAGGGGGGAAATGACGCCCGTGGTGCGGGCGTTGTTGATTTTGCGATGGGGAATGGACGTTGACCTCACCCCGGCCTGTCGGCCACCCCCTCTCCATAAATGGCGAGGGGGAGAGACGCCCGCGATGCGGGCGTGATTGTTTTTGCGATGGGGAATGGACATCTGCCTATGGCAGATGTGAGAAATTTGGCGATGGGGAAATGGCGCCCGCAGTGCGGGCGTGATTGATTTGGCGATGGGGAGAGATGCCCGCGGTGCGGGCGTTGTTGATTTTGCGATGGGGAGAGACGCCCGCGGTGCGGGCGTTGTCGATTTGGCGAGGGTGAAGGGAGCGCCCTGAAGGGGCGCCAGAATACAGCCCGGGGTGAGCGTAGCGTAACCCCGGGATGACAAGAGCCCGTATTGAGCCCAACGGGCGAGATAGGGCGACACAGAGCCCGTATTGAGCCCAACGGGCGAGATAGGGCGACACAGAGCCCGTATTGAGCGATAGCGAAATAGGGCGACAAGAGCCCGTATGGAGCGATAGCGAAATAGGGCGACAGAGAGCCCGTATGGAGCGATAGCGAAATAGGGCGACAGAGAGCCCGTATGGAGCCCAACGGGCGAGATAGGGCGACAAAAGCCCGTATTGAGCCCAACGGGCGAGATAGGGCGATACAGAGCCCGTATTGAGCGATAGCGAAATAGGGCGACCCCATGCCGCGATGAGTGGTGGGGGAAAATAAATGAATAAAGCGAGCGTAGGGGCGTTATGAGCGCGGTTTTTGCGGTGTCTTTCCGCGGCTGCTCGGAGGATTTGCGGGCGGTAGCACGAGGATTTGCGGGCGGAGGCACTGCGATTTTGCGAAATTTCCAATATCGGACTCGAAGCGAATGCGTAGATCACAATTTCTGATGGGTTGTGCCCTAGCCACGGGCCTTGCGACGTGTGCCACGAGCGCGATGGCGCAAGATTTTTCCTATAAAGGCTCGATAACGAGCGATTTGCGGTTTACGGTGCCAGGGCAAGATATGCCGGGGGATGTCGACAAAGTGCGCTTCGACCGGACCGATAACACGTTTCGTTTTACGGGTGCGTTTACGTGGGGCGTCGTCGATGCGGTGGCCGATGTGTCGGTGACGTTTTCGGGGCAAAGCGAGGTGAGCGAGCTCTATACGGATAGGCGTAGGGAGTACGTCGACCCTCTTTATTTCGAGAGCGAGGCGCTTTATGTGCGGATATCGGACTTTATCATCGATGGTTTGGATATTCGCTTGGGGCGTCAGATAATCGATTGGGGTTCGGCGGACCGTTTTAACCCGACGAGCGTTATCAATGGGCTCGATTTGGAGGATTACCAAGATTTTGGGCGTCGGGTTGCCAACGAGATGATCAACATCACGTATACGCCGGGTTGGGAGGTCGAAGGCGAGGAAACGCCGATATTTAGCGAGTTTCAGATACAGTTGGTGTGGGTACCGTGCTTTAAATCCGGGTTGATTCCCGAGTCGTCGGAGTACTTGTTTGGTGGCCCCGAGCAGTTCCGGCGCTTTGTTCGCGCCAGCACGTTGAAGCGTTTGGTCGATTTGCAGCAGGCGTATGTCGACAATTTGGGGAGCATCAATTACCACGTGACGATCGATGAACCGAGCCGCGCGATCGAAAACTCGCAGGTTGCCTTGCGCGTTGGGTTTTCGCTGTTGGGCGTCGACATCAATTTGATGGGGTATTATGGTTACGACCACCTCATGCAACCGAAAGACATCAAAGTCGACTTGCAGACGAGCGATAGCATTCTCGAGACGGCGATAAATGCGCACATCGATAAGGTCGCCGATCCGGAGCAATTCCCCGTTTTGATGGACTTGATGAACCAATTGGGGCCCGAACACATCCGCTTCTTGACGGGGAATACCGATGTCAAGGTGACGTATCCGCGGGTTTGGGTCGTGGGTGCAGATTTTGCGACGAGCCTCGATTTCATGGGTGGCGTAGGGCTTTGGGGCGAGTTTAGCGTGACGTTCCACGACGATCTGGGGATGAATATCGACATCAACGGAACGAAGATTCGCGACGTTCAAGAGAAGAAGGGGGCGTTTTTCAAGGGGGTCGTAGGGATCGACAATACGTTTACGAAGTGGCTCTACGTCAATATGCAGTATATCTATGGTTTCGTCGATGAATTTGGGGCAAGCGATTTGGGCCACTACCTCATGATCAACGGGGATTTCAAGGCGTTTAACGAACAGATGTTGTTCCGTTTGTCTGTCGTGATGCAGTTGACCGAGCCTAGCGCCATCATCATGCCGAGTTTTTCGTTTAAGTTCTGGCCTGGAACGGAGTTGATCGCGGGTGCCTTATTGCACGCCGGGACCGATGATTCGACGTTTGGGAATCGCGTGGCGGGTCCGAATTACGTCTTCTTGCAGGCGAAGTATTCGTTTTAAGGAAAGGGGGGGCTGGGGCTAGGATTCGGAAACCCCTACGGGGTTATTTTTGTGTGTGCGCCTCGATTCCCCCCAGTAGCCGCCTGCGGCGTCAACTGGGGGCTACTCGCGGCAAGCCCTACGGGGTTTGTCTGGTGTGGGGCTTTTTTAACCCCCGGCGTTGCCGGGGGCTACTCGCGGCAAGCCCTACGGGCTTTGTTCATTCCCCCTCGCCAAAGTCGTCACATCATCGAATCGACAATGTCGAAAACAACGATTCGATCCGATCTACGATGCGGCGTTGCTCGGCTAGGGGGGGGATGGGGATTAATGTTGATACTATTTTCTCTTTTGAAATATTTGGTTGAGCTCCACCTTCTCCACGTTTAATAAACGCAGCGCGTTGAGACATTAAAAAGTAAAATAAATATAATGCTTCAACTCCTGGTAATGGTTTGCAAGCACAACATGCTTGATTTGTCGTTGCAGGAAATGTAAGAATTCCCAATTTACCGATTGTTGCACCATACATAGCCATCAAAACGGAGCCTGTTTCATTCAATCGAACTGATGTTTTTTTAAGTGCCAATTGGCTAATGCATTCAGGTATTGATTCTATGAATGAATCCGTTAAATCACCTGTTTTAAGCCATGGTATATCACCATTATAATACTCAGGATGTGTACGACTTGGAGTCGCTCCAGATCCCCAATCGCCAATTGCCCCCAACCTCGCCCATTCCCATCCTTTTGGGAGATCGAAAGGCAATTCGTCGTCGATGCATCGTTCTGCGCCGTTTGCAATTTCGTAGAACGATGCGCCGCGTCGGACGATAGTCGAATCGCGTTTATCTTTTTTGATTTCGCCGGCTTTGATGCGTCTTCGTTTTTCGGCGGCGATGCGTTCGAGGAGTTTGCTGGCGGGCTCGTCGTGTGGGTTTTGTGGGACGAGTTTTCCTTGGACGGCGTCTTGGAGTATCGATTTTTTCAACATATCGGGGAATCGCGCATCGAGTTCGCTGAGCTCTGCCTCGGCTTTGCCATAGGCTTCGACGAGCGGTAATAAGGACTCGAGCCGATCTACGATGCGTCGTTGCTCGGCGAGGGGGGGGATGGGGATTAATAGTTGTTCCATACCCTCTTTTGTAACATGTTGCATTGATAGTCCATGTCCGCCGGCCTTAATGGCAGTAGTTTGAGCCATTAAAAAGAAATATAGAAATTCTCGGCATAACTCTCGATTATAATCAATTTTCCAAATATGATAATGATATATACACTTATCACCTTGCCAAATAAATGGGCCAAATGAAGCCGACCATGCAAAAATCAAGTCACCATAATTAACATACTTATCTTCCTCCAACTCCATATCGGAATAATACCATTCATTTTTTGTAAATAAATTACCAACGCGTAGAATTTTGTATTTTCCTTTTCGAAAAAGCTCATTTTGCTTATATGCTCGACCATTAATAAGTCGCATTATTTGATTTAATCTGCACCATTCCCATCCCTTTGGGAGATCGAAAGGCAATTCGTCGTCGATGCATCGTTCTGCGCCGTTTGCAATTTCGAAGAACGACGAGCCGCGTCGGACGATAGTCGAATCGCGTTTGTCTTTTTTGATTTCGCCGGCTTTGATGCGTTTTTGTTTTTCGGCGGCGATGCGTTCGAGGAGTTTGCTGGCGGGTTCGTCGTTTGGGTTTTGTGGGACGAGTTTTCCTTGGACGGCGAGTTGCAATATGGCGTTTTTGAGTTGATGTGCTTTCATCGCTACTCCTTGTCGTCGTCGCTATCGAGTATGCATTCGATTTTTTTCAATATTCGATCGATATCGGCGTCGATGCTGGCGCGTTTTTCTTTGTATTGAGCGATGAGGTCGCGCGGAGGCAAGATGATTTCTTCTTCGTGAGGGTAACCGCACAAGTCGATGTTATAATTTCGCGCTTTCAATTCGTCGATAGTATATTTTTTAGCTTTATCGAAGCCGTCTTCGGTGAGTTCTCGTCGGTTGTGCCACCATTGGATGGCGGGTGCGAAGTGTTCGAGTTTCATCGGCTTTGTCTTGGAAAAGTTTTTATAACCTTTTGGCATGTCGAGCCGATAGAACCAGGTTTCGGCGGTGGGTTGTGTGCGATCGAAAAACAATATATTCGTCGTAATCGACGTATATGGTGCAAAGACGCTATGAGGCAATCGGATGATGGTGTGTAGATTGAATTCGGAAGTCAATTTTTCTTTGATGGCGACTTTGGCGTTATCGGTGCCGAACAAGAAGCCATCGGGCAAGATGATGGCGCATCGTCCTCGTTTTTTGAGTCGATACATGATGACCGACATGAAGAGGTCGGCCGTTTCGCTGCTGCGCAACTCGCATGGGAAGTTTTGTTTGACGCCGTCTTTTTCGTTTCCGCCGTAGGGTGGATTCATGAGAATGACGTCGAAACGGTCGGAGTCTTTGTAATCGCGGACGTTTTTTTCGAGCGAATTGCCGTGAATGATGCGCGGGTTGTCGATGTCGTGGAGTAGCATATTGGTGGCGCAGAGCAAGAAGGGGAGAGCTTTTTTCTCGATTCCGTAGACCGAAGAGCTGTAGAGCGCGCGTGCTTTGACCGATTTTTGGGCTTGTTGGTCGAGGACTTTGAGCGCCGATGTGAGGAATCCGCCGGTTCCGCAGGCGAAGTCGGCGATCGTTTCGCCGAGTTTTGGTGCGATCATCTCGACCATAAAATCGGTGACGGCGCGCGGTGTATAGAACTCGCCAGCATTGCCTGCGCTTTGCAAACTTTTCAATATGGTTTCGTATATTTCGCCGAAAGCATGTCGATCGTCATATTTATTGAAATCGATTTCGTCGATGACGTTGATGACTTGTCGTAGCAATATGCCATCTTTCATATAATTGTTATTATCTTCGAAGGCGGTTCGGACGATTCGTTGGCTCATGGGCGTCGATTCGTCGATTTCGATCGATTTGAGTGTGGGGAACAGTTGGCCGTTGACGAAATTGAGCAGAGCATCACCGGTGAGAGCTTTTCCGTCTTTTCGATCGACGGCCCAATTTCGCCATCGGAGGTGTTCAGGTATAATCGAGCGATAGCCGTCGTCGTAGACCTCCCAAGTTTCTTCTTTAGCGTCGTAGACTTTGAGGAAGAGGATCCAGACCATTTGTTCGATGCGCTGAGCGTCGCCGTTGATGCCGGCGTCGTTTCGCATGATATCTTGTAATCGTTTGACTAAATTATTGAGGCTCATCGTCGATTCCTTTCGATGTATATGAGGTTATGCAGCTTTATATATTTCTCTTTGTAGATTTCGCACGGCTTGGATGTATTGTTCGCGTCCGCCGAAGAGTTTGACGATATGCGCGGGGCTACCGATATTTCGGAATGGGTCGAGCGAGAGGACTTCGAGGGTGTCGATAGTGGCGATGCCGGCGTCGGAATATTTGTCGAGGAGGGCTGCGATGACATCGCGCGCGGCGTCGGAGTATTTGTGTAGGTATCCGCGTTTTCGGACGTTGTTTGCGCGTTCTGCTTTTGTGAGAGGTGGTTTATCGTATGCGATATGGCAGATGAGGTCGAAATCGTCGATGTCGCGGAATCCTGCGGCTTCGCGCAGAGCGTCGAGCAAGACGCCGCGTTCTTGTAGCGAGTCGATAATCGCTTGTTTTTTGTCTTCAGCGTCCCATGCGTTGATGAAATCGTTGAGCGTAGCGTATTCGCCTAAGATGTTCTTTTTCGAGTAATCGGTGATGCTTTCGGTGGTGAGTTTTCCGTCTTTGTCGTAGAACTGGACGCGTTCGTTGAGGATGGAAACGTCGATGCCGCGGACGCGATATTTTCGCGGTTTTTCGCCTTCTTCGTCGTCGGGCGCCGGGTCGGCGGTGGGGTTTGTCGTTTTGTTTTTTGGCGTATAGGAGGCATCGACAGGGGCATCGGGGTCGGCGGGTGCGTCGATGACGGAGATCGGATCGCCGTCGAAATCGGGGTCGGCAAAGAGCCTGCAGGCGTTTCGAAAGTCGAGGATGGTGAAGAATTCTTTGCCGTAGTCGGGGCGCAATCGCGTGCCGCGCCCGATGATTTGTTTGAATTCGATCATCGAACTGATGTTGGTATCGAGGACAATGACTTTACACGTTTTGCAATCGACGCCAGTCGTGAGCAGTTTCGACGTCGTGACGATGACGGGATAGGTCGAATCGACGGCGGTGAAATTGTCGAGTTGGCTTTTCCCTTCGGCATTGTCGCCCGTAATTCGCATGACGTATTTGGGGTTTTGTGCGACGAGGTCGCTGTTTTCGTTGACGAGAGCTTGTCGCATGCGTTCTGCGTGGTCGATGTCGACGCAAAAGACGATAGTCTTTGCAAATCGATCGTTTGTATCTTTCAAAAAGCGGGTGATTCGTTTTGCGACGAGTGCAGTTCGTTCGTCGATGATGATATTTCGGTCGAAATCTTTAGAATTGTATTCGCGATCTTCGATTTCGTTGCCATCGATATCGCGTTGCCCAGAGGTGGGTCGCCAGCCTTCGAGATCGCAATTTGTGCCGATGCGAATGACTTTATAGGGTGCCAAATAACCGTCTTCGATGCCCTGTTTTAGGCTATATGTGTAGATCGGTTCTCCGAAGTACGAGAGATTCGAGACGTCGTGAGTTTCTTTAGGCGTGGCGGTCATGCCGATTTGCGTAGCCGACGAGAAGTAATCGAGAATTTTTCGCCATCGCGAGTCTTCACGAGCGCTGCCGCGGTGGCATTCGTCGACGATGATGAGATCGAAAAAGTCTGGACTGAAGGCGCGATATGGCTCGTTGCCTTCGTCTTCGTCTTGCCCCGAGAGATGGGGATAGAGCGAGAGGAAGATTTCGTAGGAGCTATCGAGGGTTTTATTTTCGACTTTCGTCATGACTTTCGAAAAAGCCTTAAAATCGCCGCTCATCGTTTGATCGACGAGGTAATTTCGGTCGACGATGAATAAGATTCGCTTTTTGAGCCCCGTGATCCAAAGCCGATAGATGATTTGAAACGCCGTAAACGTCTTGCCGGTGCCCGTCGCCATGACGATGAGGAGACGGTTTTGCCCGCGAGCGATGGCATCGACGGTGCGGTTAATGGCATTGCGTTGGTAATAGCGCGGTGTCGTGGGTTCGTTGGGCTCATAGAAGTAGGGCGTCGTAATGATGCGTTCGATGGCAGGCGTTACTTCTTTAGCTGCTATATATCGGTTCCAAAGCGCCTCGGGCGACGGGAATTCGTCTAACGACAACTCGCGTTCGACGCCCGTCGTCATGTCGTGTTCGAGAAATCCCGTTCCATTTGAGCAATAGGCAAAGGGGACGTCGAGCATTTGAGCATATTCGATTGCCTGTTGCATGCCCGTTCCGAGCGAGTATTTTTTGTCTTTTGCCTCGACGATGGCCAAAGGCAAATCTTTTTGGTGGAATAGCAAGTAGTCGGCGTATTTGCGAGCGCCGCGGGCTGTGGTGTTTCCGCGCACGATAATGCGGCCGGCGTTAATCGCAAATTCCATTTTAATAAAGCCTTTTTTCGCATTGGCGTTCCATCCTGCACGATTGATCGCCGGCGTAATCGATTCCAATTTGACGTCTTCTTCGCTCATCGATTGATCCTTTACAAAAAATGAATACGCATTTGCCTTCTGACCTTACCCCTGGCCTATCGGCCACCCCCTCTCCATAAATGGAGAGGGGGACTTTTGGAATGGTTGGGGCGGCCTGGTTCCCCCGGCGCTGCCGGGGGCTACTCGCGGCAACCCCTAACGGGGTTTGTCTGGTGTGGGGCTTTTTTAACCCCCGGCGCTGCCGGGGGCTACTCGCGGCAACCCCTAACGGGGTTTGTCTGGTGTGGGGCTTTTTTAACCCCCGGCGCTGCCGGTGGCTACTCGCGGCAACCCCTAACGGGGTTAATTTGGTGTGTGCGCCTCGATTCCCCCAGTAGCCGCCTGCGGCGCCAACTGGGGGCTACTCGCGGCAACCCCTAACGGGGTTTATGTGGATTGGGGTATTTTTTTACTCATCGACAAAGCTCCATGGAAAAACGTTGATAGAGGCGAGCTAAGCTCGCCGTATATCATAACACAGATCGAGTTCGAGATGTAAACGAAATGGCATATTTTCAATCAAATTTTGTTTAGTGGTGCATGTGTTGAAGTGGGGGGTGGTGGGCTAGCCATACTCTTCGACGAAGAGGCCGAAGGCGTGGATGACGCGAGCGAAAAGCGAGCACAATAGGCGGTTATCGGAGGGCGTATGGCAAGCGACGAGGAGGGTTCCGGCGTCGCTGGCGTTGACGGGGAGCATTGCCAAACCGATGGTAAATAGGGGGCTATGCGTATAGGGTCGATGGACGATGAGTCGATTGAAAAAGGGCGCATCGGCTTTTTGTTCGATTTCGCAGAGCGTGATGCGAGATATTTTGCACAGGAGGAGGTCGCCGCTGGCTTTTTCGATATTGAGCGATTTTTTGAAATACGATGGCAGCCAATGCATGAGCAATTGCGTCGTGTCGTAGAGCGAACGTTTTGGAGCGTTTGCGATGCGCCGCACGATAAAAGCGCTGGCGTCGTGGTGTCGCAATGGTGCGACGTCGAGTAGCAATCGAACGGGGATGGCGCGTTCGTCGACGATATCTTCGACGCGTTGCGTCGCCCACGACGAGCATTCGGCGTGTCGATCGTCGTAGGGGATGGGTGCGGCATCGTCGAGTGCGTGGAATTTGCGAGTTTCGGCGAAGAACTGGGCGCGTCGCCGTGCCGTTGGCGAAGCCAAACAGCGCATTCGCGCGGCGATCATGTGTTTATCGTGCAAACCGCGCCGCACAGCGGCGAGCAATTCTGCATAGGAGACGACGCCATCGCCGACGAGGTTTGTTTGTCGCCTTTGGGCGATATCGCGGCGCGATGATTGGAGGGCGTCGACGATGGCTTTGCTCATCGATCCTTTGTCGATGGGGCGTGCGACGTTGAGCCACGACATATCGCGCGACAAATCGGGGGCGGCATGGCGCATGGCGTATTCGACAAATGCCATGAATAATGCGTCGTCTTCTGATATTTCGATCGAAGAGCGAATGATATGCAGGTTATCGACCGAAGTATTGAATATATTGTATAATTTGCGCCAGTGGTCGTAGACAGCGCCAAGCGGGCGTGCGTCGGTTGGGAATATGCGGGTAGCGAAGATGAGAGGGATCGAGGCATGGAGCGCACTGGCTTGGAATTGCAGCGCACGAGCCAATTGGAAGGCGCGCCATAATTCGATATCGTAGACGGAACCGGGCACGGCAGTGGCGTCGTCGCGAGGTGTCAGAGCAAACCACACGACGGCATCGTATTGCGCGACGGCTTTGTCGAACGAGACGTTATCGGCGGGGGTTGCTTCGAAGCAGGCGACGTCGTCGAGGGCTTTGATGGTGCCCGAGGCGAGCAATGCAAATTCGCATTGCGAGTCATCGTCGCCTTGGGTGGCAAGCTTGCGAAGGTGATGGATGAAATGCGCCATTTGCGCATCGAATGTGCCTGCGAGTAGTATGCGTTTCGTCGTCATCTATGTAGCTCCGGTATATTCTCGTGCGATGTTCGATTGGCGCAATGTGACCGCCACCGCTGAGCGAAGATCGTGCCTCGATTTTATTTTTCTTTCGACTTCCGTTTTGACTTTTTGTTTGCTTTTTTCGAAGATTTTAATTGTTTTTCGAAGGTCGTTTTCATTGCCTTATAGGCATAATAATCTTCGGGCGATGACATGAGTTTCAATAATTGAGACTCATATTTTTCAAATTCACTTGGTTCAATTTCGGTTAATTGTATATATAATTTACCGAATTGTTCAGACGCCGTTTTATAATCGACGATATCGTCTGATGGAGCGACGTCGATTGTGTCATGAATTTTTTCACCGAACGCGGCGGCAATTTCATTGATTTCCTTAAGGTTTTTTGGCGTCAATGAGAGATCGAGCAAGCGCGAAATGAGATATTCGTAATAGCTTTTATCGAACGCCGGTTTATCTTGTAATATTTTTGCCATTTTGAGCAATTCCGAATAAAAATGTTTTTTTTCGGTTTTTTCGGCTTGTTCGGCTTGCGCAGCTATTCTGGCTTGCTCAGCCTTTTGGGCTTTCTCTGCCATTTCGGCTTCGCGCATTTTTTGGGCATTTCGTTCTCGTTCTTCTTGCGCCGCCTTTTCTATGGATTCTCTAAAGTCATCATCGTTGAATGAAGCATTGAGCAGGACAGAATTATAGATAACGAAGCCAAAGATGCTGACAAAGACGACGACAGCGATGATGGCTTGAATGCGTCTTGCCGCTTTCATCGCAGAATCTATGGATTTTGGATCTATTGATAGAACCTTTTGGAGAGGGTTGACGGGGCGCTTATCGTCGTCGTCTTCATCTTCATCGTCGTCGTAGCCCGAATTTCGACGAGAAGAATACTTCTGATCATCGTCGCGATCGTATCTATCGTCGCGATCGCATCTATCGTCGTTGTCATAGCTCCCATACGAACGTTTGCGGTGACTGTCGTATGTGGGGTCGTCGGTATGATCATCGTTGACGAGTTCGAATCCATCGTCTTTGTACTGTGCCATGTTTATCGTCCTTTGTGTGTTTGAAAAGTAAATCTTTATGCCAAACGGCGACGCCAATGCATGTCATGTCGAAGTATATAAACGCCGCCGCCAATGAATCATTTTATCCGACGCTTCGGCGCGAATCGGGTGCATGGATAAACGTCGGCTTCGCCATCGCCATAATGCGCGAAGCCGTTCGCTCACTGACGCGATCTTCCAGGTGCTCTCGATCCATCAATTTGCGCACCCATGTTTCAAATTCTTCAACATTTCGGAATTCGACTTCGTCTTTTGACTTGCGCTTATTTTCTTCGCGCCATCGCTTGGCGGCGAATTTTCTCCATTTTTCAGACTCCAATGGCGAATTTGATGCAGGGTTGTAGCCGTTTTTGCAATAAACTTGATATCCACTCGTCGCCCTATCGCAATAATTGCTTGCAAAAAACGTCGTCAAATCGGGATTGTCGTATCGGCGATTGACGATTTCATCGATCGTTCGGAGCTCAAAATCGTTGGGCGTTCCGCGTCCTTTGCCCAATTCATCTAAGAACAATACCGGGATGGTAAACAACGGACGCAATATATCGATCTCCGATGCATTTGTTCCATTAATGCTATACGCGGCGCGAATGTCGCTGATGAGCATCGAAAAATCTGCATAAAGGCACGGTATCCCCAATTCCAACGTCAAATACCGAATACCGGCACATAAGAGATGCGTTTTTCCGGTGCCGGGTCCGCCTTCGAATAGACGCCCAATGTCTTTGCGCTTGAAATTTCGAATCTCCTCGATGTACTGCGTCACCCACATTCCACCATCGATACATCTCGAAACGTCGAAGGTTTCAAAACTGGCAGCCATAAACCGCGCCGGCACTCTTGCCTGATTAAACAACGAAATGCGATCGAGAGCATACGCCCCTGGGCAGGGCGTGATGACGCGATACCCTTGGGGGTCTGTTCGTTCGATAAATTGCAAGCCGCCACATATTGGGCAATTGCGCACGGCAGAGTCGTCCCATTTCGCCACGATCCTCGCAAAGCCGCCAGAATTTACCGTATCTTCTTCGATCTGCGCACGCAGAACGCATTTTTCTAAGTCTATCGTCATTTTTGTTTTTTTTGTTTTTGTGGGGGACCCCGTCGTGGCATTGCCAGGGCAGAATTGCGATGGGCCGAGGGGGAGGTTAGGGGAAAGGCGAATTCATTGCCAACGTTGTTCAGGTGTGACGTTTTTGACGTCGAAAGTGATGGGAGAGAGGTCGATATTGGCGCCGAAATAGCGCGTGATGCGCGGATCGCGGCGAGCCATTCGGAGGCTTGGTCGGATTTGGAGGGAGAGTTTACACGGGCCGATGGCGTTGCACAAAGAGCCCAAAGAGACGTTACCGCGAATGGGCATATCGTATGAGATGGGGGCATCGCCGTAGAACGTGGCAATTTCGCGCCATGCTTTCCCTTCGCCCGACCGGGCCATCAGTCGCGATGCCATCGGATAGCGCGCATCGAAATAGGAAGCGGAGATATAGAAATCGCGTCCTTGTTCGATTTCTAGAATTTCGTTCGTATTTATCGGCTTTTTATCGAATATCGTAAGGCATTTTTTATCGTTGCACAAATCGACGACGAGTGAGTCGATGAACTCGCGGTTGGGTTCGTTGCCTTTGATGCGATTCGGGGCCCCCGTATCGACGCCGGCGAAGACGCGATAAGTTCGGTCGAAATTCGCATCCCACTGAGCGAGTGGTGGATTTGGGCAAGTATTGCGATCGGAGAGGCATTCGTCGGAGACGTCGAGGGGCCAGACGACGACTTGAGCCTTTGTCGATATTCGGTAGTTATCGGCATCTTTGAGCCAACGGCCGAGATCGAGTCGAGCATGGCGGCCGCCTTGTGCGCGGAGGGCGGGCATTTGGAACGACGAAGTTGCATGCCAATTGCCGCGTTTGACTTCGTCGTTTCGTATTTTAACCGATTCGACGTTGAAGGAGACGACGAAATCGGGGATATCGCCGGCGTCGGGGAGGGCGAATTTTGCCCAATCGAGAACGAGGTATTGTGGCAATTGCGATGAACCGCTCGTTTGCATCGACCACTTTGCCGAGACGTATGCAGCAATGGCGCGTCGTCGGGCGTATTCGGGCAATTCGGGCCAACGGACGATGAGATATTTATCGCGTTGTGGCGTCGGTTCGAGTTCGCAAAGTTGCGCTAAGACGCTTGCATCGCCGATTTGCGCCAATATTGCGAAGACGTCGTCGTTTGTGGCATGGTTGCGAAGAATATCGATGTTTTTGGCTAAAAGGCCGTTGGAAATGCCGTCATTGATGTGTTTGTGTAGATAATGTGCGGCATTATTTGAGAATTTCGAATTATCTTTGATATCTTTGATGGCGCGATTGGCTCGCGATTCGATCCAAGGTTGGTCGTCGTCGTAGAAGGCATCGCCGTGTGTGGCGTATGATTCTTCGACGATTTTGTCGAACCAATCGCCCACGTTGCACGAATGCAATCGTTCGGATTGTGCGACGATTTGGGCGCGATCGCGCGACGACAACGAACGCAGATGCGCTTCGAAATCGATGGGATCGCCAGAACAAGCGCGTTCGACGGCTTGTGTACAGAGAGGATCGCCGTCGAAAGTGCATGTATCGGGCGAGGTGCACGCCGCGAGTGTGAGGCTCAAAGCGAGTATTTTGAGGTATTTGGGCATATATGAATATATATGAATGATTGGCTCAAGGCCTTGGGGGCGGCGTATAAAACGATCCCCGCACGTAGTGAGGTATCCCTGTTTTGGTAAACATAGACAGCTTATACTAGAGTAGCTTGGT
>ERZ1034719.1025-NODE-1025-length-14076-cov-30.232794_pt1 | contig 14076 bp, 12 predicted proteins | sample MGYA00520703_ERZ1034719 | MGnify/ENA primary metagenome ERZ1034719 (study PRJEB33766, sample SAMN09781716) | gut metagenome | biome: gut microbiome | host: Homo sapiens | place: Madagascar | study: EMG produced TPA metagenomics assembly of the PRJNA485056 data...
CGCGCTGTTCCTGCCAGTGGTTGCGAAGGATTTTCTGAAAACGGAGCGCATTGCGAAATTCGCCGATTTGTTGAAACTCATCAACACAGACAACGACTTTCATTTTCTTCTTCGACGCAATAGTCTGCGGAAGGTCAAGGATGCTCTCGTCGATGGGACTTGTCTTGACATCCACGCCGAATGAAATTTCATAATGACCCGCCGGATCCGACACCGAAATCTTAGGCAGAAGGGAAGAAATAAACTCCCGGGCATTGCTCATAAGGTTCTCTACGGATGATGAAATTTGGGACATTATGCTCTTCGCGAACGTTGCGTAGAATTCCTGTTCGTCTTCACACTTGAAAACATTCATTCGTACAAACAGGTAATTATTGCTTTCCTTTGACGCCGTCTCGACGGCCTTGGATACAAGGGACGATTTGCCCCATCTTCTCGGTGATATAATTGCCGTGTTTGTCAGAGAAGCAATATTCGCCAACAGTTTGGCTGTCTCATTCTTTCTGTCGGTAAAATCGTCTGCCCCGACAATTCGTCCGTATGCAAATGGAACTTTCATCAGTATTTTTTTTGCAAAGATATACATTCACGACAGATTAAACAATTTTATTTAATATAATTTTGTTTAATGTAGTTTTATTTAATTTATTGAGTTATGCCAACAGGAATACTGTCAGAACCAAAATCAATCGCATCTCTATGCATAAATTCTCAATCAATAGAACAAATACTGCTTGCTCTTATCCCGCCAGCCCGCTTCACTACGGTAGGAAGTGAAATAGATGACTACGTCGGCCTCGCTGCGGTAGTTGACGAAATAAATTCTTTTCTTCGCTTCACTTTTATACTTCACGAAATACCACAGACCGTCATTCCCGTTGGCGTCGCTGCGGTAGTCGCATCTATACACCACCAAATCCGCCTCGCTTTTGTAATTCGTGACATAGACCTTCACGTCCGCATCGCTCCGATACTGACAGCTGTAGATTGTCTGAGCCTTCGCTCCAAAGAACGCACACAGACAAAAAACGATTGCGACGATTAACTTTTTCATATCCTAAATCATTGATTTATATTATCTTATTTTTATTTGTCCGGGGTCATTTATCTCCTTAGGAGTTAAAACCCACGTACTTTTTCTTCCCAATTATCATACGTAAAAAACGAACACCTATAGGAATTCGCTGTAAATTTACTAAATTTGTTGACAAATCGTCTCGATATGAAGAAAAACGCCCTATACTACATTGCTGCGGTGCTTTGGGGCATTCCGGGAGTCATCATCAGCGTCAAAGGGGTTAAGGCATATCTCACTATGCCGACGGAAAAACTATGGTGGCTGCTGCTCATCACAATAGCGGTCCTCATCGGATTCTTTTTTATGTTCCGGGAAGCCGTCGACAAATACTCCGTCCATATCGCCTCACAGAGTGAAAAGACCAATCCGCTCAAGACATTCCCTGTTCGCGGATGGCTTTTGATTATCTTTATGCTGGGGCTTGGAATGGCGCTCAAATTCATACCGGGAATCCCCGACGAATTCATCGCATCGTTCTACTCCGGACTCGGCCCGATGCTGCTGTTTGCAGCCGGCCGCTTCGTCTACAACAGATGGAAAAATAATTAATTATATTTGTAATCATAAACAATTGAAAAATCCTAAAAACTATGGCAAACGAATTGGACGAAATGAATCCGGTTGTGAATGAAGCCGGACGTGATGTGAACGTCATTGAAAAGCAACTTCCGGTCAAGACAGGAGTGGGCTCCGTGATTTTTGAAATATGTCTGTGGGTGTGCGGAATTTTGCCGGGAGTCATCTTCCAGATTATGAAAATCAAGGCCAAGAACTACTTCCAGCAACTTCAGCAAAAGATTCAGGCAGAGGCCTCCAACATCGACAACTACCTCGAACAGAGGGTGCAGATTCTCCAGAATGTGGCTCCGCTGCTTGAAAAGGCCATCGAGTTGGACAAAGATGTGATGAAGACCATTTCCGCCTACCGTGGAGGCATCAATCCTCAAGCCGACAGGAATACCGTGGCACAAAACATCGACAACGCCTACGCCCGCCTCTTCCCGCAGGTCGAAGCCTATCCTGAACTCAAGGCGCACGCCTCCATTGCCGATGCGATGCAACAGAACTCCTATCTCCAGAAGGAAATCACTGCGGCTCGCGCTCTCTACAACGACAGCGTATTCCAGTGGAACAGAGACATCTTCGATTGGCCTACCAAGATGATTGTCGCAGCGAAAGAGGGCTACACCACAAGGATTCCGTTCACCGCCTCAGCTCAAACCAAGGAACGCGCAAGACAGGTTTTCTTTTAGATGCCAGATTTGATTTGAGATTATTTTTGAGGGCAGATTCACTTCCGAAGAAGGAGTGTACTGGAGTACTCGACTGATGAGGAAGTGAATCTAAATCAAAAAGAAGCCAACTTCTATGGATGATATATATGAACCCCTGGACCTGTACCGCGACCAGCTGAAAGCCGCCTTCCGCGCAAAAGCCGAAGAAACTTTCGCGCAGATGGAGGCCAAAGCCGGGATTGACGCCGCCGCCAACAAAAAACTCTGCGCCGACATTGACCACACAATCAGGGAAATCGAAAGCTACAACAGCAAACTCTTCGGAATGAAGACACTGATGGTGCTGATGATTCTGACTGGTGTGGCGTTGTTCGTGCCACTGTTTTTCTTAGACGAGATCTCCGTATACTGGGCATCCACAGGATTCGAGACAGGCTACCTCATCGCTCTCATAGTCAGCGCAGTGGCTGTGGGAATCACGCTCATTGTCCTCGCATTCACCATCGTCCGAAAGAAAATCGGGGTAATGAAATCTTTGCTCGAAGAGCTTGAAAACAAAGTGAAAGAAATGCGCGATGAGGCCACACGGCAGATGGCTCCCCTCAACGAACTCTTCAGCTGGGATATGCCCACCAAACTCATCGAAAAGACTGTCCCAAACATCCACTTCGACCCCTACTTCAACGCAGCCCGCCTCAAACAGCTCTGCCAAGAATTCGGCTACACCGGCTTTCTCAACAACGATTCCTCTGTTATCTTCGCCCATAGCGGAGAAATCAAAGGCAACCCCTTCGTCATAGCCACAGTCAAGAAGTTTTCAATGGGTATGAAGACCTACACCGGCTACAAGACAATCTTTTGGACCGAATATGAACGGGACGACAAAGGAAACAGCTACCCTGTGACCCGCAGCGAAACTCTCACCGCCTGCGTCACGAAGCCGTGCCCCGAATACGGCAACAGGACATTCATAATGTATGCTAACGAAGCGGCGCCAAATCTCCGCTTCACCCGAACTCCCGAAGGCCTCGACGGAGATTCGATGATAACCGGCATACGCAAAAGTATCAAAAAGCGGAATCTGGAGAAATTCTCCCGCAAACTCGACGACGATAGCGACTACACGATGATGTCCAACCAGGAATTCGAAGTGATGTTCAACACCAAAGACCGCAACAACGAAGTCGAATTCCGCCTCCTCTTCACCCCACTCGCACAAAGCAACATACTGAAACTGATGCGCGACCGCAGCATCGGCTATGGCGACGACTTCTCCGTGGTGAAAGAAAAGATGATTAATGTCGTTTTTCCACAACATCTCCAGGTTTTCAACATAGACACCGACCCTCAACAATTTAAAGGGATATGTCTTGAGAAGGTGAGGCAAAACTTCATCAGCACCAACGAAGACTACTTCCGTCAAATCTACTTCGCCTTCGCTCCCCTTCTGGCGATTCCGCTCTACCAGCAGACCCGCACCCGCAAAGAAATCTATGGTGCAAAGCTTCTGCAAAACTCTTCCTTCTGGGAGTGGGAATCACTCGCGAACTACCAAGGCGACGCCCGTTTCGCCCACCCCGACTCAATCACAGAGAACATTTTGAAAACAAGCGAGTTAAGCGACAACGACAAGGGAGAAAAAAACATCGTGGTCACTGCCAACGGTTTCTCCGGCACCCCGATGGTGGATTATGTGAGTGTCTATGGCGGAGACGGCCGCTTCCACGATGTGCCTGTAGAATGGACCCGCTACGACCCGGTGAGCCGCGACAGCACAGTCACAATCCGGGAAATGCCCGACAAGGACAAAGAAGTCATCCGCGAAGACAGCTATCCTGTCTCTCGCTTCCGCAGGCGTATCCTCATCTCGGACTTCCGTTGATTTGCATCTCCGCCCCAGAATCCTCGAAAAAGAATATGCAAGGAAAGATTTTCGACAAAACGACAATGTGGTGGCAAAGGACGCTGACTTCCGTGACACTTATCGCAATCGTGTCACTAAGCGCCTGTCACCCAAAGACATTCGCCCCAAAAGAAGGAGACCTTCTTTTCTGCATCTCCGGAGATTCCCCGATGAGTGAAGCCATCTCTGAGGCCACCTCCACCCCGGACTCCCTCTCATACGACCACGTGGCAATGGTCTGTTTCGACAATGGGAAGCCATTTGTGATTGAAGCCTGCCCCAAAGATGGAGTGCGACGAATTTCGCTCGAGGAGTTTTTAGCAAAGAGACTCTCCGTGGAGGACAACAACAAAGCCCCTTCTTGTGGAGGAAAGAAGAGGCTTCGGACAAAGGGGAATAGGCGTTTGGGAGGAAAAAACGGGAACTCTGCCGGCGGGAAAGGCGCCGGAGTCGTGGTGATGAGAGTTAATTGCGATTTCAGCGTCAAAGAAGCAGTACACCGCGCGGAATCAATGCTCGGACTCCCCTACGACTGGTCCTACCTCCCCGACAACAACAAGCTCTATTGCTCCGAACTAATCTACGAATCCTACCTCAACCCCGCCGGCGACCACATCTTCCAATCCCGCCCGATGAATTTCCTCTCCCCCGACGGAACATTCCCCCAATTCTGGACCGATCTCTTCTCCACCATCGGCGAAGAAATCCCCCAAGGCACCCCCGGCACCAATCCCAACGACCTCGCCCACGAAAGTTGCCTCGTGGAGGTTTATCGGTATTGATTGCAGATTTCCCTAAACTCACGAAAATACCCCACAATTTGAGAATTTCTGCATAACACCGTAAATAAAAACTGAGAATTTCGGCATTTTTAGTGTAAATAATTTGGGGACACCGAAAATATTATGACTAAGCTGATTTAAGACTTAGGTACCCTATGGCTCCAAAAATCGCTAAAAAACTACTGCTATTTTTAAAATTAGCCGTATATTTGTAAACAAATAGTTGACTATGGATAAAATTCATCGTGCCCTCACAAAAAACGGAGGTGTAATAAGGAGTTATGAACTCCAAGAACCTCGAGCTTATTATAACATTAACAAGGAGATTAAATCTGGGAATGTTATAAGAATAAAAAACGGAGTATATATGCTGCCTGAAGAGCTCGCCAGCACAATGATTGATGTTGCAAGAATAGTACCCGGTGGGGTAGTTTGCCTGTACTCCGCATGGGACTATTATGGACTGACGACCCAGATTCCTGATGGATTTTATATAGCAATAGAAAAGCACAGAAAAGTTGTTGTTCCTGATATAATGGGAATCATTCTTTGCTACTGGCAGGAGAAATACTGCACAATGGGAGTTGTAGAGACCGAGATAGCTAACCATAAAGTTAAAATATTCTGTATTGAAAAATCCGTTTGTGACGCCATTAAATTCCGTAACAAAATCGGAACAGAAGTAGCGATAGAAATTCTCAAAAACTACCTCAAGCGCAAAGAGCGGAATATATCTCTCCTAATGGATTTCGCAAAACAGATGAGAATACTTTCAACAATGAGACAATACCTTGAAATGGGACTATAGTATGGGAAAGAAAAATATAGCAATGTCTGTTAGAGACAGACTCTTGAACATCCGAAACTCCGAACCAGAGTTGCAATATATGCAAGTGTTACTTAGATATATACAAGAAAGGATGTTATATAGATTATCGATGAGCCAATACAGAGGAAATTTTTGCTTGAAAGGAAGTACCCTCCTCTTTGCGCATAATAAATTCAAATCACGCCCTACAAAAGACATTGATTTTTTGGGCGACAGAATCAACCGAGATAAAGAAAGTATAAAAAAGACATTTCAAGAGATTTGTTCCATACAATGCCCCGAAGATGCTCTCAAATTCGACTATGGACCCGATGACATAAAAGTTGAAGATATATCCCTTGAAAAAGAATACAACGGCGTTACAGTATCTGTGAAAGCACATCTTGGAACAGCTATAATTCCCTTTTCTATGGATATTGGATTTGGTGACATTGTCATCCCTGAGCCTATAGCAATAGAGTATCCTCTATTGCTGGATGATATGCCCAAAGTGTATATATATGCATATACCTTAGAAACTGTAGTTGCCGAGAAGTTCGAAACTATGATCGATAGAGGTCTGGCTAATAGCAGGATGAAAGACTTCTTTGACGTATACACCATATTAAAAGCAGGCACATTGAATAATGATATTCTGCAGAAGGCTATTTCCTCAGTATTCACAAATAGAGGTACTGGCTATTATGAAAACCATGTCCTATTTAATGGAGAGTTTAAGAACGACCCTATAAAGCAAACTCAGTGGAAGTCATTTTTAAAGAAAATCAAGTACAAGGAAACATTACTCTTAAGCGATGTGGTCGATTATATTACTAACAAATTGGAAACATACTGGTCCACAATTCAATCGTGAAGACTCTCAAAACATACTCATTTCCAAAAGCGAAGAACATAGTAGTCTGCGGCGACATTCATGGAGAATTCAACGCAGTGATATACAGGATGTGTGTTCAATATCAAATGACTGACACCTTGCTTATCATTGCCGGCGACTGTGGATTTGGCTTTGAAAAGCCCGGATACTATGACATCATCTTCAACCGTAACTCTTCACGTCTTAGCAAGGCAAACAATTGGGTTGTGATGGTCCGTGGCAATCACGATGATCCTGCATATTTCAATGAGGAAAGAATCTCTCACGAACGTTTTCGCACGATTCCTGATTACAGCATAATTCAAGCATGTGAGCACTACATCCTTTGCATAGGTGGGGCCATCAGCATAGACCGTTACGACAGGCAGAAATACGACAATCGGAATCGCATCTCCAAAGTCGCTTCATATTGGCCGAATGAAATTCCTGTATACAATGAGCCATTGCTCAACGAAATCAGCAAGGAGTTCAAGATTGATATGGTCATCACCCATACTGCCCCATCATTCTGCGAACTGATATCCAAGGACGGTATAGCGAATTGGGCTGAATGGGATAACAAATTGCTCGCGGACATTGATGATGAACGCCAGACAATAGACAAGATCTTCAATCACCTGAAGGCAGATGGGCATCCAGTCTCACATTGGTACTACGGCCACTTTCACAGAAGCTGGACGGCGGAGATAGAAGGCATCCTCTTCTCAATGCTTGACATTATGGAATTCAAGGAGATCCGATAATTATATACTTTTCTGATTTTTGACCGACCTCTCAAGGAACGCTGGTGTGGAAAATAATCTAGGTTCCCTATGGCTGAATATCGTAGATTTCAATGGCCGAGACAAGATGGGCATCAAGTTCTTCGGAGGAAATCATATAGATTCGTGGCAAACGCGAATGAGGGTAACGGTTGAAAAAGACATCGTCGCTCACATACCACCGGATGGACTTCAAAGCATAGGAGTTCCGCAGGCCGAAACGGATTCGCTGTGCCATCGTCGCCGAACAAACCGTCACTCCCCTCTCTCCGTCCGGAAATGTCGAGACAAAAATGGAATGTAATCGCGAACGTGTGAGACGAGGAGAATCATCCGAAGGCTTAATGCGATGACTCACAACAATATGCCGACCATATTTTGAATTGATTTCGTTCATCATCGTCCGAAAAATCCTCCCGTGCGACGATGAATCCTTCATATTCCCACTTGCGATATAAAGGTGTATCATCTCGTGAATGATGACATCCTCCCACTCCTCCGCAGTCAAATCAAATTCCGAACTCAAACGAATCTGGAAATCGACATTTCTCGTCCCCGTCAACCTCCGCCCCACTTTCGAATAGCGCAACTTCCCGAGAAAACTCGTCGCACTCGTCAGAACCATCGGCACCACCGGCAACACCCCATTGAAACACAAATCATTAAAACGCGCAAAACAATCCTGCGCAAATGGAATCGACATTTTCATAACACGAAGGTAAGAATCGTCGCGAAACGGAACAAGTTTTTTGAATGACAATTCAGATGTTCCTTTGCAAGTGCGAGCATAAGAGTGCCAAATTCACCTCAGCATTTTAACAACATTTTCAAATAGCATCTTTTAATCGTGCAGCTTCATCTATTCTATAAACGAATTTCATACACCTTATTTATTATGCAACGCGAACATAATGTTTTTGAAGCATAATACAGAATTCTGAGCCAATTTTCTGAAGCTCTTTAAAAGACAGTGATTTTTCTGACAACAAAAACCGTAATTAATTCAAAATAATCTCACGGTTTCCTTGGTGGATGGTAATATTATAAGTAGATTTGCCTTGAAAATACTGAGAGAAGCCTATAATAATCATTGAGTTCTATGTTATACTATAGAGGATACAAAGGGAGTCTTTCTAATGTTGGAGACGGCTATATTGGTAGGATTGAGGAAATCAATAAAGTCCTGACATACGAAGGCAAAAGTTTAGCAGAGACAGAGAACGCTTTTCACAAAGCCGTAGATTGCTACATTGAGTCCAAATCCCAAAAACGAAAAAAAGCGTGGATTTGCACATTCGTGGGCATTCTCGCACTATTCATCATATTGGCTGCCACCTGTCCCAAAAGCGATGCGCATAAGCAGAAGGTCTCTGAGCACATCATCGCGGCCATAAATCAGGAAGCATTTTCAATGTCTGCAGAAATCGGAGCACTCAGTACCTTGCTTTTTCCAAATGTAACAAAATATCTGACTGACAATCTTTTAACGATAAACGACTACATCATTTTCAGCATTGGGAGAGTATATGACTCCGAAGAATGGCACATTGTCAGTATCGGTTTGTTCAATCACGTCTTCACAACATTTTCCGAAGAAGACATAAGAACCATCCTCAATTCTCCATTATGAGTTGCCTATCTACTCGCTGACGTCCTGGGATATGTCCGCGACTTTGCGCAGTTTCTCCAGAAGAGCCTCATTCTCAGGATGTTCCTTTTCAAGTACGAGCATAAGAGTGCCGTCGGGTTTGCTGTAGATTTTGCCGTGGAGAAGATAGAAATAGTGCTGAACAAATTCTTCTTTTTCCAGGGTTAATGGCTTGATGGTGAAGAAAATATATTTCGTATTCAGAAGCCTGAGCGTTGCCTGAAAGACCTTGTCCTTGAAATTTTCCTTGAACAATGTCTGTTCTGTCGGGTCATTGGAGGCATACAGCGACATGACATAGAGCAGGTTGATGTCGAAATGGAAAAGCCAGAGAGTATCTCGGTCAAACAGACGGTTTTCAAAATGGAAAATCCTGTGCTTATCTTCCTCCGCGCCATTTCCGGAGAAATCACGGAGGGTCAGTCCGGAGTACCCGAATGTGAGAGTGTCTGGAATGAAGGCGCTTATGAAGAAGTTGGGAGTAAAGTTGTAGCCTTCAGTGAGAGGGTCACGATAGCCCATCTCATCTAGTTTCCTTGACGTAGAACGTGCAAAATGGTACTGGATAATGTTTTTCGCGTAGGTGAACTGCTTGTAGATGGAATTGTCTCCGACTGTCGAACCGATGGAGTAGTACTTGCTGTCGCCTATGTAATAGATTTCGCGGTCGTCGATTGGCGAGCGATACCTGAAAAGATGATCGACAATTTTGCCGTCCTTCTGTTTCTTGAGCAATTCCGGCAGATCCGCATCCGAAATCAGCGCGTCCATCATTGCCTCGAACACGATTTCAAAATTACCGACAAGAAGATAGTCGCAGATGTTCTCCTTTTCCTGAATGCCGGCAGTCTTGAGGAAAAATGCACGACACAGCTTCCACAATCGTATATCTTTGTCTGAAAAGTATTTATATTTGATCGCATTCAGTCTGGTGAGTCCATATCCATCAAGATAAGCCTCAAACTGCGCACCGGTAATCGGTTCATAGCAGCATTCCGTGCGGACATCGAGTCCGAGTTCCGATGATATGTAGTGCAGGATTGAATGGAAGATAATCATAAGTTCCTCATCGAAGTCAATCTGTTTCCTGCGGTTTATGACTTCAAGGTAATACGGCTGTCCGTCCTGGTAGACCGGTGCTTTTGTCTGAATTGTCTTTTGCCAGTTTATGCGGTCATATCCGCTGTGGAGATTCCTTATGATATATATGAAATAGTCCCTGTTGGCGTTGAAGAACCGGATGATGTCAAGAATAACGTCTAACAGAGTTCCCTCGGCGGCATCGGGCTCTCCGTGGCTCTCGGTGGCACCGGATTTTGTGACAATGTCGCTGTCCGGATTCAGCCTTGCGTATGCGGAGATTGTACGATATGTCCACAGGCTGAAACTGCGGATAAACTCTGTCTGTTCTTCACTATGCTGGTTTTCAGAAGAAAATGCGTCTATCAGGTTCTCTGGGGACAGCCCTCCGAACACGGTCGCTCCAGAAGCATCGCATACGATCTTCGGCAGGCACAGAACGCAGTCATTGATGGCAGAGTTGAAGTAATAGCCGATTTTCGTGACCTTGATTCTCCCATTTTCGACAGTTTCAAAGTCGCGACAGATGTCACGGACAAGGGCGGCATCGTAGCTATGTCCTTCAACTAGAATTTTCATTTACTCTGCCCCGCTTTGATCCTCATTCCCGTTTTCGGTATCATCATCAGTCTCCGACTTTTCCATCAAGACAGGTTCCGGTGTGAGCCCTACATTTGCGAGGAACGTATGCAGCACTCCAAGGCTCTCAACGACTTTGCCCTCCGTATTCTCCTCAAAGAACGAATTGAAAGACATGATTTCGTTCTTTCCGTTTACCTTGATCGTGAACGGATTGGTGTCCTTCGCTCCCACGTCCTTGAAGACATCGTTCCATAGATAGAACACCACTTTTGAAACAAAAGTGCCTATTGATATGCTCCCGGAAGCCTCGTCCGCTTTCACGAACCAATATCCGAGCTGCTTATCTTCGGAGTGGGTGACACTCAGAATCCTTGCATTGATATTGGAGAGAAAATCCTTCCAGCTATATTCGTAGTTCCCGGCATTTATTTTCCTTCCGTCTTTTGTCTCGATAGAATTCTTGATTGTCAGCTCCATTTGTCTGTCTTTGCCCTTAGGCGCTGTTGTCGGGATATATTTCCATTCCCAGCGGCGTTTAAATGCGCTATCCATCGGGAAAAGCGACTGGTCAGAAGTATTCATTGTCGCTATGATGTTGAAGTTCGATGGCAGGCGGAGCTTTCCTCCCGCGATGCCTTCGCTTCCGTCCGTTTCCCCGTCTTCCGTATTTGAAAGTGCCTCTTCAAGATAGAACCTCAGGTCCGTGTCCGCGTCAATCGGGTATTCTGAAACTCCGTCCTTGCGGTCAAGAAGCTGGAACAGGTCACCGAATATCTGGGCGCAGTTTCCTCTGTTGATTTCTTCTATGATGAGATATATCGGATTGTCAGGATTCTTCCAAGCCTTGCAGTAGGCTTTTGTGAACACCTGCGGACTGAATTCATAGCTGATTCTTGAGGATTCCGGCAGAGCGGTCTCTTCTTTAATCTGCATCCCGGCACGGATTGTCGTGTCGTAGGTCGAGCCGGCCTTATATGCATCTTCGACGAGTTTAGGTATGGTATGTTCACTGGATTTTTCCATATCGAGAATGCTTTCACGGCACTCAAACCCGAACAACGCGAATCCAGACGTCAGATTTGATGAGTGTTCACCGAGCGTCTGCTTGAGTTTTGCGACAAGTTCATCATAGTCAAGGACTTTGCAGGTCTGAGCCGCTACACTATGGCACATCGGCTTATAGCATCCGACAAAGGAGGCGTAGTCGCTGTCCGGGTGAAATGTTGTGCGGAAAATCTGTCCTTCTGGGACATCTTTAAGACTATCTTTAACCTGACGCGATTTACCTGTTCCAGGAGACCCGAAGTAGATTGTTTGGAGTGGAATTATCTGTGATTGCGATGCTATAGATGTCGTTTGCGAGAGCCTGAATAGATGACTTATATCGTTTGCTCCTATTTTTACGATATTTTTATCAAATGATAATCCTAGTGCATGAGACTCTTTATCAAAGTCTTCTTCCGAAGGCAAGAGTTGTGCGGTATAACCATCAGTCAAAATGGCTGAAAGATTATTTTTGACAGAATTATAAATGTTCGATTCATCAACATTTGTATAACGAAGTAACCATATGATAAAAGCTGTTTTATGTGACGCTTCAGGTATATAAGCCGATAAATTCTTTAATAACTCTATGTCTTCATATAGTTTACCTGATTGGACATACATAATCGGATTTGAACCCCGGCGTGGAAAAACGAGTCGTTGTCCTCCATTTGTCATTGACTCACGAACTACATTTACAGAATAAAAATTACTTCCTACAGCGAAATCAGAATTGATCGATAGGGGATAGTAAAAATTAGAAGTATAAATACTTCCGTCTATCGAGACAACTTTACCTACATTATTGATATAAGCGAGAGCATCATTTTTGTCTTTGACATCACACTCACGCTCAAACTGTCTATAAAACATATCTAGCGCAATAGCATATCGTATTGCGCTAACTCTTTGAGTTGCGCCCTGGGCTTGTGGATCTACACTTAATGTTGAAAGCTTGTGATATGCTGCCAGTATTGTTGCTTTTGAAAAATATGCCATAGCGTTATTTAATTATCTGTCGAATTAAAGCTGTTGCAACTACCCAACCTAATATGGGTGGGACCGCATTGCCAATAACCTTATATCTGGATTGCAATGGTATGGAATAAAAGTGATAATTATCCGGAAATGATTGTATTCTCGCTATTTCGCGTACCGAATAACGCCTATTCTCAACAGGATGAGTAATCCCACAATTTTCTGGTTGTGCGGAAGCTGTGATTGTGCCGTTGATTTCTCCAAACGCAAATCTTCTAAAAAACTTAGGCGCATGATATCTCTTGGGGTCATCATAAATCTTTCGAAACCGAGGAGTCAGTTTATCTGCGGGAATGTCTTTCCACGACTTTCCGATAAACAAATTCTCGGGAAGTTCGCTTATTTTAAAATTACCTTGAAAATATCTCTCGGCTTCTGCCTGATGAGAACAAGAGCCTATGAGATCAATCATATTTTGCGTACTTTTACTGTATTCCCAACACCCTTCTGCATCTATTTTCGTAACGTTATGAAGTATTGAACCAAGTAATAACCTCTCATGTGTACCATTTTTTTCAGATGGAATATTCAGATTCTTTACAATGTAATCCATCTCAGCAAAATCAAAATACCCGTTGGATTTTAGTACTCCTATAATAAGAACTCTGAATCTTTTTTGTGGAACACCATAGTCGCTGGCACATACAAGTTGTATACTGACATTATAGCCTAACGCTTCCATGCGATTTCTTATTTCTTGTGGTACCGTTATTCCAGAAGGCATTTTAGAAGAAAGGATTCCTCGTACATTCTCAAATACGAAAGCTTTGGGTGCTTTACCTGAATCTACTTTATATTTTATTATTCTTTCGCATTCCTCGAAGAGGGTTCCACGACCATTTTTATCCTGCACTCCTTTTCTATTCCCGGCATTTGAGAATGGTTGGCATGGAAATCCTGCCAAAAGAATATCGAAGTCTGGAATTGTTTCAGATTCTATTTCTCGTATGTCTTGTAATAGACATTTTGTGCCGTTGTCAGTAAGAAGCGGATTCGCATTGTAGCAATCAGCAGCATCTCTGTCAAAATCATTTGCAAATACAACTGATGTAGGCAGTTTGGGAAATTCTTGTCCATAAAAACAGAATCCTCCAGTAAAGCCTAAATCAAGACCGCCGCATCCAGAAAACAAAGAAACAATACGTAGTTTCTTGTCTTTTATGCAAGTATCTCTGACATCACTAGGATGTCCAGAAACTCCGGTCCTGTCAAATAGGTCGAT
>ERZ1034719.1027-NODE-1027-length-14058-cov-8.704563_pt1 | contig 14058 bp, 17 predicted proteins | sample MGYA00520703_ERZ1034719 | MGnify/ENA primary metagenome ERZ1034719 (study PRJEB33766, sample SAMN09781716) | gut metagenome | biome: gut microbiome | host: Homo sapiens | place: Madagascar | study: EMG produced TPA metagenomics assembly of the PRJNA485056 data...
ATAGGAAAAAGTTTTAATTCTGCCATAAGTTTATTATATCTTGAAAGGTAACTATATTCAATGCAGAATATACTGGACATCAATCAATATATTCAGTTTTTAGCCAGACAATTTTCTTAAGAATTGTTTTAAAAGAAAAATAATTTTTCCAATAAATGCCGCAACAGTGTTTTATCAGTTTACTTTTGAAATTATACATTTTGTAATGCTGCATTATTCCAAGATACGAATTAACACTGCGAAGAAATGCTGTTTTTTCTATTTTTTTAATTGCTGAATGAGTTCCTTTTCCTTTTCGCTGCGGTTGCTGCATCCTGTTTTGTCATAAAGATGTACAAGATAGTTGTCTACCGTTATATAGATAGTATTGACAAAAAATTGGGGGGGGGTATAATGGAAAACAGAGTTTTATTATGGAAGAGAAGAAACGCTTATTATCAGCTGTTTTATTTTTAGCATTACCATTTTGTATTTCATCAAAGGAAATTGATATTCCGGTAATAAAAATTCCTTCGAGCGTACTGGCTCTGGACTGGAATGCCGACTCTTCTGTTTTTGCATACAGTGAAGCAAATTCTGTTACAATCCGCGACGCAGATGATTTTTCAAAGATAAAGACATTTTCGGTTTCTGAAGAAAATGTGCAGCAGTTGAAATTTGTTGCCAATAAAGAAAAATCTTTTGAACAGTTGGTCACGGTGTCTGATTCTTCTGAATTAAAAATTTACCGTCTTCCAGGAATAATAAATACAATAACAAGAAAATTTGAAGGCAACGGTGAATGCAAAATAAGTTTTTCAAAAAACGGAAACTACATTGCCGCTGTCACTCCCGAAAACAAAATTCACGTTTATCTTCAGCTTTATATATCAAATGCACTTTCGGGACTTACGCTCAAATCTCCAGCTTCACAGGTTGCAGAAGAACAAAACGAAGGCGGCGACAAAAGCGCAGAAGAAAATGTAGAAATAGTTTCACTCGCTTTTGATTCTCTTTCAAAAAATATTGCGGCCCTTCGTTCAGATGCAAGTGTTGTTATCTGGAACATGAGCAGCGTTGAACCTGTTACTGTAATTGCCGGTGCGTATACAAAAATTCCCTGCATGGAATTTACAGAAGATTCAGAAAAAATAATTTTTGCTTCTGCAGAAGACACTATCGAAATAAAAAATTTTCTTGGCGAAACCGTAAATAAGATTTCCTGCGAAGACAAAATAAATTCATTCCGTCTTGCAGAAGATAAAAAACACTGATTGTTCTTACAAAGAAAAATCAGTTCAGGTATTACGCGCTGGACAGTGCAGAATATCTGGGCTACATTCCGTCGTGGAATAAAACTGCAATTACAAGTTATGCATTTTCTTTTGATTCAAAAAAACTTCTTGTAGGACACGAAGACGGTTCAATTTATATTTTGAATGTAAAAGACGTTTTTTATAAACCGGGAAAAAAGCCAAACCTTTACCGCGTTTATGTTGCCCAGGAAAATGTTTCTTCGGGAACAAGATATTTGCCGTCTGGTGAAGGCGCAGAATCTTCTGGCGGAACAGCGCTTTCTTCTTCTGCAGAAATGGTTCAGGCTTTCAGAACGCGCAATGCTCACAGTGTGGAAGTCCGTGCTGACTGTTCAATTCTTTCGGGAATCTATGGTGTTCAGGGCGGTCTTTGTGCCGGTTACACAAATGCCGGTGTTGCTAAAGCCGTTTTATTTTGGCGGTCTTGTACGTGCAGCGTGTGCATTTCCTTCACAGAATTTTCCATACACTTATAGAAGCGGCGGCGAGGTTATTGCAAATCCGCTGCTCACTTCTTTTTCTGCAGTTGTTCCGTTTGGAATAAGTCTTTTTCCTTTTGCTTCTGATGTTGATGTCTTTGCGGAACTTAGTGCCGGCATGAGTGTATTCAGTCTTGTTCAGTCTGCAGGTGCGATGTTCGGAACATATTTTTCACCATGCGCGGGATTTCGTGTCGGTGCAGCATTCAAAAGAATTTCTTTATATGCGGGAATGAACTGGGACAGCGTAACTGCATTCTCTCTTCGTTTTGGTGCAGGATACAGATTCAGGGTAGGTGCACAATGAAAACAAATTTTTCTGCCCGGATTTTTGCTTTTGTAATTTTACCTGCCCTTTTGTTTTCGTGCACAAACGGAATCGGGCAAATTATGGATGAATACAATTCGCAGTTTCACCATGTTGCAGAAGAAAATTTCAGAGAACCTGTTCCGGGTGATGAAAATTTTAATGAAAGCGAAATTCTTTTGGAACGTTATTTTGTAAACCGCAATGCATCTGTTTCACTGGCAGCACCCGACGGATGTTCGTCATATAAATGGACGCTTTATTCTGTAAATTCAATTGAAAAAAAAGAAGTACTTGGTCAGGAAGGACAGTATTTTATTTTGTACATACCCGATGCAAAGCTTGTGAGCGGCAGAACTTATGTTCTTGAACTTTCACTTGCCTGCGCAGACGGAACAATATACGGCGACTCGTGTGAACTTGTGGTTTACGATTCGCTTGAAGAAATCCCTGTTCAGGAGGACAATAATGAAGGGAAAGAAAATCTTTAGGAACTGCATTGGTGCGCTTGCACTTTTGCTTGGTCTTGCCGGATGTCAGAACAGCCTTGAAGGCGACAGTGTTTCCGGTGGTGGAATTGAAGGCCTCAGGACACTTACTGTAGAAATCAAAAATTACAGCGAGTTTGTTGAAGAGAGCAGTGTTCAGGCAAATAGGTTTGCTTCTGCACGTTCAATTATGCCCGATGCTTTTACAAGTGACGACACTCTCCATTACTATCTCTACGGAAAAGCTTCCAACGGTGAAACAAAAGAGTGGACTGAAGTAACTGTAACAGGCGGAAAATTCACTCTTGATGTAGAGCCGTACAACTGGAATCTTACTCTTGCTGTTACTGCAGATGCAGCAACAACAATTGAAGGAGCAGACAAGCTTTCCGATGTCAAGGGAAAGGCAGTTCTTATAGGATACGCTGCCGTAGACCTTACACGCCAGGCTAACATAGCAAAATTTACTTTAAAGCCCGACGGACTTACAACACTGGGTCAGGTAGTGCTTAAAACTTCTTTGGAAGGCAACTGGACAATTCCTGACAGCATAAATTCAGTAAGACTCGGAATCTACAATCTTACAAACGGTAAAGAAGTCACATACTCAGATGACAGTAAAACTGTTGTAAGTGTAGCAAGAACGGATTTCTCTAAAACATTTGGTGACGGCAAAGTCCCCGGAAAATTTGGTGAATCTGGAAAAAAACTTACCCCCGGAACATATACATTCAAAGTAGAATTCCTTAATGCAAAAGAGGAATGTGAAGCAGAGTGGAGCGACAGTCTTGTAATTCTTCCGGGAAAAACAAACGACAAGCCTGTTGCTGTTCCGAATGTAATCGGAACAGCCCCCGCAGCAGCAACAGACTTTACAGCATCTTATGTTGACGGTACAAAAGACATCACTCCGGGATTCTACGACGTTAAGTTTGAATGGAACGAAGACGCCTGTAAAAACGAGCGCAGTTTTGAAATTGACCTTCTTGATGTAACAGGTTCTACTGTAGATGCAATGCCTGATAGCGATGAAAAATGGGATGCCGCAGTAAAAGCAGTAAAAGCAGTAAAAGGAGTAAAAGGAGTACCAGAAACAGATCCAGACAAAAAAGTAGTTACTACTTACGATGCTGCAGTAATAGAAGACCAGCTTTACACAGAAGGATCTCTTCTTGCAAACAACACTTCGCTTACAATGAAGCTCCCGCTCGGAAAAGCCTATGTTGCAAGAATTCGCGCAGTTAACCGTGCAGGTTCATCAGACAATGCCTATGTAACAGTCGGTACTGGTAAAGGCACCGAAAAAGTATTTGAAGGAACATTCATCAATCTGTTCAGAATCAGATACAATCTCCAGGGCGGAACATATACACCGGATGGAGAAACAGCACAGACTGCACCAATTGTAGATTATGCTTCTAAAGAAACAGCATATCGTGTTCCTGATGCAACAAACACTCTGGTAAAAAACAATATTTCCTGGACAAAGTGGAAGAAAGCAGACAACACATATGTTGACACTACTGAAAAATATTCCGGTCCTGCAAACATTGATCTTTACGCATGCTACACAACCGACGCAACTGTAACGATCTTTGATGCCGCAGACTATAAACTGGATGCTGCATGGATTACAGTTGGTGAAGGCTCTGCAACACTTACTGGAACAGAATCATGTACGCTTACTCTTTCAAAAGCTACCGCACTTAATACAGACGGCGCCCTTATCTGGACAGTAAACGTAGCAGACAAGGGAGAAACTTCTCCAATAACAGGAAAATTTGCCTATGATTCTGTAACAATTAAAGTTTCTGCATTCGGAAATACCTACTACACCCAGACACAGGCAAATGTAGCAGTAGGAACACCCGCAACGTTTACACAGACCGGTGCAAAACTTCTCGAAAGCGGAACATACAATGTTATGATTACCGCAACAGAAGGAACAACAACGGTAACGCTTCCTGTAGTTCTTACAATTACAGACTGAATTTAAAAACGGGGGTTGCCCTTAAGGCAGACTTTAACGGTAACCCCTCATTGACAAAGCCGGGAGAAAACCATGGATATGAATGAACTTCAAAAGGCACTGCTTTCAAAACAGCCTTCCCCAAAACAAAATCTTACCTTTAACCGTTACATGAAGCACTGCATCGATTTGGGAATTGTTTTGGATCGGGATTTCGAAGTCGCACTCAACTTCAGGCTTCCTTCCGGTGAATACAATATGCTCGCCTATCTTTATGCCGACTGCGATACTGAATAAAATCAGCAAACAGGTTTTCTTTTTTCCAATTGATTTTTCCCCAGTATTGAATTAAGATGTACCTTATATAGAGAAGCAATTCATTTGGTGGAGGAAAAAATGGCCGGTGATATTTCGGTAAAAAACAGAAACAAACTTTTAGCCGAGCGCGTAATAAAAAATCTCAAAGCCAGAAAATTCGACGCATATTATACAGAAACTGCACAGGAAGCAGCCCAAAAAGTACTTTCACTTATTCCGGCAAAAGCATCTGTCTCCTGGGGCGGAACCCAGACTATGGAAGAACTTAAAGTTCTGGAAGCCGTACGCAGCGGAGACTACAATGCAATAGACCGCGACACAGCAAAAACTCCCGAAGAACGCCAGGAACTTATGCACAAAGCCTTTTTTGCCGATGTTTATCTCACAAGTTTTAACGCAATGAGCGAAGACGGCGTTTTAATAAACATAGACGGAATGGGAAACCGCGTAGCAGCCATTGCTTACGGTCCCAAAAGTGTAATTGCCGTAGTAAGCATGAACAAAATATGCAAAACAACAGAAAGTGCCCGCGACCGTGCCAGAAATTATGCCGCTCCGGTAAATGTCCAGCGCTGCAACTTAAACCCTCACTTTGCACAGATTACAGGAACACCGTGTTCAAAAACAGGAAGTTGCGGTGATTGTACTGCCGCCGACTGCATCTGTTCATACATCGTAGAAACAAGAATGAGCAAAGTTCCGGGAAGAATAAAAATAATTCTCGTAGACGAACCGCTCGGAATCTAATCTGAACCATCTAAATAGGAAGGAGTTGAATATTATGAAAAAACTGTTGCCGTTCATTTTTACCGCACTGGCACTTTTGTCTTCGTGTACAAGCGTAAAGCCCGATGTACAGGCCGACCGCACAGCACTTAACGAAGAGGAGTCTGTCCAGCCGGTGTACAAAGGACTCAAGCGCAAGGTAGCAATCGCACGGTTTACAAACGAAAGCCAGTATGCAAAGGGCGCGTTCTTTGACAAAGACAATGACCCGCTCGGAAAACAGGCGCTGGACATCCTTTCCACAAAGCTTGCGGGCAGCGGTAAATTCATTTTACTTGAGCGCGCCGACGCAGACAAAATAGATTCAGAAAAAGCTCTCACAGATGCACAGGCTGCAGAAAAAATCGGCGCCGACTATCTTATTATAGGTTCAATAACAGAATTCGGCCGCAAAAATATCGGCGAAACAGACCTTTTCTCCCGTACAAAGCGCCAGATTGTTCAGGCCGGTGTAAGTTTAAGACTTGTCGATGTTTCTACAGGACAGATAATTTATTCAGAAGAAGGCAAGGGTCAGGCAGAAACAGAATCTTCTACAATACTTGGCATAGGCGGAACGGCCGGTTTTGACGCAACTTTGAGCGACAAGGCAATCAGTGCGGCAATTTCTAAACTTGTAGAAAACGTAATAAACAACTGCATGGATCGTCCGTGGAAGTCAGTATTTCTTTCGGCAGACAGTGACGGCATTTTTATCGCAGGCGGAATAAAGCAGGGCCTTCTTCCCGGAAAAAAACTGTCTGTAATAGAAAAGGGTAAAACAGTAAAAAATCCGCAGACCGGAATGCCCATAACCCTTCCCGGAAAAAAAGCCGCCGAAGTAAAAGTAATTTCCTGCGGCGGTACTACCGTAACCGACGAATATTCCATAGTAGAAATAACAGAAGGCAGCATAGACTACAGCAATATTTCCAAATACGAAATCACGGAGAAATAAACATTATGAAAAAGAATTTATTTGTAATATTAACAGCGGCGGCGGTTTTGTTTGCGGCTGTAACAACGGGTTGCGAATCTACCAGAACAGTATCGCACGGCATTTCTGACGTTGGCTACATTACGTTTACCAGCGAAGATTTTGACGCAGTTCGCGTTGTAATTGACGACAAGATAGAATTTTATGCCGCCGTAAATTCCCCTGACACGCGCAAAATAGACAACGAAAACAATTATGCAGTTAAAGCTGGAACACACAGCGTTCAGGTATATTCAGGTGACCGCCTTGTGTTTTCAAAAGAAGTGTTTATTTCGTCACAGGATATAAGGGAAATAGCGCTTCCGTGAAAAAGTACGCAAAATTTTTCGTGCAGCTTGTCTTTGGAGCGGCAGTTGTAATCTGCTTTAATTCCTGCCTGACTACCACAACAAAGTACAAGTGGTACAGCTATCAGGAAAACAGCTACGATTATCTCAAAAAGTCAAACGACGCCTCTGTAAACAGACTTTTAAAGACTTACAAAAAAATGATAGATGCTCCAACCGGAACGCGAGCGTGTGTTCCGCCGGGAGTATGTGCAGACTACGGATGGATTCTTGTGCAGAAGGGTTTTGTTCCCGAAGGACTTGAAATGCTCCGTAACGAAATAAAATTTTACCCTGAGTCAGAAAAATTTATTTCGCAGATAATAGGACGCATCGAATATGGTGAAAACTAAGCACAAAATCTTCTATTATATAGTGCAAATTTTTCTTGCCTGCACACTCTGTTCCGCTTTATTTGCATCCTGCGCCACAATGAATAGCGTGATTCACGTACCAACCAAAGCCGAACGCTACCCGCAGATGTATGCAGAAGCGCCGCGCTCAATTCTTATCATGCCGCCAATAAACGCCAGCACAAGTGTAGAAGCAAAAGATTTTTTTTATTCAACAATGAGTATTCCGCTGGCAGAAGCAGGCTATTATGTGTTCCCGCAGTTTCTTACGCTGGAGTATCTTCAAAGTCAGAGCGCCTATGATTCAGAGATGTTTGCAGAAGGCGACCTTACAAAATTCAATCAGATAATGGGAGCAGATGCGGTTCTTTTTACGCAGATCTGCTACTGGAACAAGGCAAATTTTCTTAATGTAGGTTCGGTCGATGTTGCTGTCAGGTATACTCTGCGGTCTGCAATTACAAACGAAACGCTTTTTTTCCGGGAAGCAGTATTTTCGTATGATACTTCAGCCGATTTAAATGCAGAAGGTTCGGAATTTTTGATAATGCTTGTTGAATCAATAATGACGGCGGTAACTACGGCTTGTACTGACTACATGGACGTTGCAATAAAAGGAAACAAACGCGCGCTCGCAGATCTTCCGGCCGGTCCCTACAGCATAGAGTACATGCACGACGGTGAAGAAGTGGCTCTGAGTGAATCCATGTCTATAGAAATTGGCAGCAACTAGTCAAACCGTAAAAAAACACATTCTATTTTGACATATTGACGGAAAATGTCGAGACGTGATAAAATTAGAAACTATCTCTAGGCTTAAAGGAGCTAAGAAAATTATGATTATTAAACCGATGATTCGCAGCAATATCTGCATTAACGCACACCCGATCGGATGCGCAAAAGAAACACTCAATCAGATTGACTATGTTCGCTCTCAGAAAGCAAAGCGCGCAATAAAGTCAGTTTCCGAAGGCGGAAAAGGCCCAAAAACAGTTCTCGTCCTCGGATGTTCTACAGGATACGGACTTGCAAGCCGCATAAGCGCAGCATTTGAATACGGTGCCGACACAATCGGTGTTTCATTTGAAAAAGAGCCTACAGTAAACAAGGGCGGAACCCCGGGCTGGTATAACAACATGGAATTCGACAAGGAAGCAAAGGCCGCCGGACTCAAGGCAATAACACTCAACGCAGATGCTTTCAGTGACGAGTGCCGTGCTTCTGTTATAGACGAAGTAAAAAAGCTCAATTCAAAATTCGATCTTATTATATACAGCCTTGCAAGCCCTGTACGCACAGACCCCGACACAAAAGTACTCTACCGCTCAGTAATCAAACCTGTAGGAAAAGAGTACAGCGGTGCGGCACTTGATATGATGAGCGGAAAAATCTCATTCAGTTCGGCTGCTCCTGCAGAAGGCGATGATATTCCCAACACAGTAAAAGTAATGGGTGGCGAAGACTGGGAGCGCTGGATCAAGCAGCTTTCAGAAGCGGGAGTTCTTGCAGAAGGATGCCGCACAGTAGCATATTCTTACATTGGACCGGAACTTTCACACGCAATTTACCGCGACGGAACAATCGGAACAGCAAAGAAAGACCTCGAAGCACGCGCACGCAACATTGACGCTTCTCTCAAAAAGATTGGCGGTGCAGCATACGTAAGCGTAAACAAGGGTCTTGTAACACGTTCATCTGCAGTTATTCCGATTATTTCACTTTACCTTGGCGTTCTGTTCAAGATTATGAAGGCAAACGGAACACACGAAGGCTGTATTGAACAGATGGAGCGTCTCTTTGCCGAGCGTCTTTATACCGGACAGGACAACGCAGCCGGAACAGTTCCTGTAGATTCAGAAAACCGCATTCGCATAGATGACTGGGAACTTGACCCCAAAGTTCAGGCCGAAGTCGACAAGATAATGCCGACAGTAACCGAAGAGAATGTTGCACAGACAACAGATCTTGCCGGCCTCAAGCACGACTTCCTAACAATCAACGGCTTCGATGTAGACGGCGTTGACTACAACAAAGAAGTCACCGATATGTCAAAAATAGAATACTAAACCCAACAAAAGCTGCTCTAAAAAAGGGCAGCTTTTTTAACGGGCAAATAAATTGTTAAAAAACTCTCCTGACAAGAACTAACTTCCAGTCAATAGAACTTTGCCTTGGTTTATGCTAAACTTGACAACAAAAAATATTTATGTTAATTTATAAAAACGGTGAAAGCCGTAGGGGCTGGTCAATAGACCTTGGTCCTATCGCGTAGCGGGGAAGTGCCCCGCTATTTTTTTGCTCTGTGGGATTTTTATATGTCAGAACTGAGCGTTTTCGTTGATGAATCGGGCGACTTCGGAGAATATTCCAGCCACTCCCCGTATTATATCATAACAATGATTTTTCATAATCAAGACAAAAATATTCAACCGTTAATCGAAAAACTGGAATATGAACTTTCTAATGCAGGGTTTAATGACCAGTGTATACATGTAGGACCAATAATCAGAAAAGAAGAATCTTTTACTTATATGAATATAGAAGAGAGAAAATCTATATTCAATAAAATGTTTGCATTTATACGTTCTGCAGATATCCAATACAAATGTTTTATGATTGAAAAGCTTCATATTGAGGATGAAGTTGAAGCTACAGGAAAATTGTCAAAACAGATTGCAAATTTCATCAAAACACATTATCAGGATTTTTTGGATTTTGATACAGTTAAAGTCTATTATGACAATGGTCAGGTTCAGGTAACAAAAATTTTATCTTCAGTTTTCAATACGCTTCTGGATCATGTCCAGTTCAGAAAAGTTTCTCCGTCAGATTATCGTCTGTTTCAGGCAGCTGATTTAATCTGTTCTTTCAAATTGCTGGAAATGAAGTTTTCGAGCAAAAGTTTTTCAAAGTCAGAGATGCTCTTTTTTAATAATTACCGGGAATTCAAAAAGAATTACTTAAAGATACTAAAGGTCAAAGAGTACAAATAATATGAAAAACAAAAACTCCGGGGCAAAACCTTTCTTAAAATGGGCTGGCGGAAAAACCCAGCTTTTACCTGAAATTCAAAAATTTTATCCTCAGAATATAGAAAAATACTGTGAACCTTTTGTCGGCGGAGGGGGCATTCCGGCATAAATGCCGTCGGCTATTGCGCACTTCGCTAACGCTCATCCTCCTCACTTCGTTGTGGTGGACTGCTTCGCAGGTGCTTCATAGCCTAATGCGAGGAAAACATATGAAACAATATGAAGCTGTAGAAATTGCACTTGAAAATCTTGGTGGAATTGGTACGCTTGGACAACTAAATGTTGAAGTATTTAAAATAAAAGATTGTGAATGGAAAACAAAAACACCATTTGCATCAATCAGAAGAATTGTCCAACAAGATACTAATATTTATAAAATTAAGCCTGGTTTATATGCACTTAAATCTTATCAAAAGTCATTAGAAAAATTAGGAATAATAGTCGAAACTGAAGAAAATAAAGATTCAGAAGAAGTAAAACAATTTAATCATTCGTATTATCAAGGTTTATTATTGACGATTGGAAATTTTAGAAATCTAAAAACTTTTGTACCGAATCAAGACCAAAACAAACTTTACGGAAAACAAAAATTAGGTGATTTGAGAACATTACAAGTGCTTCCAAATTTTTCTTATAATAATTTTGTTCATAGAAGTTCAACAATTGATGTGATTTGGTTTAATGAACGAAATATGCCTGATTCATTTTTTGAAGTAGAACATTCAACTGACATTCAAAATTCTTTATTAAAGTTTAACGATTTAAGAGATTTTTATGTAAGAATGGTAATTGTCGCGGACGAAAGAAGAAAACAAGAATACTTGTCCAAGATTAATTATTCTTCGTTTGAAATATTGAACAAAGAAAAACGAGTTCATTTTTTAAGTTATTCACAACTTGAAGAAGAGTATAACCAAGAGTTAAAAAAACAGGAATTTGAATTTGTTTTGTAATTTTCTACTTGATATTTCTTAAAAATAGATCAAAGATCCAAATCATGAAAATAGAAGTTAATATTGAAGAAACGGTTGTTGGAAAATTCGAACTAGATATTCCTGAAGGTGTTGAGCCTTACGATTTTATTCGAGACGAATATTATAAGGGTAAGATTGTATTAGAACCTGGTGAATGTCAATTCAGGCAAATGGAGATTCATGATTTAACTGATGATTCATGGACTGAATGGATTGAGTTTTGACGGGGCGTTGCGGGGTTTCCCCGCAGAAGGGGTAGCGAAAAAGCGAAGTTTTGAAGCGAGGGGAAGACTTTCCCCTTTGATATGATTTTTGCAGATCCTCCATATTTTCTTTCAAACGGCGGAATTTCAGTTCAGTCCGGAAAAATGGTTTCTGTAAATATTTGTAAATAACGAATAAGTGTTCAAAAATTCAATCCACTCTTTCTGAACGAAATATTTTTGTAGCTACAGAATTTTTTATTTTGAGAAAAAGTTTTGGTGGATAGATTTTTGTTGAGCGTCATAACTGATCCAAAGAATTTTCATTCAATAAAAAATCAAAAAGATTCAGAATTAAAATTCCGTCTTCTGTGTAATGAGTGGGATTATCTTTAGCGATAATAATTTTTTTGAATGAATCTTTTGTTTTAACCAATGAGCGTTCTTCCTGCTGCAATTTTCCTTTATCAGGTAAAGACAAAGCTGATTGAATATATAATCTTTTTGAAACCAGGTTGCATACAAAATCAATTTCAAGTTGTCTTTGAGTTTTGGTTTTGTCTTTATTCATAATATTTTCTTCTACCATTCCGACATCAACATTGTAACCTCGAATAAGCAGTTCATTGAAAATCACATTTTCCATAAGATGAGTTTCTTCAAATTGGCGAAAGTTCAATCTGGCATTTCGTAAACCTACATCTGTAAAATAATATTTTTGCGGCGATGAAATATATTTTTTTCCTTTAACATCATAACGACGGGATTTTGTAATCAAAAAAGAATCTTCAAAATATTCAAGATAATTTTTTACAGTTTCAGGATGAATATTGATTTTTTTTACACTTTTGAATGTATCAGAAAGTTTTTTTGCAGTAACAAGACTTCCAACTGAAGATGCAAGAAAATCCAAAAGTTCCGCAAGTTCTTCTGAATTGCGTATATCATTTCGCTCCAGAATGTCTTTTAAATACGTTTCTGTAAAAATATTTTTTAAGTAATTTGATTTATCTTCTTCGCTTTCAATTTCCATTAATTTTGGTAAACCGCCAAAATTTAAATATTCTTTCCAGAGTGAATACTTGTCCCCAGATGAATATTTTGCGAATTCAGAAAAACTCAATGGGAACAAATGAACTTCATCACCTCGACCGCGAAATTCCGTTATGATATCTTTTGACAAGAATTTCGCATTGCTTCCAGTAACATACGTATCCGCGTTTTGGATATGCAAAAAAGAATTCAGAACATCTTCAAAATCTTTAACAAACTGAACTTCGTCAAGGAGAATGTAATACATTTTATTGTCAGTAATTTTTGCATGAACATAAGAGCAAAGTTCGTCGGGATCGCGAAGTTTTATATTGATTCTGTCATCAAGAGCTATTTTTATTATATGAATGTCATCGACACCACATTCTTTTAGATGATTATAGAACAAATTGAAAAGCAGATATGACTTTCCACAACGCCTGATTCCGGTAATTACTTTTATCATTCCGTTATGCTTTTTTCTGATTATTTTGTCAAGATAAAGCTTTCGTTCCATAATTTGCTCCAGTTAGTGAAAAATTAGTCGAAAATCTGTCCAATATTTCAATAGAATTATATTTCAAGAAGTTAAATTTGTCAAATTACTGAAAAATTAGTCGAATAGGAGAGTAATTTTTCAGTAATTTTGCGGTCGCGAATTTTTTATTCCGTGGTGATTTGAAGGCGACTTTCTCTGTATAATTTCCGACCGTGATAAGTCCAGTTTTACAAAAAATTAATTTAATAAACTTAATGCCACTGACAGTAAAAATCCCATTCACCCCACCGCTATATTAAAACAACTGACCTGGAAGTTTTAGTTTTTCTTTTGGTTCAAAAATTTTATCAAATTCTTCTACCTGTTCATCTGAAACAAAATATTCACTTGGAGTTCTGTATGTTCCGGTTTTACCTTTTAAAAAATCCGGGATTAGTTCTTTGCATAAAAAATACGGAATTTCATTTTGGCGAGGTTCATCGTTATAGAAAATATTTTTTGACTTTGATTCAACAAATCCGCTTTTTCCGTAAAATTCAATATTTCCTTCTATGAACAAAGCTCCACAACCGAGTTCACGGGCTTTTTCAACAGCATAATCCAAAAGTTTTTTTCCATAGCCTTTTCGTTTAAAATCAGGGGCAATTCCGAGCGGACCAAAAGTCATAACAGGAAGTTCTGTTCCATCATCGCAAAATATTTTGGCTTTTACAAAAACAATCTGCCCAATTAATTTGGAATCCTTTTCCATTACAAAATCCAATTCAGGAACAAAATTTTTACTTTTTCTAAGTTCGTGCAAAACAAAATGCTCGCTGCAGCCCGGCTTGTAAACATTCCAGAAAGAATTTCTTACAAGATCTTCCGTTGCGTGAAAGTCAGATTCAGTTTCGTTTCTAATAATAAAATCGGTATTCATTTTTTTATTTAACAACTCCCAAAATTAGTATATAATAAAATTATGAAAAAAGAAAATACATCAGAAAGCGAATCTTATAAAAAAATTAATCTGGAAACATAT
>ERZ1034719.1029-NODE-1029-length-14015-cov-6.783453_pt1 | contig 14015 bp, 8 predicted proteins | sample MGYA00520703_ERZ1034719 | MGnify/ENA primary metagenome ERZ1034719 (study PRJEB33766, sample SAMN09781716) | gut metagenome | biome: gut microbiome | host: Homo sapiens | place: Madagascar | study: EMG produced TPA metagenomics assembly of the PRJNA485056 data...
CTGTTCTCCTGTGTTTGAACTGTAAACCAAACAAGGGATAGATCAAAATAGGGCGCCCCCAAAAAAGAAAAGCGCTAATCTTCGTCGATGGCGACGTCTTCGCCGCCGGCGGCGCGTTCGCGTGGGATGAAGGTGAATTTGCGCGGCGTGCATGAGCGTTCTTTGGCGGTGGGTGGCTCGAGGGCGTCGCGGACGTAGCGATAGGGGTCGGCGAAGAAGTGGACGCGCCCGGCTTCGTCGGCTTTGACTGTGAAATAGTCGATGAAGACGTCGAAGCGGTTTTTGAGGACGAAACGGCGCGTGACGTAATCGTCGATGTCGGTGGCGATGGAGTCGCGCCATTGCCCGTCGTAGGTGAGGAGGCGTTTGGCGAGTTCGAGCGGCTCCCAGACGCGCATGCAACCGTGGCTGAAGGCGCGGATGGGGTAGCGGAAGAGGCCTTTTTTGGGGCTGTCGTGCATGAACGTGGCGTGTGCGTTGGGGAAGATGAACTTGACGCGCCCGAGAGCGTTGGATTCCGATGGGAGCTGGCGCAATATCGTGTAGCCCTTTTCGGAGTAGTATTCGAAGCCGTGGTCTTGGAGCCAGTTGGGGTCGGCGTTGATTTTTTTGATGTAGTCTTCTTGTTCGATGCGGCCTGGGACGTTCCAATATGGGTTGTATTCGACGTAGAGCATTCGCGCGTGCATCAGTGGCGTGGCGTTGATGTAGGTCCACGTTTTTGTTTCGGAGTTGCACGATTTTCGGGCGTTTCCGACGACGATGGGGAATCGATAGACGCGATCGCCGTCGCGCCAAACTTCGCCATAGAACTCGGGCACGTTGATGAAGATGTAGTAGGGCGATTTGACGATGTAGGACTTGTGCCAGCGCCTCAGATTCTCGTCGATTTGCGCCAGGCGCATCGTGCGCGGCGTGTTCAAACTCGTCCACACGCCTTTTGTATAGCCTTTTTCGGCGTCATAGACCATCTGATGCGTTTCGAGATAGTCGTGCAGGGCTTGTCGCACGGCGTCGTCGAACACGTCGTTTTGTGCTGGATTGGCGTCGTTTTGTGCCGAATTGGTGCCGTTTTGTGCCGAATTGGTGCCGTTTTGTGCCGAATTGGTGCCGTTTTGTGCTGGATTGGCATCGTTTTGTGCCGGATTGGCGTCGTCGATGGCGTAATAGCCTTCGGCGGCGAGTCGTTGTTTGAGGTTTGGAATGCACTTATACGAGGTGCCGAGGCGCATTTTGGCGGGGCAAACGACGCGCCCCCAGTCGGGCAAGCTGGCGTAAGTATCGTGCGCCGCCATGAGTCGTTTGTAGTCGGGGTGCGCCGGATAAATCGCATCGATGAGGTCGTCGATCGTCTGCAAAGTGTGGATTTCGGCCGCCATTCGTTCGGCGACGGCTTGGTTATTCTGCGCATTGAGTGCTTCGCCCGAATCGACGTCGACTTGCGTGTTATCGAGCGAGTTGTCGTCTTCGACGGGTGGGGCGTCGTCGGGCTCGGGTTGGGCTTTGTGCGGCATGACGAGGTCGGACACGCGGGCTAAGTCGCGAAACCAAGCGGTGGTGCGGTTTTGCGCCAGTTTTGCGTATTTGGCATCGGTCGGTTTTCGTCCAATTGCCGCCGTTTCTTCGGCCGTGAGGTGCGTCATGTTTTCGAACGCCATGGCGCGTGCGAATCGCATGGCGAGGTCGGCGGTTTCGATTTCGAGCCTAGCCGCAGCCAGAGCCGTACGCGTCATTTCTTTGGCGTGCGTCAAAACGGCTTCTCGCAATCTCGGCACGGGCGTTTGCTCGTCGACGAGTTTGGCAATCAAGTCGCGCACCGAAACGGGGTCGTCGATGTCGAGTTGCTGCGTTTCGATAAACTGCGCAATGATTGCCGATTCCTCGGGAGTAAACGCAAACAATTCGGGTTCGGCCAGGGCTACATCGCGATAGGCGGCGCGCGCGGCTTGCCAACGGCTCGTGTCGATGGCCAATCCATGCGACGCCAACGATTCGAGCTCGGTCGTCAAACGCGCCATTTGCGGCGCAATTCCCGCCGGCGTGACGAATATCGGCGCATCGTTGCGATCGGCATAAACCGCCGATAAATCGTCTTTTTGCATCAATATGAGAGCCCCTTGGGCGTGTTTTTTCTTCGTGGCGGGTTCTGCTTCGTCGATGAGTCTCCGAATTTCTTTCGTTAAATCGTCGGATTTAGCGAATTTCATTGCGAATTTTGATATATTCTCGGCGTGTTCTTCGACGAATTTCCGAATATACTCGCGACGCGCCTCGATCGCCGCCTGTGCCGCATCGATCGCGGGTTCAGAGCTCACTTCGAGCCGCTCTCCCTTTGGCGCACACCCCACCATGGCCGCAGCCAACACTATCCAACACCACCAACGCATAAGCCCCTCACTTTACGTTTCGAGCGCGAAACGACGATTTCCATGGTCGACGTGTATATATAAACGACGCGAAGGCGACAAATTTTTGAGGGAGATCGGGGCGCCCTATCGGCAAAGCCGATACGGGCTTTGGTCGCCCTATCGGCAAAGCCGATACGGGCTTTGGTCGCCCTATCGGCAAAGCCGATACGGGCTTTGGCTCCGGCTATGTGCTCGGGCTGCGCCCTTGCGCGCATACGCCTCCGCGGCTCGGCTATTGCCCTTTGGGCAATACGCCGAGCAGTGCCTGTGGTGTGTATATCGGAAGCCGAAGCTACGAAGCGAAACAAGCGCGAACGGAGCGTTTTTCGTCGTCGGAGAGTTGCAAGAGAGCCATCGCGTCTTCGAGAGTTTTGTTCATCGACACCATGAGTCGCTTGACGGTATTGCACATGCCTAGTTTGACGCCTTGTTCGAGTCCTTGCTTGACGCCCCTTTCGTATCCTTCATTATCGATGTCGCGAGCCCAGCTTTTCATTTTGACCTCATTAAGAAATGTAGTGCTACGAAGCGAAACAAGCGCGAACGGAGCGTTTTTCGTCGTCGGAGAGTTGCAAGAGAGCCATCGCATCTTCGAGAGTTTTGTTCATCGACACCATGAGTCGCTTGACGGCATTGCACATGCCTTGTTCGAGTCCTCTTTCGTATCCTTCATTTTCAATGTCGCGAGCCCAGCTTTTCATTTTGACCTCCTCTGTTAAAAAAGTTCTCTGAAATCCATATTCCGTTGTGAGTATGTGATGCGATTGCTCTATGGGAATTTCGGAACGGAAGAATAGAGAGAGCATCTTCATCAGTTTATGATTATAGTTGGGATCGGTCGAATCTCCAACCCACAAGACGACGACGGTCATGAGATCGTAATGTTTAGAATCGACATTGTATGAACCGATGAAATCTTCTTTGCCGATGGTATAGCGCTGGCATGTACCGCGAGCATCGGGAGATGGTTTCGTACAAATCCAAATCGAATAGACTTTTTTGATGGCATTGTAGTCGTCGTTCTTGAAGACAGTTCCTTTTTGGGATGTGATGAGTCGTGCGGAGTAGTAGATGCCGCGTCGAGTGAGGTCGTAGTGCAAATTTGCATTTCGTTGGCCCTCTACGTTGACGATGAGTTCGATGGGAGTGTCGGTATTTGGCACGCGTACTTCGAAGCGCGTATCGTAGACGACTTTTCCTTCGGTAAATGTCGCATGCTCGCCGCCGATGACTTTGGCGGCGAGTTCTGAGCTGGATGTGTCTTCTTCGACACTCGTGTCGCCATAGGTGGGATCGGTGTCGAAGCTCATCGCAATGACTTCTTCGACATTACAATGTGCAAATTCGTCGGTACATCCGACGAGGATATTTGCCAAGACGCGCTTATTGGTGAGGATGTTTTTCATTTCGGCGTCGTAGGCGTTGCGTAGCTGTTGACCCGTTCGTCGTTCTTGCGCTTCCATCGTCGTCTCCTTTCTCATCTGAGTCAATCGCAGCGGGCGGTTGGTTAAATGAAGGATGCGTCTGTTTAGCAGTATACATAATATCAAATGTATTTGCAAGATCGTTGGTGAAAAAAATCGTTTGACGGCAAAAAAGCGTCGAGTTGGCATGAGCGTTGTAGGAGAATGGGCGGAAAATACCCTGTAAAATGATTGACAATCGTCGTTGGCATACGATAGAGCAGGGGCAAAGTTGTTGCGTGACGCTCGAGGCACGCTTTTTTTTTTCTCATGATGGAGTTAAAAATGAAGCGCGGTACGGATTATTGGTCAGAATACATCGTTCACATTCCCCTTCCGACGGCATTTCCCGATCCCGAACATCATGCGAAATTGCTCGCCAATGTCCGTTATCTGCTTTTGGTAGGTAGCTTGATGCGCCCGCGTCGCCTTGCGAATTTGTGCGAGTCGAAGTTTGGTCTCAAGAAACTCGGGACGTATTTTAACATCGTCGATCACTACGAGATTTGCGACCGCGAGTATTGCGTTGAAATCGTCGATTTAGGTCTTGAATCGGGCGAAACGATGGCGATCGTGAGCCATGGTATTGGTGGATCGGGAGCCGAAATCGTGATCAAAGAGATGCGTGCGCTCATCCATTGGTCGAATGCGTTCTTGGGCAACGACGAAGAGAAGGTTCAATTGCGTTGCGTCGGTCGTAGTGGAACGCGTGGCACATTGGGCGATGTTGCGTATGGGACGGTTGGCGTCTCGACGGCTTCGTATAACGATGAATTCGACGTTGCGCTTCCCGATGCGAACCTCAATCAGCGCATTTTGGATTGTGCCAAGCGCCTCGACATCCCGACGGCATTGGGAGCGGGCGTGTCGACGAATTATTTTTGGCTTGGTCAGGGGCGTCACGTGCCTGCCGAAGGTCGCATAGCTCAGCACATCGAAGACGAACGTGCGCAAGCGGCGCAAGACAAACTCTGGCGTTTCGTCGAACGCGGCATCATCTTTGCCGAAATGGAAGACTACACCGTGCACTCGATTTGTCGATCGCTCGGCATATCGTCGGCCTCGGTTGGATGCGTCATTGCTCGTCGTTACGACGTCGAACGCGGTGAATTCATCATCGACTACGATCGTTCGGCGAAAGAAAAAGCCGAGTTATTGCCTGCTCAAGCAATCGTGACGGCTTTTGTCGATCATGCAAAAGATTTCAATGCCAAGAAATAAGGCATCGCACGAGCCAGGAATTGGCTAGGCAAACGATGCCTTTGGGCAAAACGAAAGGGCAAATCGCACGAAGCGATTTGCCCTTTTTTGCGTTTTTACATGTCGGCCCAATTATTGCCGACTTTGAGGTCGATTTTGAGTGGAATGCCGATATCGCAGGCGTTTGTCATGGCGTCGATCAAGATGGCCTTTGTTTGTTCGAGCTCATCGATGGGGGTTTCGAGCAATAGTTCGTCGTGGATTTGAAGGATAATGCGAGCTTTAGAGTCGTTTTGAGCGAGCAGGGACTGGAGTCGTAGCATGGCGCATTTGACGATATCGGAAGCGCTGCCTTGGATGGGCGAATTGGCGGCGATTCTGTCGCCTGCGGCTTGGATCATTTTATTGGGGCTCAAGAATTCATCGATGATGCGTCGATGTCCGAGTACCGTATGGATGACGCCCGTTTGGCGAGCTTTTATGCCGTTATCGTCGAGCCACTGGGCGAGGACGGGGAATCGTTGGTTAAACTTTTCGAGGAATTGTTTTGCCTCTTGTTTCGAAATGTGGACTTCGCGCGAGAGTTTTTGGGACCCCATGCCATAGACGATGCCAAAATTGATCGATTTTGCGATTTGCCGTTCGGCTTTGGTGACATCGTCGATCTTTTTGTCGAAGAGCTCGGATGCCGTGAGCGCGTGGATATCGAGGTCGTTTTGATAGGCATTGACGAGGACGGGATCTTGAGAGAGCGAGGCGAGGACGCGCAATTCGATTTGGCTATAGTCGGCGCTGACGAAGCAATGGCCTTTTGCGGGCACAAAAGCGCGTTTGATTTGGCGTCCGAGATCGGACCGCGCCGGGATGTTTTGGAGATTGGGATCGGAGCTCGACAGGCGCGTCGTCGCCGTCACGCATTCGTTGAAATGGCAATGAATTCGCGACGACGCGCGATCGGCACAGTCGATGAGGGATTCTGTGTACGAAGATCGCAGCTTCGAAATGGTGCGGTATTGCAAGATAATCGAGGCAATCGGATGATCGAGTGATTCGAGGGTATCTTGATCGGTCGACAATCCGTGAGTTTTGTTCTTTTTCGTTGCTGGCTCGAGTTTGAGCGTTTCGAACAAGAAATGACCGAGCGATTTTGGACTGTTGATATTGAACGGTTCATCGCCAAATTTATGCGCTTCTTCATCGAGTTTTCTCAATTTCTCATCAAAATCCGCCGCCATTTCTCTAAGATAATTCGTCTCGATTTCAATTCCGTAGAATTCCATTCGAGCGAGTGTTTCTGCGATGGGGATATCGATTTGTGAGAAGATTTGGGAGAGGTTGGCGCGTTCGAGTGCGGATTTGAGGGGTTGAACGCATTGCCGCATGGCGCTTGCCCAAGTGAGTGCCGCATCGGCGCACGATTGCATGGGCATTTCTCGTGGTGTTTTTTGTTTTTTTCCCGTACCGAGCCATTGATCGGGGAGTATGGGGAGATCGCGCGCGATGAATTCGGCGACGCACGACTGCAACGAAAGTCGGCTTCGCGATGGATGCAAGATATAGGCGGCGATTTGGATGTCGAAGAACTGTGCGATGTTTGGAGAATAGCCGCCTGCCCATAGCCATTGCAAAATCGGTTTGACGTCGTAGACGGCGAAGGTGACGTCGCTTCGCGATAGGAATTGGGCGATGGCATGTCGGCATTGATTGCCATCGTTCGAAATGACGTCGAATAGTGTCTTTTGAACGGTGTTCCATGTGCAATAGAAATCGCGTGCGCCGTCGCCCGTGGCAAAAGCGCAACCTATCATGCTGGGAGCTTGTGGGGCGGTATGCTCGAAGATGGGGACGACGGCGATGGGCGTTTTGTCGTCGGCCATGGCGGCGAAGCGGGCGTCGAGATCGGCGATAGAATCGACAATCGGAGCAGAAACGAGATCGAACGGCGAGCAAGCCCGCTTCGCCGCCTGGAGAATGTCGAGAATTTCGGGATCGGGCGTCGTCGCCGGAGGGGCTTGTTTTTTGGGGCTCTTTTGCGGCGCGCTTGGGGCTACGTCATTTGAGCCGAGAATCGCGTTTGAAACGTTATTTGCGCAGTATGGGTCGGAAACAGCGTTTGAAACGGAATTGGTGCAGTTTTGGTTGGGAACAGCGTTTGAAACGGCATTTGCGCAGTATGGGTCGGAAACAGCGTTTGAATTGGCATTTGCGGAGTTTGGGTCGGAAACAGCGTTTGAAACAGTATTTGCGCAGTTTGGGTCGGAAATTGCGTTTGAAACGGCATTTGCGCCGGCAGAAGGGGATGTGTTTTGGATGGTGGGTTGGAAATCGGCCGAGTGTGGTGTGATTTTTGGGACGCTAGGATCGGGTTGTGCGGATTTTCCGAGGACTTCGACGAGGAGTTTGTTGAGGTCGAGGGCGGAGAATAGTGGAATGACGAGGTCTGGATTTGGGCTCATCGTGTGTTCGACGAGTGTCACTGGGACGTCGTAGACGAGTGAGACGAGTTTTTTTGAGAGTTCGGCATTGGGTGCGAAAGCGTCGAGATTCGCCTTTTGAGCGGGTTTTTTGATTTCGCCACGAGAAGCCATGAGGTTTTCGAGGGATCCGTATTGGGCGATGAGTTTGCCGGCAGTTTTTTCGCCGATGCCTTTGCAGCCGGGGATGTTATCGATGGCGTCGCCGGCAAGCGCGAGGACATCGGCGACGCGATTGGGTTCGACGTTGAATCGCGCGATGACGTCGTTTGTGCCGATCCAATGGGCGCCGTTTTTGGCGTGAGCGGCTTTCGAGAGCGCGTCGAGCAAAACGACGCGATCGTAGCCGTCTTCCGAGGCGATGAGTTGCATGAGGTCTTTATCGCTACTGGCGATGATGACGTCGTATTGTAGGTTTCGGGCTTGTGTCGTGAGCGTGGCAATGACGTCGTCGGCTTCGAAACCGTCGGAATCGTAGGCGCAGATGCCGAGTGCGTCGGTGATCTTCCTAAACCACGGGAATTGCATGACGAGTTCTTCGGGCGGTGGCGTGCGCTGGCCTTTGTATTCGGGATAGAGCTCGTGTCGGAATTTTGGACCTTTTTTTTCGTGTGCTAGCGCAATGCAATCGGGATTGACGCGATGAATGACCGACAAGATCATCGACGTGTAGAAATGGAGTGCATTGGTGGGGAATCCGGCACTATTGCACATGGGGGGAGAGGCATAGAAAGCGCGAAAGATGTAGTTCGAAGCGTCGAAAATGAGGAACTTTTTGTTCATGGCTTTTGCGTATAAAAAATTGAGATGCGAAGGGGGCTGAATTGGGCGCGAAAAGGGGTAGCTGTGCGTATGCGCGGAGTGAAACGAGCACATAGCACGGCCGCTGCGGCGTATTGGCAGCAAGCCAATAGCCGCAGTCGCCGACGTATTGAGCGCGAGCGAAATAGTCGGCGCAAGAAGGGTAGCCGTGCGTATGCGCGGAGTGAAACGAGCACATAGCACGGCTGCGGAGGCGTATTGGCGTAAGCCAATAGCCGTAGCCGCCGACGTATTGAGCGCGAGCGAAATAGTCGGCGTGAGAAGGAATCCGCGGAGCTTGGTGTTGCGGCGCTTGGAGTTGCGGGGGAGGGGAGCGTCGCGGATGGCGATTAGGGGGTTGGGTTGACGTTTGATTCGACGAGTTTGAAGGCGTCGACGAACGATTTTGGGTAGCCGAGTGCGGAGAGAGAATCGATGAATGCGTGGAGTTTTTGCGGGGAACCGGCGATGGTAGTGGCGAGTTTGAAGTATTCGGTGGCGTGTTGCCGGTCGGCGTTTTTGAGGTCGTTCCAGTTTTGTTGGGTAGGCGTGATGTGGCGCGTGAGCTCGAGGCCGCTGTAGAGTGGAATGATGGATTGAATGAGGTTGCCCATGAGCTGGATGTCGGGATTTTTTGCGGTTCGCATGTTGGTGCAGTAGCGCGTGGCTTCGTCGAGTAGGAGGTTAGAGACAAATGCGAGTGCAAACATGGGGCGGAATTGCGGATCGCCTTGTGCGACGGTGGAATTTTTGAGTCGCATGAAGATGGGTAGTGCGTGGAGTTTGCCAGCGGTGAAGAGGTTTTTGGCGAGTATGAGGTTTGCGCGGTTGTCGCGAAAGATGTCGAGGCGTGGCGGGGTTTGTATGAGTCGGAGGGAATCGTCGAAATTTCCGCGTGCGTATTCGACGTAGGCTTGAGTGATATCGTAGGCGGCGTCGTTGCCAAATGCGTCTCTTGCGCGATTGCACCAGGCGGTGGCCTCGTCGTAGAGTTTGGCGTGGTAGGCGTAGATCGAGGCGTTGTGGTAGAGAATGGGCATTTTGGCGTGTGAGGTGAGGGCGGCTTTATCGGTGAGGCGGTAGGCTTGTTCGTAGTCGCCTGTGTTTGCCAGGTTCGACGTGAGTGCGGTGAGGTATGAGATGTTTTCGGGGTCGCGTTCGAGTGCGCGTCGGTAGAACGTCGTGGCTTCGTCGAATCGGTTTGCATTGGTGAGGTGATTGGCGGCTCGAAGTTGAATGGCGTCGTTGTCGGGGTTTTGGTTGGCGGCGTCGATGCACGTATCGATGGCGGCGTTGGGTGGCAACGATTTGGCGTCGACCGAGGAGTAGGCCAGGCAGAGTGCGCCGGTGCTTGCGGCAAGAGGTGCGCCGAGTTGTTGGGCTTTTTGGATGTATGCGATGGCGTCGTTGGGTGCGCCATTGAGCAAGTAGGCGTTTCCTATGAGGGCGTAGAGTTTGTGGGCGTTGGGGGCTTTTTTGAGTGCTTCTTTGGCTAGGGCGATGGCGCGCGAGTATGCGCCTTCGTCGTATGCCTTTTGCATGGCATCGAGGTCTTGTGGGGCGATGAGTGCGGCTAAGTCGTTGGCGGATTGTTCTGGTTGATCGGTTTTGGGTTGAATATGATTCGTTTGTTGGTGTTGTTCTTGAATATTATTTGGTTGTCGTTCTTGGGCGCAGATTTGGAACGGGGCTAGAGCTAGGGCGATAGACGATAGAGCGAGGAGCGTTTTTTTATGCATAAGTTTATGAAGTATTTTGAGGGCTATCGAAGAATGACGAAGACTCGCGAAGTATTGTTGATGTCGGACGAAGAGATTTGAAGTCGGACGGGGGAATTTGAGAGCGCAGGAAATTGGAGTTTTTGGGGGATCGCAGGAGTGGGCAGATAAGAAAAAAGCGCCATCAGAGATGGCGCTTTGAACGAGCTAGAGCGCGATTAGTACATCAACTTGAGTCCGACGAACCATTCGAGATTGACGGATTCGACGCGTTTAATGCGAGAGCCGACGGCGTCGAGGGCTTTGCTGTAGGTGGGGTTTCGTTCTTCGATGGCGTTTTCGGTGATGAGTCCGTCTTTTTGACCTTCGTCGGTGAGTTGGCCGGTTTTGTCGAATGTGTGTCGGTCTTTTCCGAGTTTTGTAAAAGTGATGAAGTGGTTTTGTTCGTAGTCGACGGCGACGCCAGCGATAATCGAGATGTATTGGATGGGCTGGATGGTGAGGTTTAGGGCACCGCCGATGGCGCCGAAACCTTCGTAATCGAAGAGGCCGTCTTCTTTGTACATGCCAGTGTAGGTGCCATTGGCGACGGCGGCGATATTATCGGCGCCGGCGTTAGACCATTTATTGGAGACCCAAGCGCACGCGGGATCTTTGCCGTCGGTTTGGTAGCAATTGCCCTTTCCGAAGGCGTCGGCCAATTCGCTATAGGCGCGTCCTTCGCCCGTGTATTTGAAGTATCCGCGCAAATCGATTTTGACGAATCGTTGGAAGTCTTTGGCGATGCTTTCGTATGGGATGAATTCGATACCGAGATCGATGCGTCCCCACATACCTGGGTCGACGCGCGTTTGATTGGCGCCGTATTCGGGGTAGGCGGAATCGGTGCCGATGGGCAAGCCGTATTGGAGTCGGATATAGGGATCGACGAAGGCGAATCGATGGGAGGCGGCGACGGAGAAGATGAGTTCGTGTGCGCCATTGCCAGCACTGCTATTGTCGATTTTTCGCATTTTCCCCGTAGGGGCTTTGTAGTCGAAAGCGAGTGTGACGGTTGAGCGGCCAGTATTGCCCTCCCACGGGCGTTCGGGGATGAAGTGTCGTTCGGTGTTGTAGGGGCTCCAAGCGATGCCGAAAGTCATATCGCCGAGTCCGGAGCGGTCGCGTCCTTTGAGCGTTTCGCCTTCGTTGAGGTCGAAGAAGCGATATGGCGTGTTCGAGTTGGGGTATTTGGGGCTGAACCAAGAATTTGTTTTGTTGATTTGGAATTCGGGTTTATCGCTCGACGTATCGAATTTGTAGGAGGCTTGGTCGGAGATGATGATGGGGATGCCCATGCGGAACGAGAGGTCGTGGAACATGCCGATTTCGAGGTCGATGTCGAATTCGTTGACGACGCGTTTGTATTCGAGTTCGTTGAGCAGTCGCATCTGCTTTGTCTTACCTTCGTAGTATTCGCGTTTGAGCTTTGCCCATTCGTGTCGTTGAGAGAATTTTGGAGTCAGTGAGATGTCGAATGGGTCGCTGACGAGTTCGTTCCCGAGATAAACTTCATCGGCGGCGTCTAAAACATCGGTCAAATCGGCAGCCATCGCTTGGGAAGCGATGAGAGTCCCCATTGCCGCGGTTAAAAAGGCCAATTTTCTCACGTTGCCATGCACCATATTATTCTCCTTCAGCGTCCGATAGACTCGGATCAAACCAGATTGCAGTTGTCGCATCGTATAGCACATAAGATGATGTTACAAATCGATGTAGCGACGATTTGCCGTCGCTCGAAAAAATGCTCGAGCCGGCACCGCGCCGCATTTTGAGAGCGCCGAGCCGATCCCATAACTGATGGGTCCCGAAAAACCGACCTTATGATAACACAAATCGAGTCAAAATTCCAATAATGATGGTTTGATTATCGACGCGTCTCGAAAGTTGGCTAGAGATGGGTGTTTTTAAGTTGTAGAACGGCGCGGAATTTATATAGGATACGTCGGATTTTCGTCTTATTTTTCTCGGGCGATGAAGGATAGACAGCTATGCTACTGACGTGTCCACAATGTCAAAACAGTTTCATGATCGACGATCAAGTCTATGCGATGCAAGGGGGAGCTTATTGCGAACAGTGCCAAGTTCCGCTCGTGCCATCGGAGATGGGCTATGGACAGTGGCAACAATCCCAACAAATGCCGATGAATCAAGCGCAATGGGGCCAGCAGCCGATGGATCAGGCGCAGTGGGGCCAACAGCCCATGGATCAGGCGCAATGGGGCCAACAGCCGATGGATCAGGCGCAATGGGGCCAGCAGCCGATGGATCAGGCGCAATGGGGCCAGCAGCCGATGGGCGATGCGCAGTGGGGCCAGCAGCCCATGGATCAGGCGCAATGGGGCCAGCAGCCCATGGATCAGGCGCAATGGGGCCAGCAGCCGATGGGCGATGCGCAGTGGGGGCAGCCGATGGGGCAAGCGCAGTGGGGGCAACAGCCGCCTAGCGATGCGCAATGGGGGCAGATGGCCGATGCACCGAAAGAAACGGTTGCGCTCATGGATGCCGTCGGACAAGACGATGTCGTGCGGCATAACGACGCAAACGAACGCACCGTTGCGCTCAGCGATTGGGGCGGAGTGTCGCAAGTTCCGCCCCCGCCGACGATGTCGATGCCTCAAGGCAACGGCATGACGGGCGATGACGACTGGGATTCTTGGGGCGGGGAGCCCAGGGCACGCGTCGAAGAAGTGCGAACAGCCGATGCCGCAGCACTCGGGCAACAGATCAATCCCAATGCGCTCGTCGTGGGCAATGCGTTGCCCCCGGGCGCTCACGAGGGCATGACGCGCGAAATCGATGCGCGCGATGTCCAATCGCTCTATGGCGACAAACTCAATCCGATCGTCGAGTTTTTGCGATCGATACCGATGCGCTACCTCATCATCGCCGGTGGCGTTTTGGGGGCTTCGCTCGTCGTCTTCATCATCGTCGCCGTCGTGATAACGCGCCCGCCCAAAGTCGAACAGGAAATTCGCAACGGCGAAATCGTCGATGTCAATGCTCCCGAACGCGAGAAGACGTTTAGCGAAATTGCTCGCGAATCGATAAGCCTTTCGCCGTCTTTTATTCCGTTCGATGGCACTTTAGCCAAAGATGGTTCGGTCGTTGGGGTCGCCGAAGATATCGGTGTCTATTACGATTTGAACAAGATCGCCGAAATCGACGACGTCGTGCGCGGTGGCGTATACGTCGAAAAGATCGCCGCAGGCGTTGAAGACCACGGTTCGAAGATCGGTCAACCGATAGTCATGCTCTTTGGCGAATCGATGCCCATGTCGGCCGTCTACAGAACGATGTATACGCTCGGTCCGACGTCGCGAAAGCTCTTCATCGGTGGCACGACGCATAGCGGTATTTCGACGTTTAAATACCATCCGTGTGGCTGGCCCGATCACGATATGTTCATCTTCGAAAAGTGTAAAGACGTTCCCATTGACGTCAAGATTACGCGCACAAAGGTGACGATTCGCCGCGTGTCGGATGCGGGATCGGTTCCGCTCGTCGTCCTCGACGATGGCACGGAATTGACCGAAGTGAGCGCCGATATCATCGGGACGAAAGTCCAATTCGACGGCATACAGATGGCGATATCGCGCTTGAGCATGGTGAGCGGGGCAACGGTGAGATTCGTGACCGATGGCGACGTGACGTTTGGCGTCTTCATGACTATCGCTCAGCGCGTCTATGGATCGGACGACAAACCCAATATCAAAGCATTATACATCGCTCCGGTCCCGTTGATCTAATCGAGATCTGATATATCGCCCTCATTTGCGAGGATTGTATCGCGCCGTACACTTTTGTACGGCGTTTGTTTTGTCGCTCGGGTATTGGCGAATATGGCGAACTCGTGCATAGAATAGAGATTTTAATCGGCATGGTAGCGGCGCAAATGAATGTGCGCCTTGT
>ERZ1034719.1030-NODE-1030-length-14012-cov-4.181844_pt1 | contig 14012 bp, 12 predicted proteins | sample MGYA00520703_ERZ1034719 | MGnify/ENA primary metagenome ERZ1034719 (study PRJEB33766, sample SAMN09781716) | gut metagenome | biome: gut microbiome | host: Homo sapiens | place: Madagascar | study: EMG produced TPA metagenomics assembly of the PRJNA485056 data...
TGGTGCATATGGACGAGAAAACGCCCCATATGCACCTTTCTTTTGTCCCGCTGACAGAGGACGGGCGGCTCTGCGCCAAAGAAATCGTAGGCAACAAGAAAAAGCTGACGCAGTGGCAGGACAGGTTTTGGGAGCATATGGTCAAAAAATACCCCGATCTGGAGCGCGGCGAAAGCGCCAGCGAAACCGGACGCGACCATATCCCACCACGGGTGTTCAAAGAAATGACGCGCCTTACCAAGCAGAAAGCTAAACTGGAAGAACTGCTGTCCGATATCAACCTGTTCAACATTAAGGGGAAAACCGCTGAAATCGGTGTATTGCTGGATAAGTATATCCCATCGGTAGAGCAGATGCATACCACCATGAAAAAGTATCGGGTTGCATTCACGGAAACAGCTTCGGAGAATGAATCGTTGAAAATAGAAAATGCACAGTTGGAAAAATCGCTGGAAAAAGCAGCAAAGGAAAGCAATTTGAAGCAGCTCGCCGACGCCAGATTACGTCGCGATTACGAAGATGCTGTTGCTGTGCTGGATCGTATTCCGAAAGAAGTGCTGGCAGCATATACGCACAGACCGAAAAGAAGGGAGAATGTGATTGAGTAAAATCTACGAGAATGCAAAGGACAATGCTGCATTCGACCGCTGCGTGGATGTGATGACAAGACTGATGTTGAAATACGGCAATCAGGTATTGGAGCAGCGGGGAGAGAAAGCCCCACTTTCTTTATCTGAGCAAGCCATTAAGAGAGAAAGAGGCGTTTTGGAGAACGCTGCTTAAAAAATTGCAATTTACACGTTGCGTAACGATTGAGGCTCTGCTATAATAGTTACGCAACGTATTTTTTGCGTTTATGGAGAGAGTGCGATGGATTGTAAGGTGAAGATCAAAGAGTTGCGGGAAATGACCGGAATGAACCGCAAGGAGTTCTGCAAGTATTTTGACATTCCCTATCGGACAGTAACAGAATGGGAACTGGACAACCGCCATGCCCCGTCCTACGTTCTTCACCTTTTGGAGTATTATATCCACAATGAGGGGCTGATACAAACACCGGGAGACAGTACACCGACCGGAGAAAGGAGTTCCAGCTATGAAGAAACGAACTAAATGTTATATCTATACGCGCGTTTCTACCGCAGTACAGGTTGATGGATATAGCTTGGACGCGCAGAGAGAAAAGTTGCGGAAATATGCCGAATACGAAGATATGACCATAGCTGGCGAGTATTCTGACGAGGGCTTCTCCGGAAAGAATATTCAGGGACGGTTGGAATTTCAACGGATGCTGACGGACATTCAGGAAGGCAAGGATGATGTTTCCTATGTGCTGGTGTTTAAGCTTTCACGCTTCGGACGTAATGCAGCGAATGTACTGAACTCTTTGCAGCTCATGCAGGATTTCGGCGTCAATCTGATTTGCGTAGAGGACGGCATTGACAGTTCTAAGGATTCCGGCAAACTGATGATTTCTGTGCTGTCTGCGGTGGCGGAAATTGAACGTGAGAATATCAGAACGCAGACAATGGCAGGACGTGAGCAGAAAGCGCGGGAAGGCAAATGGAACGGCGGATTTGCGCCCTATGGATACCGGCTTGAAAAAGGTGAACTTCTGATTGCAGAAGATGAGGCAGAAATCATCCGCATTATCTATGACCGCTATATTCATACCAGCGACGGGCTGGTTGCTGTTGCAAATTACCTGAACAATCACGGCCATACAAAGAAAATCCGCCAGAATGGGACGACTCCGGGGTTCTCATCTAACTTTGTAAAGGATGTTCTGGACAATCCTGTTTACATGGGAAAAATTGCATATGGCAGACGCAGAACGGAGAAGAAGCTCGGTTCACGAAATGAAATGCACGTTGTCGAACAAGACGAGTTCCCGGTTTACGAGGGGAAGCATGAGGCAATCATTTCGGAAGAAGATTGGAAACTTGCACGGGAAAAGCGCAAACTCAACGCATTTAAGCGGGAGAAAATCCATGACTCCAAACACGCGCATATCTTGTCCGGTATTCTGAAATGCCCATGCTGCGGGAAAAGCCTCTACGGGAATATCGCAAAGGCACACAGCAAGGACAAGAAAACGAGGTTTTATTATTACTGCAAGAATACGGTTGGCGCTACGGGACACAAATGCACCTTCCGGCTGAATATTGAGCAGACAGAAATGAACCGGATGGTAGCGGCAATCGTATCGGCTATGGTTAATGATCCGCAGTTCTCTAAGGCAATCAAAGAAAAGATCGGATCTGCGGTAGATACCAAAGACTTGGAAAAACAACTATCAATATTGCAGGCGCAGCTTCGGCAGACTTTGGGTATAAAAACAAGACTGGAACGCCAGATGGATACGCTGGACATCACCGATGAGCATTTTGACCGCAAAATGTTGGACTTGCAGCGCCGCTATGATGAGCAGTATGATACAATGGAGCAAATTGAAATGCAGATTGATGATGTAGAAGCTCAAATTCTGAGTATTCAGCAGGAAAAAATCTCCGGCGACAATATCTATCAGCTCTTGTTGGCATTTGATGAAGTATATGGCTCTGCTACCGAAGCCGAACAGAAGGAATTCATGCAGGCATTCATCGAACGCATTGACCTGTACCCGGAAAAGCAGAAGGACGGCAACTGGATCAGGAGCATTGTGTTTGCATTCCCTGTTCCGGTGAACGGTCAGGAAGTAAAAAAACTCTCCTTGGAAAATGAAACAACAGTCGAGACTGTTATGTCATTGGTCCAACAAAATCCGGATGATATCGTCAAGGTCAGCATCGACGCGGACGAGTTGGCCGTCACCAAGGCCGAAAGCAAGGCGACCTATGGCGAGATTCAGGCGCGCGTGAAGGAACAGACCGGCCTGAACGTCACGCCGCTGTACATCGCGCAGGTGAAAAGAAAGCATGGGATTATCGAGCGCGAATGCTACAACAAAGCGAAGTCCGAGAGCGCAAAGATGCTGATCTGCCCGCCGGGTAAGGAAAAGGCGATTGAAGATGCACTGAGGTTCTTTGGGATGATTGTGTAAAGATTTCAAACCGGATCGGTCGGGGAATACTACCCGCTCGATCCGGTTTAATAAATTGAACCGATGTAAATCTGAGCCAGAAACGAATCCGATGGATTGATAGGACGTCGTTCTATGTCATTTTTTCATCGTGACAAATTTCTTGTTGACGAAATGGAGATTTCATGTTATACTGTCATCAGCGAAAAGGATTTTAAAGGTCAATACCCGTTATTTATCGCCCATGACAAATCGAGGTGAACCCATGAAGTTAGGCGAACTGGCAACCGTCCGAAGCGGGCTGGTTTTATCCAGAAAACAGGCGTGCAAAGGCGCCCCCGTCAAGATGCGGTATCCCATACTGAGCTTTCGCGCCATCCACCCAAACGGATACATCGACATGGAACAGATGGATGGTTTTGACGCCGCGGAGCAGTTATCACCGGAGTACCTGACACAGATCGGCGACGTCATCATCCGCCTGACCTCGCCGTACACCGCTGTTCTCATCGACGAAGCATCCGCCGGCATGGTCGTTTCATCAAACTTCGTCATCATCCGTGTTGATCGAAGCAGGCTCCTGCCCGGATATCTGGTCTGGCTGATCAACACGCCGAAGATCAGGAAAGCCATTTATGAAAACACCAGCAGCAACATGCTGGGCGCCATCAACGCCAGATTCTTTTCCGAATTTGAAATTCCCCCGCTGTCCATCCTCCAGCAGCAGAAAATCGCCGAACTGCATCTGCTGGCGAAAAAGGAGACGGCGCTGCTTCGCCAGTTGTCGGCAGAGAAGGAGCGCTACTACGATCTGCTGATCCGCAATGTACATTCGACCATGAAATGAGGTATGCACCATGACGACCCGCAACGATATCGAACGCGTTCTCTGGAAGGCCTGCGACAGCTTCCGGGGAAAAATCGACAGTTCCCGCTACAAGGACTACATCCTTTCCATGCTGTTCGTGAAATACCTGAGCGACGTCACCCTCGAAAGACGCGCCCTGTACATGGAGCAGTACGACGGTGACGAACGGCGCGTCGAGCGCGCCATGAGCCGGGAGCGGTTCTCCCTCGACAGGGAATCCACCTTCGATTATCTGTACGAAAACCGCACGGATACAGAGATCGGCCAGAAGATCAACGTCGCCCTTTCCCACATCGAGGATCACAACAGTGGAAAGCTGCGCAACGTGTTCCGCGCCATCGACTTCAACTCACAGGTTGACTTCGGCGACGTCAGGGAAAAGAACGCGACGCTCCGCAATCTGCTGGAAGACTTCCACGACCTCGATCTTCGTCCCGGTCAGCTCGGCTCCGCAGACATCATCGGCGACGCCTATGAGTACATGATCGCCAACTTTGCCTCCGACGCGGGCAAAAAGGGCGGCGAGTTCTTCACGCCAAGCCAGGTATCCGAGCTGGTGGCCTCGCTCGTCAAGCCGCGGGAAAACGACCGCATCTACGACCCCACCTGCGGAAGCGGCGGCCTGCTGCTCAAGGCCTACAAAAAGGTGCCCAGCGGCAAGGTTGCCGTCTATGGTCAGGAGCTGAACGCCCAGACCTGGGCGCTCTGCACGATGAACATGTTCCTCCACGGCGTGGATGACGCCCGCATTTGGCAGGGCGACACGCTCTCCAATCCGCAGAACCTCGAGGACGACAAGCTCATGAAGTTCCAGGTGGTGGTCGCCAACCCTCCGTTCAGCCTGGACAAATGGGACAGTGGCTTCCTCTCGAAGGCCGGTCCGGATGAAAAAGGAAAGAAGCCGGAGAAAATGACCGCCTCTCTGGACGAACACCATCGGTTCGACTGGGGCGTTCCGCCCTCCTCCAAGGGCGACTATGCCTTCGTGCTCCACATGCTTAACAGTCTGGATGCGGAGAACGGGCGCATGGCCGTCGTCCTGCCCCACGGCGTGCTCTTTCGCGGTGCCAGCGAGGGCAAGATTCGCAAGCAGCTGGTTGAAATGAACCTGCTGGACGCGGTCATCGGCCTGCCCGCAAACCTGTTCTACGGCACGGGCATCCCCGCCTGCATTCTGGTGTTCAAAAAGAGCCGCACCTGCGACGACGTCCTGTTCATCGACGCCTCCGGCGAGGGCAATTACGAAAAGGGCAAGAACCAGAATCTCCTGCGGGACAGCGATATTGCCCGCATCGTCAGCACCTACGAGGCGCGCGAGGCGAAGGTGGACAAGTACAGCTACCGCGCCTCCCGCGCTGAAATCCGCGAGAACGACTACAACCTGAACATCCCACGGTATGTGGATACCTTTGAGGAGGAGGAGCTGGTGGACATCGACGAGGTGAAGCGGAATATCGCCAGCATCGAAGCGGAGCTTTCGCAGGTGCGGGCGCAGATGGCGAAGTACATGGAGGAGCTGGGGCTATGAACAACGGGATTGCGCGTTACAGTGAAGAAACCTTTGAAAGCATCAAGCACGTCAATGAGTATGGCAATGAATTCTGGTATGCAAGGGAGCTACAGCGCGTTCTAGAATACACACAGTGGCGTCGTTTCGCCGATGCCATTGAGCGGGCAAAGCTGGCTTGCAGCAACAGCGGATACAGCGCTTCCGAACATTTTGCCGACGCCGGCAAATCATCGCCGATGCCCAACGGAGGAGTCCGCATTCTGGAAGACTACATGCTTTCCCGCTATGCCTGCTACCTGATCGTTATGAATGGCGACCCGCGCAAGGAGGTCATCGCAGTTGGACAAACCTACTTCGCCGTGAAAACGCGCCAGCAGGAGTTGATCGACCACTACGACGAGCTGTCCGAGGATCAGAAGCGGCTTGCCATCCGCAAAGAAATGAAAGCGCACAACAAGTCCCTGGCCGAAGCGGCGCAAAAGGCTGGCGTTATCAAGTCCTATGATTTCGCCATTTTCCAGAATTACGGCTATCAAGGACTGTACGGAGGCCTCGGCGCAAAAGAAATCCACGCTCGTAAAGGTCTCAAGGAAAACGAACAGATTCTTGATCACATGGGCAGCACCGAGCTGGCTGCTAACCTGTTCCGCGCTACGCAGACAGACGAAAAGCTGCGCCGTGAGAATATTCGAGGCAAGGAAAAGGCCAATCAAACCCACTACGAGGTTGGCAGGAAGGTCAGACAGACCATCGCCGAGCTGGGCGGCACCATGCCGGAAGACCTGCCGACGCCGGAAAAGAGCATCAGGCAGATTGAGAGCGAGCAGAAGAAGCGCTTGAAAGGAAATGAGCAATCATGAAAGATTATTTTAATCTTTATCGAAGCCAGATACGATACAGCAATAGCCTTTCTATTCCAAGTCATCCTATAACATGCGGGTATTGCGGGCAAAACATTGCCCCGCATATCGGATACTGTTTATATGCCGATACAATTAGCGGCAAAAAGGATATGGGATATGTTTATCAGTGTCCGCTCTGCAAAAACCCCATTCTCTTCTTTATCGATACTAAGGAAACCATTCCAGGCGCACCCTATGGTCGAGAGATCAAGAATCTCCCTGACAACATTCAAACACTGTACAACGAATGCCGTACATGCTATGCCAATCAATGCTACACATCAGCCCAAATGATTGCGCGAACGCTGTTGATGCACATCGCCGTTGAGCAGGGCGCAGAAGAGGGATTGCCCTTTGCCCGGTATGTAACCTATTTGGATGAGAAAGGCTATATTCCTCCGAATGGCAAAAAATGGGTAGACTACATTCGCACTTCAGGAAATGTTGCAAATCATGAAATCGTCATCAAAGAAAGAGAAGAGACACAAAAGGTGATCACTTTCCTTTCGACGTTGTTGTTGGTCATTTATGAACTTCCAAATTCTCTGGAGGCGTAGACCATGACACCCGAAGTCAAACAACGAATCGAACAAATCCAGCAGGGGATTGTGCCGAAGGGATACAAGAAAACAAAGACCGATATTGTTCCCGCTGACTGGAAAGAGTCTCCAATAGGGGAGTATATTCGTGAATATACTGAAAAAACAACGATACCCAATCAATACCCTGTTTTGACATCCGCACGCACCGGCTTGATGTTACAGACAGATTATTATTCCAATCGGCAAGTAACAACTGAGGATAACGTCGGCTACAATGTCTTGCCCTACGGCTATATAACATTTCGGAGCCGAAGCGATGATGGTCGTTTCCGATTCAATGAAAATCGGATAATCGAGCGCGGCATAATAAGCTATTTCTATCCTGTTTTCTCTTTCAGTGAAGAAGTATGCCATGAATATGTGCTGTATCTGCTCAACTTCTCTATCTATCGGAGAATGTATCCGTATGCTGAAGGTACAGCCCAGCAAGTCCTATCTCTCAAAAAACTTGGTCAACTCAAGTATTCACTACCCCTCGTCGCAGAACAAAAGAAGATTGCCGAAATCCTCTCCACGCAGGACAAGGCCATCGAACTGCAAGGGCGCAAAATCGAGAAACTGAAAAGGTTCAAAAAGGGCTGTCTGGAAAAGATGTTCCCACGGAAAGGGCAGAAGGTTCCCGAAAAGAGACTCCCCGGATTTACGGACGATTGGGAACAGCGTAAGGTTGGAGAAGTGAGCGAATCCTACTCTGGTGGAACGCCTTCGGTAGGTGTCAAAGAATATTACGGAGGACAAATACCATTCATTCGTTCTGCGGAAATCAATAGCGAAATAACTGAACTCTTTCTAACCGAAGAAGGCTTGAAAAACTCCTCAGCACGACTTGTGGCTGTGGGCGATATTCTGTACGCTTTATATGGTGCAACAAGTGGCGAAGTGGGGCGAGCAAGGCTTAAAGGTGCTATAAATCAAGCCATTTTAGCAATAAAACCTCATACGGATTACGACTCGGAATACCTTGCTCAATGGCTACGAAAAAGCAAGCATAGCATTATAGAAACATACCTGCAGGGTGGGCAAGGAAACCTATCCGGAACTATTGTTAAAGAACTATCGGTGGATTTTCCGTCACTGAAAGAACAGAAGGCAATTGGTGACTTCTTTCGCCAGCTTGACAACCTTATCACCCTTCATCAGCGTAAGCTGGAAGAAATGAAAAACCAGAAAAAAGCCCTGATGCAGCTTCTGCTGACGGGGATTGTGAGGGTAAGGCTATGAATCAAAAGAAAATGCAAGAACACTTCACCAAAGAAGCGCTGAAACGCATCGTCGATAACAGCCCGAATTACACCGAGCAGATCAAACAGGATTTGAAAAATATCATCGACGCAGGCAACACACCGGAAGAGATCCTTCAAGCAACATTGCTTTACTTTGCAGCCCTGCATTTGAGCTAAGCGAGGCAGCCCCCTGTCCCGCTCTTCCTGCTTATATCCCCTTCCGCGAAAGGAGGCTTCTCCATGGACAAAAACGCCTATCTGGAAATCAACGCGAGCCAGCGACCAGCCCTTGCGCTGCTGGAAGCCTTGGGCTACACCTATATCTCCCCGGCGGATTGCGACAAGCAGCGCGGCAGCCGGTATCATGTGCTGCTCCGGGACATCCTGCGCGGTCAGCTCCGCAGGCTCAACCGCTATGCCTATGCGGGCGCGGAAAACGAGTTCTCCGCCGCCAACATCGAGCGCGCCATGGAGGATCTGGACGAACCGCTGACGGACGGCCTCGTGCGCACCAGCGAGAAGATTTATGACGCGCTGCTGCTGGGCAAAAGCTATCCGGAGACCGTCGGCGACGGCAAAATGCTCAGCTTCAATCTCCGCTATATCGACTGGGACAACCCGCAGAACAACGTGTTCCACGTCACGGAGGAGTTCGCCGTGGACAGCCAGGACAGGCAGCACAACGCCCGCCCGGACATCGTGCTGTTCATCAATGGCATTCCCTTTGCCGTCATCGAGTGCAAGGCCCCGCATATCCCCGTGGAAGAGGCCGTCGGGCAGATGATCCGCAACCAGCAGGCGGCGTATATCCCGCATCTCTTCAAATTTGCGCAGCTCGTCGTGGCGACCAACAAGAACGCCGTCAAATACGCGACAGCCGGCACGCCCAAAAAGTTCTGGAGCGTATGGAAGGAGCAGGATGCTGACTGGCTGCAGGCCCGGCTGAGCGCGCTTGTCCCGGATCGCATGCCCACCGAACAGGACAGAAACATCGTCTCGCTGTTCAGCCGCGAGCGCGTGTTCGAGCTGATTCGCTATTTCATTCTCTTCGACGCCAACGTGAAGAAGGTCTGCCGCTATCAGCAGTTCTTCGCCATCCGGGAAATCATGAAGACCATCGCCGAAAGCGACGAGCACGGCAACCGCCAGAGCGGCGTCATTTGGCATACGCAGGGCAGCGGCAAGAGCCTGACCATGGTCATGCTGGCAAAAACCATCCTGATGGAGCTGAAGGACTGCCACCCCCGCGTGGTCATCGTCACGGACCGCAAGGAGCTGGACGCGCAGATTGCCGCCACCTTCGCGCATACGCGGCTAACCCCCGCCCGCGCGACCAGCGGACGTCATCTGGTGGAGCTGGTAAACAGCGCCCGGGCGGACGTCATCACCAGTATCATCAACAAGTTCAACACCGTCGAGCGGCAGGAGGTCAAAAACCCCTCCCGCGACATCTTCGTGCTCGTGGACGAAAGCCACCGCTCCAACTACGGCCTCATGGCGACCCGGATGCGCAGCGTATTCCCCAACGCCTGCTACATCGGCTTCACCGGCACGCCGCTGATGAAAAGCGAAAAGAACACCATGGCCCGGTTCGGCAGGCTGATTCACAAGTACACCATCCGGGACGGCGTGGAGGATGGCGCGATTGTCCCCCTGATCTATGAGGGGCGCTTTGTCGAGCAAAAGGTGGACGAAGAAAATATCGACCTCTGGTTTAAGCAAACAACCCGCCGCCTGACGGAGGCGCAGCGGGAGGATCTGCGCAGGAAGTGGAGCAGCATTCGTCGCCTGACCTCCACCGACGCGCGCATCAAGCGCATCGCGCTGGACATCAGCGAGCACTTCATTGAGGGCTACAAGGATACCGGCTTCAAGGCCATGCTCGCCACCAACTACAAGCGCGACGCGATCCGCTATCTGGAGTGCTTTGAGCAGTTCGGCGACCTGAACTGCGCCGTCGTTATCTCGCCGCCCGACATGCGCGAAGGCGTCGACGACGCCGACGAGGGAGCGGACGATCTGGTCGTCTCCTTCTGGAACAAGATGATGCAGCAGTACGGGGATGCCGACCGCTACGAGGAAGCCATCAAGAACAGGTTCTGCGATGGTGAAATCGACATTCTGATCGTGTGCAGCAAGCTGCTCACCGGCTTCGACGCGCCGCTGTGTCAGGTGCTCTACATCGACAAGGAGCTCAAGGAGCACGGCCTTTTGCAGGCCATCGCGAGGACAAACCGCCTGCACGAGGGCAAGGACTACGGCCTGATAGTCGATTACCGCGGCTTGATTGAAAAGCTCGACACCGCCATGGACATGTACAGTGGCGCTGGTCTGGAGAACTTCGACGGCGGCGATCTGAAGGGCGTCGTGGTCGATGTGATGTCTGCCATCGGGAATCTCCGCAGCGCCTATACGCAGCTGGTAGAGCTCTTTGCCCCGGTGGGCAGCATCAGCGATGCGGAAGCCGTCGAGGTGTTCCTCGCCGATGACAAGATGCGTCAGGATTTCTATACTCTGCTCTGTGCCTTTGGCCGGGCGCTGCATTTGGTGCTGAATGCGGAGCGGGCATACAACGCACTGAGCAAGGAGGAACGGCAGAAGTATCAGGACACGTTCATCTTCTTTTCAAAGGTTCGCCGCAGCGTCAAGCTCCAGTACTGCGACGCCATCGACAACGCAGAGTATGAACCGCTGATGCAGAATCTGCTCGACACGCACCTGTCTGTCGCCGGGCTGAAGAAGATCACAAGCCCCATCGACATTCTGAACAAGGACGACTTTGAAAAGGAGCTTGAGGAGCTGGGCTCGCTGCGGTCAAAAGCTGATGCGATAGCCAGCCGGATGACCCGAAGCATCAGCGAGAAGCGCGACGAGAATCCCGCCTATTATGACAGCTTCTCCAAGCGGATCAGGGACGCCCTTGCGCTCTACAAGGAAAAGGTCATCTCCGAAGCCGAATACCTTGCCAAGATGCGCACCATCATGGGGGATTACCACGCCGGCAGGAGCACCGTCAGCTATCCGGAGCGCATCAAGAATAATGTTCACGCACAGGCCTTTTTCGGTGTGCTGACCGCACTCTTTGACGAGGTGGAGGACGAACGGATTACACCCGATTTCGTTGCAGAGGTTTCCGAGGAGATCACAAAAATCGTCGCCTCCCACAGTCAGGTGGACTGGACGAACAACAAGACCATCCACGACCGCATTTCACAGGACATCGACGATCTGTTCTACAAATACGAAAAGGAGCATGGTCTGAAGCTCTCGTTCGATCTCATCGACAAGATCATCGACAATGTCAAGACTGTTGCCCTGCGGAGGTTCTGAGCGATGGACATCACCTGCCAACGAACCATAACCGCCGATGGGCGCGAAATCCTATACAGTCTTGAAAGAAAGCAGGTCAAAAACCTCAATCTGCGGGTGCGGAAGGATGGCAGCGTGTGGGTTTCAGCAGATCCGGGCGTCCCCTGCGGGGAAATCGACGCCTTTGTTGTCAGCAAGGCCCCGTATATTCAAAAGGCCCTTGACCACTTCCATGAGATGGCGCAATACAGGCCTCAGCCGAAGCAGTACGTCAGTGGCGAGGCATTCAACATTCTGGGTCGAGGTCTGCGTCTGCAGGTCACACAGGCCGCAAAGGATTCCATTTCAGCGGACGGCGTCTACATCCATCTAGGTGTTCGGGATCTCCACGATATCGAAAGGAAGCGGCGCGTCGTCAACAGATTTCTGGGCCAGCAGTGCAGAACGGTATTTGGCGACGTGATGGATGCGCTGTATCCGTCGTTTCAAAAATACGGCGTGCAGAAGCCTTCTCTGAGAATCCGGGACATGGAAACGCGCTGGGGCTCCTGTCTGGCGAAGAAGGGAATCATCACACTGAACAAGCGTCTCCTCGAAGCACCAAGGCACTGCATTGAATATGTCGTCATGCACGAGCTTTGCCATCTGGTGCATCCCAACCACTCCCGCCAGTTCTACGCATTTCTCACAATGCTGATGCCGGACTGGAAGGAACGGAAACTGTTTCTCGACAAAACCGCAGCCTATTGGCTCTGATTGAGCACCAATAGGCAGCTAAAAAGAGCTTTATGAACACATTGTAAAGGCAACCACATATTCTTTGCACTATTGTTGGAAAACAGCGGCCATGCAGTTAGTACAATTCCAGCCGGAAATCAAGTAAACTGCGCAGAAAACACAACGCAATCTTCCGAATTCTTGATTTCACAGGAGGCGTTGTGCAGTTCGAGAATCAGCCTGACCAGATACAGCCCCAGTCCGCTCCCGCCGGATTGACGGCTGCGGGACTGCTCCACGCGGTAAAACGGCGTGAAGAGCTGGGGCAGAGCTTCTTCCGGGATGGAAACACCCGTGTTTTCAATCGTCATCGTATGCGCATCCAGCAAAATGCGGATGCTCGCGCCTGCGGGGAATAGAGGATGGCGTTCATCAGAACATTGTCCAGCGCGTTGGTCAGGAGATCCTGGTTTCCCCGGATTGTCACGTCCGAAGCCATGTGCTTTTCAATGTGCAGCCCCTTTTGCGCAAGCAGCTCTTCATCCAGCTCCAGCTGCCGTTCCATCATCTCGCTCAGATTGACCGTATCCGTTTTGAGGACAAAGCTGCCGGCCTCGATTCGGCTGATGATCAGAATCTCCTTGATGAGGCTTTCCATCCTGCCGGTAACCTGAAGCGCCTGTGCCAGGTACTTGTCCCGATCCCGATATACGCCGATTTGCGCCAGCATACCGCTCAGCTGCCCCTTGAGGATCGTCACCGGTGTTTTCAGCTCGTGCGAAGCCGCTGAAAAGAACGCGGAGCGCTGACGCTCCATGTCCCGTTCGCGCTCCATATCCTGCTGCAGGCGTTCATTGGCGGTTTTCAGCTCCGTCAGCGCGTCGGAAAGGTTGCCGGAAAGCGTGTTCAGGCTGTCGCCCAGAGTTCCGATTTCATCCGTGCGATGCTGTGCCCAGTGGGAGCTGAAATTAAGCGCGGCGATGCTTGCGGCGATATGGCTGATGTCCACAATGGGCCGGGTAATCCATCTGGCGTAGAAAACGAGGTCAGCAGCGAGACGCCAAGAATCAGCAGCGCGAGAAACGGCAGCGTCTTCTTCATGGCCTCCGACGCCTGATTGACGGCCTTTTTCCCGCCGATGACCAGCAAATGCCCCATCGTTCCATCCCGGAAGAAAAAAGTTTGTGCTTCATCGGCGGATATGTACGCATCGGTGACGGTGATCTGATAGATGACGCTCTCCGCTGTGCCGGTCGCGTCTCCGGCCTCCGTGGTCTGCATAACCGCATCCTGTTCAAGCGTTTCACTGTCTTCCGTGGTGATCGCCATACGCCCGGCGGTGCCTTCCACAAGATAAGCCTCAGACGAAATCGTATCGTACAGGATTCGCCCGTATGCGTCCGTTAAGCGGAGCGCTGCGCCCGTCTCCCTGCAAAAGGTGGAAACCAGCTCGTCACACGCGGACGGCTCCCGCCCGGACAGCGCGGTCAGGAGCGCTTCGGTCTTTTGATCGAGCTCCTCTTCGAGAATACTGGTGCGAGTGGTGATACAGCATTTTTCAAAAAACACAGTAATATCAATGGTTTTAGGACACCCGAACAGCGAAATTACTTGTATTCCGCCCTCTTGAAACCGTCAATTTCAGCAGCTATTGCTCGGTTCATCTCCCGGTAAGGAGACGACATCCTTGCAATAATCAGTACATAGCGCGTCTGTTACCCAAAGTGGCGCTTGGGTCGGCAGGCGCGCTATTTTTATGCCCAGATGCGGGCAAAGGAGGTGTTATTGTGAAAGCATACGGGAAGTCGTGGGGCTACAACGTATATGACTGCCGGTACTGCCTGTACCGAAAAGGGAAA
>ERZ1034719.1036-NODE-1036-length-13923-cov-8.077012_pt1 | contig 13923 bp, 10 predicted proteins | sample MGYA00520703_ERZ1034719 | MGnify/ENA primary metagenome ERZ1034719 (study PRJEB33766, sample SAMN09781716) | gut metagenome | biome: gut microbiome | host: Homo sapiens | place: Madagascar | study: EMG produced TPA metagenomics assembly of the PRJNA485056 data...
ACATAGTCGTCGAAGTCTTCGGCGCGGTTATGGCCGAAACGGTTGTCATAACCGATGAGCAGCGTGCTCACACCCAGTTGACGGTGCAGCACCTCAAGCATGAAGTCGTGTGCAGACAGCGCTGCCATACTTGTGTCGAAGTGGAGCACCTCGATGCGGTCGGCACCCGTAAGGTTGAGCAATCGCAGTTTCTCGTTGAGCGGTGTGATGAGCTGCGGCACATAGTCGGCATGCACCACTTGGCGCGGATGTCGGTCGAAGGTGATTACCATCGACTGCTGTCCGATGCGGTGAGCCATTTCGTTGAGTCGGCTTATGAGGAACTGATGACCCCTATGCACGCCGTCGAAGAAACCTATAGTAGCCGCAAAAGATGCGTTATGTTCCAATGGATTGATGTTGCTGAAATGTTTATGTCCTTAAATCTCGTACAGCCAGCGGTGGCCCGATGTCTCGTGCAGAGTGCTTATGCCAGCTTTCTCGGCAGCGATGCAGTTGGCCTCGCTGTCATCGATGAATATCGTTTCGGCTGCATTGATGCCTGCAATGGCAAGAGCTTCGTTGAAAATCTCCACGTCTGGCTTTGCCATGTGCATCTCGTACGATAGGAATATATGTTCGAAATAATCAGAGGCACGCAGTCCGCATGCCGTGAAGAAGTTGTTGCGACAGCGGTTCCAATGCATTGAGTTGGTGTTCGACAGCAAAAACAGTCGGTAACCCTGCTGCTTCAGACGCGCCAGGCGCAACAGTTTCTCGTGAGGAATACCCGTTAGCAACTGGTTCCACGCCCATACTATGTCCTTGTCGGGCGTGTCGGTATGGGCAATGCGACGCACCTCGTTGCAGAACTCGTCCTCGCCGATGCGTCCAAGCTCGGTTTCGAGGAACAAATCCTCTGTACGGTGTTCCTCAACATACGATGCGAGCACCCCGCATCCTATCTCTCTGAACGCATTGATACAACGTTCGGGATTCAGACCGACGAGCACTCCGCCCAGGTCGAAGATGATGTTCTTTATGTTTTTGTCCATAACTGTGTGCAAAATTACTGCTTTTGCGCTGAACAGCAAAGAAATAGAGCCTTTATCGATAAAAATTCTTGCGTTTTCGCTTGCCATTACATTTTAAATGTGTAACTTTACCCGCAGATAAAACCTGATGATTTTATTTATTTTAATAACATAACTGCTATACCTATGGAATTAAAACAGGCCACTGCCGGAACCATGGAGTCCGGCGACATTATGATTCAGATTGCCCCGAGCGACCGCCCGGGACTTGACATCCAACTGCAGAGTTCGGTTGCCTTTCAATTTGGCGACCAGATAAAGAACGTGATACACGAGACACTCGAAGGTCTTGGCATCACTCAGGCCGAGGTACACGCCACCGATAAAGGCGCGCTCGACTGCACTATACGCGCTCGCACCACTGCGGCTGCTGTACGAGCTACGGGATGCGATGTGTGGAAAGACTAACCTAAGAAAAGATAGCTATGAGACTAAGAAGAACTATGATGTTCGTGCCTGGCAATAATCCTGGCATGATGCAGGACGCGTATATCTACCGTCCAGACTCCATTATGCTCGACCTTGAGGACTCAGTCACTATGGCCGAGAAGGATGCAGCGCGCCTTTTGGTGCACAACGCATTGAAGACCATCGATTATGGCACCACCGAAATGGTAGTGCGCATCAATCCACTAAATACTCCTTATGGCAAGAAGGACATCGAGGCCGTGGTTAAGGCAGGTGTTCACGTTATCCGTATGCCTAAGACTGAGACTGCCGAAGAGGTTGTCGAGGTAGAGCGCGAGATTGAAAAGGTAGAGCGCGAGATTGGTTGTCTCGGCCGTACACAGATTATGGCTGCTATCGAGAGCACACTCGGCGTTGTCAACGCCTACGCCATCGCCACCGCTTCCAAGCGCATGATGGGCATCGCTCTTGGTGCTGAGGACTACTGTGCTAATCTTAAGACACAGCGTTCGCCCGAAGGTATGGAGCTGCTTATGGCTCGCCAGACCATCGTTGTGGCTGCACGCGCTGCTGGCATCGACGCTCTTGATACAGTATATAGCAACCTCAACGACATGGAGACATTCCGCAAGGAGGTAGAACTTATCCATCAGCTTGGTTTCGACGGCAAGTCGATTATCAACCCACGTCAGATTGAGATTATTAACGAGGTGTTCACACCTACACAGAAGGCCATCGACAAGGCCCTGGCAGTTATCGCCGCCATTAAGGAGGCAGAACGCAAGGGCTCAGGAGTTATCGCCGTTAATGGTAAAATGGTTGACCGCCCGGTTGTTATCCGCGCTCAGCGCGTGATTGACCTTGCCATGGCTTCGGGCGTAATTAAAGAGGAGGACTTGGTATGAGCACACTGAAAGAAAGACAGACCCTCATCGGTCAGATGGCCCAGGCAATGGGCAAGAGTGTATATAACGAAGTTGAGCCGAAGCTCAAGGAGATTGCTCCGCGTATGGAATTGCAGCGCAAGAGCCCCAAACTCGTAACACTTGAGGAGGCAATACGCCGTTCTGGACTGCGCGACGGTATGACGATATCGTTCCATCATCATTTCCGTGGAGGCGACAAGGTTGTCAATATGGTTGTCGACAAGCTCGCTGCTATGGGCTTCAAGAACCTTCATCTTGCTGCTTCAAGTTTGCAGGACGTTCATGCTCCGCTCATCGACCATATCAAGAATGGTGTAATCACCGAGATTTCTACATCTGGTCTGCGTGGCGATTTGGCACGCGAGATTTCGCACGGACTTATGGAGCATCCCGTAGTGTTCCGTTCGCATGGCGGACGTGGTGAAGCTATTGCTTCAGGCGAACTCCATATTGACGTAGCATTCCTCGGTGCGTCTTCTTCCGATCCTCTCGGCAACGCCTGCGGATATTCACGTTCGCCCAACGCCAAGAGTATTTGCGGTTCGTTAGGCTATGCATTGCCCGACGCTCACTATGCCGACAAGGTTGTGATTCTTACCGACGACCTCGTTGCTTATCCCAATACACCTAACTCAATATCTGAGCACGACGTCGACTTCGTTGTTGAGGTTGACAGCGTAGGCGACTCTTCCAAGATTGCTTCAGGTGCTATTCGCGACACAAAGAACCCGCGCGACATCCTTCTCGCCAAGCAGGCTGCCAAGGTTATTGTCAATAGTGGATACTTCAAGGAAGGATTCTCTATCCAGACCGGTTCGGGTGGTGCTTCGTTGGCTGCTGTCAAGTACATCCGCCAGAGCATGATCGACCAGGGTATCAAGGCTTCTTTCGCACTGGGTGGCATCACAGCCCACATGGTTAAGATGCACGAGGAAGGACTCATCGAGCGCCTCATCGACGTTCAGTCGTTCGATAAGGTTGCTGCAGAGTCATTGAAGAACGACCCGACACACAAGGAGGTCGCCTCATACGAGTATGCAAGTATGCACGAGGAAGGCTCGGCTACCCACTGTCTCGACATCGTTATCCTCTCGGCTCTTGAAGTTGACGTTCACTTCAACGTTAATGTGCTCGTAGGAAGCGACGGTATTATACGCGGAGCGGTAGGCGGTCATCCTGACACAGCAGAAGATTCAGCGCTCAGCATCATCGTTTGTCCTATGCTTCGCGGTCGTATTCCGTGCATCGTCGATGAGGTTACGACACTCATCACGCCGGGTCGTACAGTAGACGTAGTCGTTACAGAGTATGGTATTGCTGTCAATCCGTTGCGTCCCGACATCGCTGAGCGTATGCGTCAGGCAGGCTTGCCTCTCGTTACACTTGAAGAGCTTCGCGACCGTGCCCTCTCTATCATCGGCACACCGGCTCCGTTGCCATTCGGCGATAAGGTTGTAGGCGTGGTTCTCAACCGCGATGGTTCGGTACAGGATGTAATCAAGAACATCGAAGAGTAAAGGTAAAGTGATATATTTAAGTTAAGCTCAGAGAGTTTGGAGTTGAAAGCCATAGCAGGCTTATTGATTCCAAACTCTCTTTTTTTATTGTTAATCACGGAATAATTCCTGAAAATGGCACCCAAAAACTCGGAATAATTCCTGAAAACAGCATGTAAAAATACGGAATAATTCCTGAAAAGCCTTGTTTTGCTTGCTTTTTATTGTTATCTTTGCAACTGTAACATACAGAATATCAATAAGTAAAAGGAATTAATATATGCTATATAGAAAGTTTGCAAGACGTTTGGAGGAATTCCTCAATAATGAACCTCGTAAAATTCTGCTTGTCAATGGTGCAAGACAGATAGGAAAGTCGTATATCATCAGATATGTCGGAAAGCAGCTGTTCAAGAATTTCGTTGAGATAAATCTGAAGGCAGACAAGGAAGGTATGGGCATATTCCAATCGGTGAGAAGTGTCGACGACTTCTATCTACAGCTGGGCGCCATTGCTGGCGACAAGCTCGGCAACAAGCAAGATACTATTGTTTTCCTTGACGAGATACAGAGCTATCCTCACTTGATGACCATGTTGAAATTTCTGAACGAAGAAGGCAGATATCGCTACATTGCGAGTGGTTCGGAACTTGGCGTAGCTCTTGCACAGACTCCATCCGTACCTATAGGCAGTATAGCTATAGAGCAGATGTATCCTTTGGATTTTGAGGAGTTTCTGCTTGCCATGGGATGCGGTCGGAATACAATTGATGGAGTAAGGCGAAGCTTTGAGAATCGACAGTCGCTCAACGATTCCATGCACAACTATATGCTTCAACAGTTCAAACTATATCTGTTGGTGGGAGGTATGCCTGATGCAATAAACAAGTTTTTGGAAAACCGTAACATAACGCAAGTGCGCAACATTCAGCGCGACATCCATACTCTATATAGAATAGACGCTTCGCAGTATGACGAGGAGAAGAAACTTGTGATACGCAATATTTACGACCTTATACCTTCCAATATGGAGAATAAGAAGAAGCGTATCATTGTAAAGAACATAGAGGGAAAATCCGGACACAAGCAGTATAGCGACTATGCCGAGGAGTTTGAGTATCTCACCAACTCAGGTGTAGTATTGCAGGTGCGTGCCATAAGCAATCCTAAGTTCCCGTTGTTGGAGTCAGAAAGCAAGAATCTCCTGAAATTATATCTTAGTGATGTAGGGTTACTGACAAATTTGCTTTTTGGAACTAATGTCAATGCTGTGCTTGGTGATGTGCTTAGTATAAACCTTGGGTCGGTGTATGAGTCGGTAGTGGCGCAGGAACTCCATGCCCATGGCTTCCAACTGCATTATTACGACAACAAGCAGCGTGGCGAGGTCGATTTCCTTATCGACGACTATGATAGCCTTACGGTGTTGCCTATAGAAGTTAAATCGGGCAAGGACTATAAGGTGCATAGCGCTCTCGACCGTTTTATAGCCACTCCCGACTATCACATCTGTCGTGCAGTCGTTTTAAGCAATGAACAGAAGGTGTATGATGATAAAGGCATAACATATATGCCCGTTTATTACGTAATGTTCTTTAAGAATCTGTCTGTTGCAGACGGTGACTGCATAATCCCGGAAATCCCGACAGTGCCAGAGTAGTTTACTGCTGTTCATTCCTAACAAAGATAACGTATATAACATATATAACATATATCCTTCTTAAAACCGCTAACATATGAAGCATCCAGTAAAAAACTTCGTATCAAAGCATGATACGATCATTTCAAGCCATGATACGATTATTTCATGCCATGATACGATCGTTTCAAGACACAATCAAGAACGCACATAAAATCTACGTGTGATGTAGTGTATTTCTTTTCCCCCGTTCTTTATATCTATACGTAAGCATATCTGCGATACTAATGACCGATTTGGGATAATAGCAGTTCTAGTTTAGGAGTTGATAGTCAGTGCAAGCGGTAGGAGGTTATGGCGTCCTCGCCATAGCCTGCGCAGTTAGTTGATGCATTCTTTTGCTCGTTTTTAGCAGTCCATATTCCCTTTTTGCCGCTAATAATTACATTTTTCTTGCATTTTTTCAAAAAATATCGCTAAATGTTAATGCAATTTAGATAATATTATTAACTTTGCCATTGTAGTACGTAAAAATGCGACATAATGTTGCTTTTTGGATGTGTACCATACTTAAGCAAATGGATTAACCGTAATATTTAATAAAATCATTAACTTATGAAAAAGGAAAGAGCAAAGCACATGGCCATACCTTTTGTATGTCTGTGTTTGGCCACGACGGCTCAAGCTGCACCGGGTATCTCAAAAATTACCCCCCCCCAGACATGAGTTTTCGTCCGTAGTTCAGAATGACACACAGACTGGCAAGAAACGTATTGAGGGCCGAGTAGTAGATGACAAGAATTCACCCCTTCCTGGTGTAAGCGTTACGTCTACTAAGACCCATCAGAAAACTGTGACCGATGCAACGGGTCGTTTCTTTATTTCTTTGCCCGAGGGAACACGCACCGATCTTCAGTTCACTTACATCGGTATGAAGCCACAGACCGTTTCGGTCAACGCCAAGGGTGAAATGAAACCCTTGCGTATTGTGCTGCAAGAAGATGCAGGCAGTTTAGGCGAAGTAGTTGTTACTGGTGTCGTTACCAAGCGTAAGGAGACCTTTACGGGTTCGTCTGCCACTTTTTCTGGTGATGAACTCAAATCCGTAGGCGTTCAGAATCCTATACAGAGTCTACGCAGTCTCGATCCTTCTTTCAATGTTATGGACAACAGCCTCTTTGGCTCTGACCCTAACCGTCTTCCGGACATCGAAATCCGTGGAAAGTCGAGCATGCTCGGTATGCGCGACGAGTTGTCTGAAGACCCCAACCAACCACTTTTTATTCTTGATGGTTTCGAGTCGTCGCTCGAAGCTATTTATAATCTTGACATTAACCGTATAGCGTCTATGACAATTCTCAAGGACGCTGCTTCTACTGCGATTTATGGTTCAAAGGCTGCCAATGGCGTTGTCGTTGTTGAGACCGTCAAACCTAAGGTAGGTCAGCTGCGCGTCAGCTACAATGGTTCGCTCGACGTGAGCATACCTGACCTCAGCGGTTATAATCTTATGAACGCACGTGAGAAACTTGAGTTCGAGAAGATGGCAGGCAAGTACACCAATAGCAATCTTCCTGCAGCAGGAATTATCGACCTCGACAATCTTTATCAGCAGCACATGAAAGACATAGCCAGTGGAGTAGACACCTACTGGTTGTCTGAACCGTTGCGTACTGGCATTAACCATCGTCACCAACTCTATCTTGATGGCGGTTCGGGTGGTTTCCTCTTCGGTATCGGCTTGAACTATAACAAGACCAACGGTGTGATGAAGAAGTCGAACCGTGACGTATATGGTGGCAATATCGACCTTACCTATCGTGTGGGCAAGCTTCAGTTCAGCAATAAGTTTACTGCCCAGCAGACCAATGCCGATAATCCTATTGTGTCGTTTGCGCAGTATGCCGCAGCCAATCCTTATTATAAGAAATATGATGACGAGGGCAACATAAGCAAGTTCCTTGCCAACAACGACTATGAAACACGTGTGGGCAACCCGATGTACAACGACAATCTCAACAGTCGTGACGGCTCTCGCCAGCTCATGCTTAGCGATTACTTCCAGATGGAGTACAATCCTCTTAAGGAGTTACGACTGCGTGCCAAGTTCGGATTGACCCACTACAACAAGGACAACGAGAACTTCGTTTCGCCTGACGACACTCGCTTCGAGTCGACCAATGCCCTGGAGCGTGGTAGCTATAGCTACGGCAATACTAAGACCACTAACGTTGAGGGCGACCTTACAGCCATCTTCGCTACAGTACTAAAGCAAGACCACCGCATCAACGTTGCTCTTGGTGCCAATATCAATGAGAGCAAGTCGACATTGCAGGGCTATTCGGTTAAGGGATTCCCCTCAGGCGATTTCACCTATCCTTCGTTCTCGAAGGGCTATCCTGATGGTGGACGTCCTACCTACAGCGAGAGTGTGAGCCGTTCGGTTAGTGCTTACCTCACTGGTGGATATTCTTTCCAGGACAAGTATCTTATGGATGTGAGCTATCGTTTGAATGGTTCATCGGTATTCGGATCCAACAAGAAGTATATCAATACATGGTCGCTCGGTCTTGGATGGAACTTGCACAACGAGGAGTTTGTGAAGAATGCATTGCCATTTATCAACTACTTCAAGATTCGTGGCTCGGTAGGTAACCCCGGCAACCAGAACTACGACTCGTCAATGTCGCTCACCACATTCCAGTATTCATATACGGCATACAATTATTTCGGTTTGAGTTCGGTATTGCTCAATATGGGTAACCGTAACCTTGAATGGCAGACCACACTCGACCGTAACATCGGTGTCGATCTCACGATGTTCAACAATCGTCTGTCGCTCACCATGGACTACTACTACAAGAGCACCGACCCGCTGCTTATCGCAATCGGTCTGCCAGCTTCGTCAGGTCTGCCCATGTCGTACAACTCTACGCTCGGCGCATACACTACATCTTACAACACCAACCTTGGCAAACAGATAGCAAAGGGTTTCACTGCTACATTGCAGTACTACATCATCCGCAATCTGAAGGAACGCCTCACATGGTCGGTACGTGGAACATTGCGTTCGGAGAGTGCCAAACTTGACGGTATTGGCAATACGCTTTCATCGCTCAACAACTTCGGACAGAACCGTAGCACACAGCGCTATTACGACGGAGCCGATCCCGATAATATCTGGGCAGTACGCTCAGCTGGTATCGACCCGGCAACAGGTCGCGAACTGTTTATCAAGAAAGACGGTAGCTATACCTACGACTTCACCTATGACGACGAAGTGATTGTGGGAAATACACGTCCTGATGCCGAGGGTACATTCGGTACAAACTTCGGCTATCGCGGTCTCACCTTCAGTGCAATCCTGCGTTATCGCATAGGTGCCGATGCTTTCAATACTTCGGTATTCAACAAGGTTGAGAACATATCTTCAAGTTCGCTCAGCAGCAACCAGGACAAGCGTGCCCTCTACGACCGTTGGCAGAAGCCGGGCGACTATGCTCAGTTCAAGAACATAGCCGACTCTAAGAATACCCCAATGTCGTCACGCTTCGTACAGCGCGAGAACACGCTCACGCTCGAATCGTTGCAGGTAGGCTACGAGTTTGAACCGCAGGTGGCACGCAGCCTCGGACTCAGCGGTCTGCGCGTCAATGCCTACATGAACGACATCTTCCGCATTTCGTCTATCAAGCAGGAGCGCGGTACATCATATCCATTCGCCCGCAGCTTCTCGTTTGCGCTTTCACTCACATTATAATATATAGCGATTATGAAAACAAACAACATATTCAGCATACTCCTTCTTGCGGTTGCCACGCTCGTACTGTCTGGTTGTAGCGACTGGCTCGACTATACGCCGAAGGACAAGACCACTGCCGAACAGCAGTTCTCTACAAGAGCCGGTTTCTATACAGCAGTGAATGGTGTGTACAACCGCCTTGCCTCTACCACACTTTACGGCAATACGCTGAGCTATGGTGCCATCGACTTGATGGGACAGCGTTATGAAGCTGGTACCAATCAGTATTCGCCCAAGTACCTTTGGTCGGGCTTCAAGTACACCAATTCTACTCTTCAGAGCAGTCTCAACTATGTCTGGCAGGAGGCTTATCAGACTATTCTCAATGCCAATGTTATCCTTCAGGGAGTAGACGAACAGAAAGGCGTGCTCTCTGACATTGACAAGAACCTGATAAAGGGCGATTTGCTTGCCCTTCGTGCATTCTTGCATTTCGACATGTTGCGTCTCTTCGGTACTGTATACAGTCAGGATTCGAAAACAGCCGTTATACCTTACAACGACTCTACCGAGCCGAAGGCTTACGACTTGTTGTCGTCGAAGGAGATTGTCTACGACCATCTTCTGCCCGACCTCAATGCTGCCGAGCAATGCCTGAAGGCTGTTGACCCGATACAGACTGTTGGTGTTACTGAAGAGAATAACGATGACAACGATAATTATCGCAGCTATCGCCAGATGCGACTTAACTATTTTGCTGTTGCTTTGCTTAAGGCTCGTGTATATCAGTGGGCTGGCGACACCGACAACGCTCTGCTTGAGGCACAGAAGATAACCGACAACGAGGACGTGAAGCACCTCCTGCCGTTTGTCAATCCCGACAAGTTGCTGGGCAACACCTACAATCCTGACCGTATATTCTCTACAGAGGTGCTCTTCGGTGTATTCAATAGCGAGCGCTCGGACATCTACAAGAACGTATTCGACGGTGCCAATCTCAACTCTACCGATATGTACCGACCATACGCCGGATATATAGAGAAACTGTTCCCCAACCAGGCCGACTACCGTTTCCAGTCGCAGTGGATACACAACGGCAGCTACTACAACTTCGGCAAGTTCAAGGAGGTGACCTACGATGCAAGCGCTTCGCCTCTCTTTGCAGTCCTTATGCCGCTAATGCGCATAAGCGAAGCTTACTATATTGCAGCCGACTGTATGAAGAAGAAGGGTGATATGGCTGGAGCAGTCAATTATCTCAATGCAATACTCAACAAGCGTGGTGCTACTCCATTGAGCGCATCGGCTTCGGCCTCGGAGTTTGACCAGCAGCTCAAACTTGAATACATACGCGAGTTCTGGGGCGAGGGACAGATATTCTTTATGTTCAAGCGCACGTTCTCGTCAATTGGAGGCGTATTCAACGGCAATATCAGCAACCAGTGGTCGAGCGTAAACCCAACGACAGCCGTATACGTGCTGCCTACTCCGTCGAGTGAGAAAGAAAACAGATAACACGAAAAACAGATAATTATGAGAAAGATATTATCAACGGCTTTGGCTTTAGTAGCTATCGTTTTTATGGCGGCTTGCTCCGAGGAAGACTTCACTTCTTTCGACGGAAAGAAGTCCGGCATATACATTCAGCGTACTACCACTACCGATATAAACGGAACCCCATTGGCTTATTCTGATTCAATGGTGTTTACCTTCGCCAACTATAAGGAAGAGGTTGTAGAGTACAAACTCTATCTACCAGTAAAGATAATGGGCGACGTGAAGGATTACGACCGTCCATTCAAACTTTCGGTCAATAAGGAACTTTCTACCGCTGTGGAGAATGAAGACTACGTATTCACAGGCGACGACTGCTTTATACCCGCAGGCAAGAATTCTACTCGCGTGCTTGTGGTGTTGAAGAAGACGGATAGACTCCGCAAGCAGTCTCTGCGACTTGTTTTCCAACTTAGCGACAACGAAAACTTCACTGCCGAACTTAAATCGTATAAGAGTACGGTAGGCTGGAGCGAACCTGGCAAACAACTTTGTGGCACTCAGTTCAAGTTCATATACAACAACATTTGGACAGAACCTATGTATTGGAGCTGGTATGGCGCAGACTGTTTGGGAGCATGGTCGGTAGCTAAGGAGACGGTAGTAAACAAGGTAATGGATCTTCTGCATTCTGATTGGAGTGCGTATGGAGGTAAGGTAAGTTACGGTACAATGTCTTACATAGCCAAGAAAACGCAGAAGTATCTGCAGGAAATGGCAAATGCAGGCACGCCGGTTTACGACGAGGACGGCAAGTACATGCAGTTGGCACCGTCGTATGCAGTAGACTATTCAAAGCTTGGTTCGAACAATTAAACATTAGTATATGAAAACAATAACAAAGCATACTATATTGGCGCTGCTGGCTACGACTGCCATGTTCGCCTCATGCTACGAGGATAAGGGCAACTACACCTATACCGAAACGGAGGAAATTACGGGTGACGGATTCCCTGACCAGATAAGCGTTGTGCAGAAGAGCGATTACATAGAGTTGAACCCTACATTCACATCGTCGCAAAACGGGACAATCGACAACAATCCCAATTACGAGTTCGGATGTCTGTTGTGGAAGAGTGGTGGCACGTTTGAGGACACTCGAACACGTCAGAAAGACATCAACGAGGAACACGCAAAGGACATTAAGTACTTTGCCGACCTTGCTCAGGGCGACTATGTGATACAGTATATGGTCACCAACAAGACGACTGGTGTAACCACCAACTTCAAAGTGCCCGTTAAGGTAACATCGGCTACATATGAAGGATGGATGGTTCTGTGCGATGATAAGGATGGCAACGCTCGTCTCGATCTCGTGTCGCGCATCTCGCCGACACGTATCAATGTAGTAACCAATCTGCTCGGTTCTAAAGATCCCAAACTTAAGGGCGCACGGTCGATGTATATGGATGCCTATCCGTTCAACTACTATGGACGCAATGGTTTGTGGTATTGCACCGAACATGGCACCTATACGCTTAATGAGACCACACTGACATCGCAGTATAACATTACATCGGAGTTTATGGTGGCACCCGAAAACGAGGAAGTTGTAGAACTTAACGGACTCAGTATGGGCAAGATGTTTGCCATTACCGACAAGGGAAACATCTACGTTAAGAGTTCGAAGTCGGGCGCTCGTTATGAAGATGCGTGCAATACATTCACTGATGGTGGCAACCCGGAATTCCATGCCGCTCCGTTTGTTGGTGTATCGGCTCAACGCCCTGCGGATTATCTTGCTAATAAGGTACTGTTCTATGATATGGACAATAAGCAGTTTGTTGTATTGGATGGTTCTGACAACGGCAAATCAAGCATGTGCTCAACGCTCGATGACCCTTCTGACAAACTATTCTCGTATAGAACCGGTCGCGACCTCATTACTATGGTCAACACTACTTTCTCGGGAAGTACTGTCTATTCAGTATTGCAGGACGATGCCAAGCAGCGCTATGTGTACGGCATCAACCTCAGCAGCGGTCAGATAACTCAGACTATGTACGAGCCGCTTACAGCCGCTACTGGTGTAGACAAGGCTACGTCGTTTGCCTTCCACTCGCAGTATCCTTACATGTTCTACAACGACGGCGACAAGGTGTACAGCTATCACCTCATTAATCATGCTGCCAACCTGGCTCTGACATTGCCGGGCGAGGAAGTTACAATGCTTAAGTTCAACCTCTTCCTCCATCCTACAACGATGCTCTCCGACAAGAGCGAAGAGTTCGCTGCCCAGCAGTATCAGCTTATTGTAGGTTCGTATAAGACTTCAAGCACCGACGGCAACGGTGGTGTGCTGCGCTTCTACAAGTTCGATCAGGCTACCGGTACTCTCACTCTCGACAAGGAGTATGAGGGATTTGCACGTATCAAGAACGTCATGTATCGTGAACGTTAATAGCCAACGTTTCGTTATACAATATTAATAACGAGGGTGTGTGTTCTATGGTTCTACGCAAGAAATATAGAGTGCACACCCTCTTGTTTTTATCCTCCCTTTCCAAATGTACTCCTTTTGCCCTTCAAAAGGAGCCCTTTTGCAACCCAAAAGGAGTCCTTTTTTTTGACTGTTGGGACGCTATTGCCTCCTATGATTTTGCATTTGTCAAGCAAAGTAGTCTATAATGGCGGAATATACGAATTTTTAGGCGTAAAAATTTGTTTGTTTCGAGCAAATGATGTAACTTTACGCCATAAAATTAAATCTATACATACCACTCGCGTGAGCGTAAGTATCGAAGGCGGTTCTTTTCAGCATTTTATGGAAGGGAGTGTTCTCGTATTTACGTGGATAGTGCTATTAGCCCTCGCGGTGGATGCCCTCATTCCCTATTCATTTCGCTTCAAGATCGCCCTCACAATAGCATTGTGAGAGATACCCAATCGTGCAGACGGCATAACGCCATCGACACGCAATAACTCTGTAAATAACTAATGAAATGAAAAATATGCCTATTACGCTTGACGAACTTCTGGCGAGCCGCGATGCACGCCATGCTATGCAGCAGAAGCTGATGGTTGAACACTCGGGAAAGACACTGGTGTGTCTGACGGTGGTTATGCCAGGAAGCGTGAAGCGTAA